>OKBV01000057.1_pt1 | contig 47606 bp, 48 predicted proteins | sample 1614461 | NCBI WGS metagenome assembly OKBV01 (sample SAMN04436941, study PRJEB24849) | human gut metagenome | biome: human gut; feature: NICU; material: stool | host: Homo sapiens | place: USA: Saint Louis, MO | collected 2009-11-12
ATGAAGATTCCGACGTTACTAACTGAGTGTTGTATCTAATCGTGGGGGCAGGTCACAGGTTCTGTCCTGACGAGGAGGCTTCGATACTTCCGGCAAGAACGCACTGATCGTCCAGTGAATGAAGTCATTATCCAGACTACGCTCGGTCTTAATCTGCTTTGCACGATAGCGGGCTTCCAGTTCGTCAGCCTGCTCAGTGGTGAGTTGGGTATGTTGAAACCAGCTTTTCTTCATAACGCACCTCTGGATGCGGCAAAAAGAAAATCGCTGGCGTTGGTTAACGTCAGTACGCGGGATTGCTTGAATTGATCTTGCGCCATGGGGCTTTCTCCTGTGGCGCAGCAGGTATAGGTTGTTCAGGCCTATGACGGGAGTGTAACAGAATTCTGGGTAACGCGATAACCAGCCCTTTCCAGCATCTGAGTAAACAACGTTGGTGTACCAATAATTTCATCATCCTGAAGAGGCATGAAAGACACCATGCTGCCGCGCCGGTACATCAGGGCACGCTCACATTCTGGAAATGATTGCAGTCTGGCAACGATGACCCCATCGTGACATCTGATGACTGCGTAGCCTTTTTTGGGCAATTCTACTTTTTCTTTCACTTAAACTCCCCCATGCAATCGGGATAAAGTAATACCCAAAAAACTAATAAAACCAGTCGTCAGCGCTTTCCCAGGTCTCCTGGAGGATTTCCTCCACCTTCGTTTTATCGCCCTTATCGCCACCAAAAACTGTCAAGCTATCACCGCCAGCCGTGCGGATAACTAGAGAACAATTTCCATATTGATTCTGAAGTCGCTTAAGCAGCTCTTTCTCAAGTGCGGGTATGGCTCCGCGCGGCAGGTCTTTTGATTTGTTGATCGTAAGTTCTACCTTCATAATTCCCTCTACATCAAAATACTGTACATTCATACAGTATACCTATTGAATCTCATATTCAAGTGGTTAATAGCACTTTTTGCCAAAGCCATGCCGTTGTATACACTGAGCTTTTCCTAGCATTAGGGATTCACTAAATCTGAGTGGCAACACTGTATAGATAAGAAAAAACCCGCCGGAGCGGGTTAAAGATCCAGAGATTAAATAGTTTAAAGGCTGTATTCAAAAACTAATTAACCATCAGGCGTAGGGCTAAATCATTCGGGTAGGGGTCAAAATAGTTCTGAGTAAGCAAATAGCGATCTGGATATTCAGCCAGATAGTGCTTTAGCAAAGTAAGTGGAGCGAGTATCGGCAAGAGTCCACTGCTATAGTTGAGAATAACGTCACGCAGTTCTCCGCGCTGACGTGTATTCAACTGGTTACGGAAGTATCCCTGGATGTGCATCAACACGTTGGTATGGTTTTTCCGTGAGGACGGCTTCTTGAGGATTGCCATTAACTTTTCTCGGTAAAGAACAAAAAATGCTTCCAAATCATTCCACTCATGCATCGAAGCAACAAAAGGCCCAATTTCACGATAGCCTGCTTGGTTATGAGCCAAAAGCTGGAGCTTATAGCGACTATGGAAACTAAGTATCCCATGACGCGTAAGGCCATTAGCCCTTAAGATGTTAAGTTCATTGAGAGCAAAGATGCGCTCGACAAAATTCTCCCTCAGTACCGGATCGTGCAAACGTCCATCTTCCTCAACCGGCAACCACGGATATGCTTCCATTAACGCACCAGTAAAAAGGCCCGTGCCTTCTTTCCGCCCACGATTTCCCATTTCGTCATACAACCTCACTCTCTCCATACCGCAACTCGGTGATTTGGCACAGACAATAAAGCCAGACAAGGTGCTAAGCCCTCGGATATATGGAGTTGTGAATTCAGTCATTTTGTCAGTTATATCCTCACCAGGCTCGTGACTAAAACGCATGCGAATATAACCTTCATTGGTTTGAACCAGGCGCAATGCTGGGCGGGGAACAGATAAACCAATGGACATCTCCGGACAGACAGGCTTGAAAGTTACCCACTGAGCCAGTTCATCCATCGCAAACCCCATTCGTTTATGGCCGCCGTCGAACCGCACAGCTGTTCCGGTCAAGCATCCGCTAATCCCGATAGCTGGTTGAGTGTTCATATCGATACCCTCGTTAATTCAATGCCCACTTCGCGAAAGGAAAATCGTGACTGTTCAAATGATAATACCTAATCTATTTATATCATTCTTATTACAGATAAGCATAACCATGAGGACATCGCCAGCGTAATGAAAAGGAATCAGATAGAGCCGTAAAGTTGAGGTTCCTTCACTCATCCTTAAATCTTACGCCTACCACTAGCAGGACATGCTCAACGTCGAGTAGTGAAAGCCATGTTCCGCCGTTTTTCGGTTGTCATGCTGGCATCCTCCCCACGATATCTATAACCCGGCGCATAACTGCACTTCCCCGAAAATCTGCAGGTAACTCAATAACAGGTTTACTCGATCCGTATGAAAAACGCTGGAGATCGAAATCAATCACAGCCTTCCGATCCCTGAACAAACCAAGACGACCGTAACGAATGAGTTCGCCGCGTTCGGCTGCGACGCGGAAATACTTCTCAGCAGTCTGACGATGCAGCGACAACATCTGTGATGCCTCGCTAACGGTTAAGCGTCCACGGATTTTCACCTCTTCAATGATCACCCGAATAAGTGCCGCCTGCTCTTCTGGTGTATTTGGTCTTGGCATGCTGATCATCTCCGGGCCATACGTAGACATTCATTACGTTGCTGCGCTATACGTGACACTTCAGCTGAACTACGGGCAATGTCTAACATGTCGGTATATACCTTTGCCGCGCGCCGCCAGAGTCCCCGTGACTTAAGGTCTTTCGCCATTTTCTCCGCTAATTGCGTTTCAGCCGGATCGCTTTTCTCTTCCATGAAGGGCAGCTTTACGTCAGGTAATTCTGCATCCGGAGAGATGTTATAAACATACTGAGTTCCGTTGTGAGTGCGCAGGACTGTGCCGCTGACAGTCAGCGCGCGCAGAAACTTACCAGCGGTACCGGATGGAATATCCAGCGCTTCACACACATCACGTAATACGCAGTTCGGGGTATGGCGTACCACTATCGCTACCCGATCTTTCTGAGAGATTTCTATGGTCATTGGTCAATACTCGTTTTGGTTACTTCACGACCCGTAAGTGGGTCACATTTTTTCGATAACTTCCCCAGGCGAAATTTACCCAGATACCGTCATCCATGGTTAAGCGGTCCATGACCCGCTCACCCAGAACTTTTGATAATTCGTCATAATTCAGGTTTGTAAGTACCCCCACTGGTTTCATTGACGCCATACGGCGATCGATTATCTGATTAAGTAATACCCACTCATTGCGCGTATCACGTTGAACACCAACCTCATCAAGAACAAGCAAATCAACCTTGCACAAATCATCCAGCAAATCGGACTCAGACTGGCCCTCGTCATAGCACTTGCGGGTGCGAAGCATCAAATCAGGTATTGTCACGACCAGAACGGAATAATCGTGCTGAAGCAGGTAGTTCCCGATTGCCGCGGCAAGATGATTTTTCCCTGTTCCGCAACTGCCGCTGAATATAAAACTGGTAAAGCCATTCCCAAAGTTATGGGCGTAGCTCTTTGCCATCGTCAGCGCGTGTTTCTGCCCGTCGTTGCTCACCTGGTAATTTGCAAATGAGCACCCCCTGTGCAACTCGCAGATCCCTGAGCGCCCAAAAATCCTTTCTGAACGGTTACGCTGATTTTGTTTTTCCAGCTCAGCTGCGCGCTTTCGCCCTTCTTCCTGCTGCCAGGCCATTAACTCCTGACTGCTGGTAAATTTCGGCTGAACACCTGCAGGCATGAGATTACGCAGACGGCCAAGCAAATCATGCGTCGATTTCATCATTACCCCCTGAATCCCGGCGGGATCTGAGTGTCAGGTTGTGAAACGCCAAAGCCAGCCTGTCGACGTGTACCTGCCGATGGTGAGGAAGATTTGGCGCGTGATGTTTTCAGGCTGGAAGCAAAAGTCTGTTCCCACTGGATGTGATGTTTAACTTTCCCTTCGCATTTCCAGTAGTCCCGGAACTGCTGTAATTCGACGGCGGTATACCCTGGTAGATCCCCAAGATTTATTCCCCACTGCGCAGCCTGGCGTACAAAGTCATCACCAGGTGTCCAGTCATCTGTAATCGGAAATTTGCCTATGGGAGGTAAAAAGCCACCTGGCGCGTATAACTCTCTCTCTTGGTTTTCTTTTAGATCTGTATCTGTATCTGGATCTTTATTAGTTGGGTTTCCGTTGGCGTTCTGTTTCAACGGCAGCTCAACACCCGTTGAACACCCGTTGTTATTTTGTTGGTTATTCGCTCCTTTTTTAGCTTTTCTCGCCTGAGCGGATGCTTTTCCAGCTGCTGACTTTTGGCTGATTGAGTTTTTAACCGCCTCCAGATCACGCTCTATACGCTCCTGTACCCATTCGGTACCGTTATCGTTAAAAAACTCTTTCAACGAAGGTTCAACGGCATCCCAACGGTCGTTACTCAGCCGTGCAATTTTCGATAGTCGGTTTTTGGGGATTGGGCGACCTGTTTGCCAATAATTGAACATCAGTAGCAGGTATGCGCCATGCTCTTCTGTAGACAGATGCATGGTGTCCGCCAGGTAATCAGCAATGTAAAGTTGCATGTAAGGCAGAGCTGCCATGGTTACTCCCTTGTCCGGTTTCCCGGCGCGTAATGGTTATTGCTCAAAACTCGATTAAAACAATTGCGGCGCTACGGCGCTTAAACTCGCCAGTAGTGGTCCCGCCGCATCAGCTGGTAACATGTTGAACAAAGCGATTGCTGCTTCACGAATTTCCTTCTCCAGTTTCTGTAACGGAGCGCCGATTAATTTCGCCTGATGTGCCTCACTGCATTCTTTGATAGCGTTGGCCACCAGCTCCGCTTCTGTGCTCGCATTACTTAACCCGTGCTTCCTGGCAATCTGAACTGGCATAGCAGCAATGATTGAACCTGACAGCTGCATAACGTAAGCCGTATACTTTTCTGACCCTCCTTCGTTTTTCAGATATCGGAATAAATTCTGTTTATTAACAGCAATTCCGCGACCATCTGCTTTGGCCCACTCTTCAGCCACCAGCTGAGCGATCCGCTCCTGTGCCTGTCCTGGTAATGTCGATTCCCATTCACGAACAGCTGCCAATATGACGCGGTGCTGAATGCTGTCGCGGCGCTGGGGTTTAAAATGATTTTGCGTTTTCAACGGAACAGCTAAGCGTTGGCTATGATGTTGATATGTTACTGATTGCATGATTAAGCCTCCTTTTGAGGTAAACCATCAGTGGGATTTGGATAAAGGTCCGGTCGCAACTCGTGTGGTGTAATTTGCCAATTGAGAGCTTTGGATACGCGAACAACAAGCTCGCCGGGTACCTTTTTCTTGAACCATCCATTAACTGTTTGAGCTCGCCGATTTAGACGGCGCCCCAGTTCTGCCTGACTGCATATGGCTAACATTTTCTTTTGTGTTGTGAGCTTCATTGATTTATCTCGAGTAGTGAACGTGAAACGAGTAAATCAAATTATTTCGATATAGTCAAATTATATCGATAGGTTGAGCTACAGATAAAATCTGTATAATCGGATGTATGTTTTTGAGCGGGCTAGGAATATGAACTTCGGAAAGCGATTACAAAAAGCCATCCATGATCTTGGAATATCTCAATCGGAACTTGCACGCAGACTGGGAGTAAAAGCCCAGTCAGTAAATGGCTGGTGTAACTCTAATATACTTCCAAGAGCTGACATTCTAGATAGGCTACAGTCCGCTACAGGCTATCCACTCTATTGGTTTTTTCTTGAAGAAACTGAAGCTGACACTATTCCTGCCATAACATCAGAAAAAAAACGTCAACCTCAGTCGGCCCAGGAACAAAAGCTATTGGAGCAATTTGAGCTTTTGCCCACTGACGATGAGAGAGAAAAGATAGTTAAGTTGATCGAACTGCGACTGCAAGAGCTTGATGATGTAGCTACTGCTTACCTAAAAAAACGAAAGATAATCCCCAGTAACGAGTAGCCCCTCCACTCCTGTACCCTTCATAAAGCACGCGAAATCAATCCGATAAACTGATCGGTGAGTTGTTCACACGCATTGATATCGATTTAATTTGACACATATCGATTCAATCGATAATACTATTCCCAACACAAAGACAGTCATCGAGGCAGGACGCCCACGAAGTAGCTGCCGGCGGCATACGAATCACCGGATGAGATGACAAGTATTAACACGCAGCAGGTTCAACGTTCCGCCAGCCTGGCGACAAGGGCAACGCAAGAGGATAAATCCATGATCGATTTCGCACGTAAACCAGTGCGGTGTCAGGCCGTACATCTAAATCGCATTGAAGTAATCATTCGACTGATTTGCTACATGCTCGCCCAGAAGGGCGACCCGTCTGCCAACCAACAGACTGCAGTTCGTTCATAACGAGTTTGACCAATGGCTGTTGCCAGCCTCATGCCCGGTGCACAGGGCATTGTGATGGTAATACCACCATCGTAACCAAACAGGAGACGAAGACCTGTTCTGGTTAAATTGGAAAAGTGTTCTTTGCCCGTCCCGTGGCGGGCTTTTTTCCGGAGGTTTTTATGTCAGCTAACGATCTGGCATTGCGCTTCAGCAGCGCACCAGCTGAGGCATTAATCGGCGTTTTGCCTGTTCTGGAAGTAAAAGAAGCATTACGTGAAGAAGTTGAAAGTGATGTGATGGATGAAGTCTGGACAGAGCACAACTTTGAAATGGAAGCGATGGGTGAACAAGTTGATGAAACAGCCAGGCTCGCTCGTAAGTTTGAATGTGCGGCTGAAGCTCTTGGAACGGCGATCAAACTTGCTCTGACTCTTCCACATAATGAGGCTATGCAGGTTCTGAATGACGCCTTAAACGATAACCCGGGATACGGTCGCGAACCGGCAAAGGATGCGTGATGGAGTTTGGAATGAAACGTGTAGTGGCTTCTGTTCAGGTCGTTGCCATCCTCCACAGGATTTACAACGGCAGTCCGGTTTCCATCGCATCTATCAGTAAAGAATCAAAGCTGTCTGTGTCTTACCTCGAGCAGATTTTCTCGAAGCTGCGCAGCAGTGAAATCGTCACCAGCCAGCGTGGCGCTGGTGGCGGGTACCACCTTAGCAAAGCAAACCCCAGCGTGGCTGACGTCGTTCGCGCCGTTACTCACACGCCTGATTCATTTGAGCCCGTGCTGAATGCTCTGGAGTGGGTCCCCGTCGCACAGCTGACGCAGGGAAAATCCCCTACCCCATAAAGCACAAAACCCGCGCAAGGCGGGTTAAGTACCCGGTCAGCCGACCAAAGCTTTCCGGAACGAGTTTTGACCAATAACCACTACCTTAGGCGGCGATCATCAGCTGCCGGGTATCTTACAATCCTATGGAGCCCGAACGCAATGTTAACGTATGCGTATCTTATTAAAGCCAAAGCGAAAGCAACTGAGGCAAAAAACCTGTTTTGCTGGTTCTCTGCGAAATCAGATTCCCGTGCAGAACGCGAAATACTCAATATTCTCGAAGACAACGATATTGCCGTCGGTCGTGGCGCCGACTATCAATTACCTGTCCGCACCAACTGGTTTGTTGTTGACGATCTTCCTGAGGAAAGCACACTTGATGACACATGGTGCGATCGTTACGAACTGGCAGAAGACCAGCAAACGTGGCAACTGAAACAGAAGCCGGATAATGAAAATCTGGAGGCTTCCAGCCAGCAAAAACCTGAAACCTCCAGTGCCAATGTACCCACCAGCGATGCACCAACGTTGCTCCGCCCCATATCTCGCCTGCGCCTGTCTCAGCGACTGATTGCGCACCTGGTCAATGACACTGAAGAGAAGGAAATCAGTGAAGCGCAGCACATCCAGATCGGACAAATGGAACTGGACGAAAATGATCTCTATGTACAAAACCTGTTACTGTCCGTTGCGAATGTGCCGTCGGTGAAAGAGCTTTCTGCTCATGTTGAGTGGAAGCTGGCAAATGCAATAAAAGAAGTCTTTGACCGTGAGCAGGTCTATACCGTTGCTACATTTGAGCAATTTATTTCCGAATGGATTGAAGAACCAGAAAAGCGGGCTCTTACCGTTCAGGAGTGGGTTAATGATAAGAAAGCACGAGTTGCGGGTGATGAACATGCCACTCCACCTGTAACGCCAGAGCTTATTACCGTTGCGACTCTGCCGCTACGCCAGCGCCTCTTAGCTCACTTTATTTCTGAAGAATATGCTTACCATATTGATACTGAGCAGAAGAAAACCATTCAGGAACTCGAGCTGGATGTGGATAACAGCTATGTGCAGAACCTGCTGCTTGCCGCCGAGAATGTAGAACCATTCAGGAAAGCGCCAGAGATCGATATCTGGAAGATCGTCAGCGCGCTGAAAACCGTTTTTCCGGTTGATGGAAAACGAGTTGATCTGGTCACCATTATTCAGTTCTTTAAGGCCTGGTTCAATACTGAGCACATTGACCGTGGGCTGCTGGTTAAAGAGTGGTGTAAGGGCAATCGTGTGTCGCAGATTCAGCGCACTGACTCCGGAACCAACGCTGGTGGAGGCAATAAGACCGATCGCAACCCGGAACTTGTCCACACGCTGGATACTCTGGACATTGATATTGCGCTGGCCACACTTCCAATGGATTTCAACATCTACGATATCCCAGGTGGCGTTTTCCGTCGTGCAAAAGAGATCATTGCTAAAAATGAAAGCCCGTTCAAAGAGTGGTCCGCCGCCCTGCGCAAACGCGCTGGCATCCTGGATTATTCCCGCGCCGCTATTTTCGCGCTTATTCGTAGTGCAGAAGAAAACACTCACCATTTCCCGGAACTGCTGAGCCGTTACATCAACAAAAACCTGACTGAAACCGACCACCAGCACCCAACTGAAGAAACCCTGGCGGCAGCCGGTCACGTACCAGAAAAAAGCTGGGAAAACGAGATTAAAGAGAGGTCCACAGCTGAACAGAAGGCAATAGCCGAACAACCAGAAATCGCCAACATGGGCAACGGTGTTTTCTCCATTGATGGCCTGATGGGTAACCAGCCGGCGCCAGCGCTTTCTGTCGTAGACCAGGTACGCCAGCGCGCCGTCGAAGAAAAATTACATCAAGCCAATACCGAGGAAACCACCAGCGATGTGCAGATGGAAAAAACTGACAACAGCGAAATCAAAACCAATCCTGATGTGCCTCAGGGCGAAGCAGCAGCTTTGCCAGTTGAAAGCACTGATGCAACTGGTGAGCCTCCAGCTTCCCTGAATAATGAACCCGTTCACCATATAGATACGGATCACCTGAACGCTTTTTATACTCACCTGATGGTTGATTTGGAAACTATGGGCAGCGGTCCTGATGCACCAATAGTCTCTATCGGCGCCGTATATTTTGATCCTTCAACTGGTAACACTGGTGCCGAATTTTACCAGGTTGTCAGTCTTGAATCATCGATGTCGTTTGGCATGAAACCGGATGCGTCGACAATTCAGTGGTGGTTGAAACAATCATCTGAAGCCCGCTCTGCCATTCTTGTTGATGAGGCCCTGGGGCTGCGTGAAACCCTTGAACTCCTGGCTGACTTTATCGCTGAAAACGCTGCTAACGGTAGCCACACTGTTCAATTATGGGGTAATGGTTGCTCGTTTGATAACGTCATTCTGCGCCGCGCATACGCGTTAACAGAAACTCCCTTCTCTGTTCCGTTCTGGAATGACAGGGACGTAAGGACCATGGTCGAACTGGGTAAATCTGTCGGTATCAATCCACGCTACGACATCCCGTTTGAAGGCGACATGCACAATGCGCTTTCTGACGCCCGACATCAGGTCAAATACGTCTCTGCAATCTGGCAACGTCTGACCGCAAACTGATTATTGAATATCAACCAATGCCAGCTGTTGCGCGTATCGTAATAGCTGGCTATCGCGAGTGATGGCTATGAGTGAACAATTTCTGATACCGCTGACAGAATGGAAAGCCGGTCGCTTTGGTTTTGTAATTACCAATACCACGCTGGTGAAATACGGCAAGCTGGGCTACATAAACCCGAAGCCGGAAAAAATTTGCGGGCGCTGGTGTGTAGATCGCAATGCAGTGTATGTCGGCCCCGGCGCTGTCGGCGTGGCGCCAGAAATTCATGATAACGATGATGACGCGCTAAAGGAGATCCTCAATCATGTCGCCAAGGCCACGAAAAAATAGCATCTCCATTCCCGGGCTTTATGCCCGGTTTGATCGCCGAACCGACAAAACCTATTACCAATATAAAAACCCAGTAACCGGAAATTTCACGGACTCGGAACCGATAAAACCAAAGCAGAAAAAATAGCGGTCATCGCCAATCAGCGACTGGCTGCGGCAGAAGCTGATTATTTCCTGAAAAAAATCGATGAAAAGCCATCATTAAATAAGGCGCGCGGGATCAGTTTAAAGGCGTGGATTGTTCGCTATGAAAAAGTGCAGCGCACACGTGTAGACAACGGTGATCTGTCAGAAACCCGACTCAAAGAAAAAATGAGGATGGCTAATCTTTTGGTTGGTCGACTTGGTAATCATCCGTTGCGTAGTCTGGAAGTCAGGGATTTTTCCCTGATACTGGAGGAATGGCTCGATAAGGGGCAGGCCAGCACAGCGCTAAACAATCGCGTGGTGTGGGTGGATATTTATCGCGAAGCACAGCATGCGGGTGAAGTTCCTCCTGGCTGGAATCCTCCGGAGGCGACGCGAAAACCGGTACCGAAAGTGACCCGGGCACGACTCAGCATCGAGGACTGGCGGGCCATATTCAATGTTACCCCTGAAGGGCATTACAACAGGAACGCCATGCTTCTCGCCCTGGTTACCGGCCAGCGAAGAGAGGATATTGTCAGAATGAAATTTTCTGATGTGTGGGACGGTCATTTGCATGTCATTCAGGGCAAAACAGGTATGCGCCTTGCGTTACCCCTGTCACTTCATTGCGATGCCGTGGGCATGACGCTCAAAGAGGTCATTGCCGGTTGTCGCAACAAGATTGTTAGCCCTTACCTGGTTCACAGCCGGTTGCAGAAAAAAGGCCAGCCAATGAGCAAAGACAACCTGTCAGATTATTTTGCGGATGCCCGGGATCTGGCGGGAATTAAGCCACCAGCCGGGAAAACGCCAACGACATTCCACGAGCAACGCTCGCTAGCCGAACGACTGTACCGCGCGCAAGGGATCGACACTAAAACGCTGCTGGGCCATAAAGTGCAGGCAACAACAGATCGCTATAACGACACTCGTGGACAGGAATGGCTAAAGCTAGTCATTTAAATGGGCATTTTTTTCCGATCACCTGGAAAATTGTTGTAAAATTCGCGGCCTTAGTGATGGCCGCTTATTTTTTTGCTGTCTGTTTTGGTGGGAAGTTTTGGAGAGATTTTGGAGAAGAGAAAAAGTTGATTATTTTCAATGCTCTGAAAGCGTCACGCCTTCTGAACAAGAAGGTGGAACTCGAATGATCGGTCGACTGCTCCGCGGCGGTTTTATGACCGCTATCTACGCGTATCTGTATATTCCAATCATCATTCTGATTGTGAACTCCTTTAACAGCTCGCGCTTCGGCATCAACTGGCAGGGTTTTACTACCAAATGGTACGGCCTGCTGATGAATAACGACAGCCTGTTGCAGGCGGCGCAGCACTCGCTGACGATGGCTGTGCTATCCGCCACGTTTGCCACCTTGATCGGCTCACTCACTGCGGTTGCGCTGTACCGCTACCGTTTTCGCGGTAAACCGTTCGTCAGTGGTATGCTGTTCGTGGTGATGATGTCGCCAGATATTGTGATGGCAATATCTCTGCTGGTGCTGTTTATGCTGATCGGCATTCAACTGGGTTTCTGGTCGCTGTTATTCTCACATATCACTTTTTGTCTGCCTTTTGTGGTGGTGACAGTTTACTCACGCCTGAAAGGTTTTGATGTACGCATGCTTGAGGCTGCTAAAGATTTGGGTGCCAGCGAAGTAACTATTCTGCGCAAGATTATACTGCCACTGGCTATGCCTGCGGTGGCAGCAGGTTGGTTGCTGAGCTTTACGCTGTCGATGGATGATGTCGTCGTTTCGTCCTTCGTTACCGGACCGGGTTATGAAATTCTGCCATTAAAAATCTACTCAATGGTCAAAGTCGGTGTATCACCAGAGGTGAACGCGCTGGCGACCATTTTGTTGGTTCTGTCGCTGGTTATGGTGATCGCCAGCCAGCTTATTGCACGTGATAAAACCAAGGGCCGCTGAGGCCCTTAATTCAGGGGACGTTAAATGATGAAAAAATGGTCACGCCACCTGCTCGCGGCGGGTGCTCTGGCACTGGGCATGAGCGCCGCTCACGCGAATGACAACAACACGCTCTATTTCTATAACTGGACTGAGTATGTCCCGCCAGGGCTGCTGGAACAATTCACCAAAGAGACCGGCATTAAGGTTATCTATTCGACCTACGAGTCGAACGAAACCATGTACGCCAAGCTCAAAACCTATAAAGACGGCGCATACGATCTGGTGGTTCCGTCCACCTATTACGTCGATAAAATGCGTAAAGAAGGCATGATCCAGAAGATCGACAAGTCGACGTTGACCAACTTCCACAACCTCGATCCGGAAATGCTCAACAAGCCGTTTGACCCGAACAATGACTACTCCATCCCGTATATCTGGGGTGCGACGGCCATTGGCGTAAACAGCGATGCTATCGATCCGAAAACCGTCACCAGTTGGGCCGATCTATGGAAACCGGAGTACAAAGGCAGTCTGCTGTTAACGGATGATGCGCGTGAAGTGTTCCAGATGGCGCTGCGCAAGCTGGGATACTCCGGCAATACCACCGACCCGAAAGAGATTGAAGCCGCCTATAACGAGCTGAAGAAACTGATGCCTAACGTCGCGGCGTTTAACTCTGACAACCCGGCCAACCCGTATATGGAAGGTGAAGTCAATCTGGGGATGGTATGGAACGGCTCCGCGTATGTTGCGCGTCAGGCAGGTACACCGCTGGAAGTGGTATGGCCTAAAGAAGGTGGCATTTTCTGGATGGATAGCCTGTCTATTCCGGCTAACGCGAAAAACAAAGAAGGTGCGCTGAAGCTGATTAACTTCCTGCTGCGCCCGGACGTGGCGAAAGAAGTTGCGGAAACTATTGGTTATCCGACGCCAAACCTGGCAGCACGTAAGCTGTTAAGCCCTGAAGTCGCAAATGATAAAACCCTGTACCCTGACGCAGAAACCATCAACAAAGGGGAATGGCAGAACGACGTCGGTTCCGCCAGCGCTATCTATGAAGAGTATTATCAGAAGCTGAAAGCAGGACGCTAATTGCCCTCCTCTTAGGCCGGATAAGACGCGCCAGCGTCGCATCCGGCGCATCATCACTGCCCGATGGCGCTGCGCTTATCGGGCCTACGCCATCCGTGCTCACAGACCTTTCAATAACTTCTCAACAAACTCTGGCACCACCTGGCTTGCCGGACCGTAATACTTCTCTTCAAACTCGCTGCCAACCTGGCTCGGTTCGAGATTTAGTTCTACCGTATGTGCCCCATGCAGCCGCGCCTCATGCACAAAACCCGCAGCCGGATAAACATGTCCCGATGTGCCAATCGCAATGAATACATCTGCCATTGCCAGCGCCATGTAAATTTCATCCATGCCCAGCGGCATTTCACCAAACCACACCACGTGTGGTCGCAGCGGTGCCGGAAATTGACAGCAGTGACATTTATCTTCCGGGGTCACATCGTCCTTCCATTCCAGAATCTGCCCGCTTTGCGAACAGCGAACTTTGAGCAGTTCGCCGTGCATATGGATAACGTTCTGGCTGCCCGCACGCTCATGCAGGTTATCAATGTTCTGCGTCACCAGTAAAAAACGGTCGCCCAGTTCGGCTTCGAGTTTTGCCAGTGCGATATGCGCCGCGTTGGGCTGGATTTCTGGCTGTTGCAATTGATGGCGACGGGCGTTATAAAACGACTGAACCAGTTCCGGGTTTCGACTAAATCCTTCCGGAGTCGCAACGTCCTCAACCCGATGTTCTTCCCAGAGACCATCCGCCGCGCGGAAAGTTCGAATTCCTGACTCAGCGGAGATTCCCGCTCCCGTCAGTACCAGCACTCTTGGTTTTTCCATCAATTCAGGCACCACTCTGTCTCTGAAAAAGATTCGTTGACGCAGGCGATCGCGCAAATGGCGTTTATTTTTACGAAAGCGGCTTAACCGATGACCCCGACGCGACAGCATAACAACCTCTTTGTATTAATCGGTAAGATGTAGGAAAGCAGCCCCGCGCATCCCGCCGGCATCACCGTGCCGTGCCTGCTCAATACGCGGTACCCGGGCAACTGGCAACAGATGACGTGGCAGTCGGTCCGTCAGTTGCGTCGTAATAGCGGTAAAATTCGACAAGCCTCCGCCAATCACCACCAAATCAGGATCGACGATAGTCAGGATATTCCCAAGACACACCGCCAGCAAATCCAGATAGCGTTCAACGTGTGCACGCGCATGTTCATCGCCCTGCTCCCACAACGCGATAATTTCACGAGCATCCAGCGGTTGATGGTAGTAATGCTGATACAACCACGCAAATCCACCGCCGGAAAGATAGCTTTCGATGCATCCCAGTTGGCCGCATCCGCAGCGGCGCAGCGGGAAATCAAAGCCCATCAGCGTCAGCGCATCAACCGGCAAACGAATATGACCAAACTCGCCAGTGATATAGCTGCGTCCGGTGATGGATTTCCCGTTAAGCACCAGGCCGCCGCCAACGCCCGTACCGAGGATCAACCCCATCACCAGCGGATATTGGGTAAACTCGTCATCCCAGGCTTCGGAGAGAGCAAAACAGTTCGCATCGTTATCCAGACGCACATCGCGGTCAAGGCGAGCGCTAAGATCGGCGCGGAGCGGTTTGCCACTGGCGGCAGGAACGTTGGCCGCGTACAACGTGCCGTCTTCCGTTTCCGGCATGCCAGGAATCCCGATACCGACCGAACCTTTGATACCAAAACGCTGGTCAGCTTCCGTCACCAGATTGCAGACCGCATCAAGGAAAGCGTCGTAGCTGTCGCGAGGTGTAGGGACGCGAGTTTCCCATTGCAGACGACGTTGCTTATCAAACACGCCCAGCGCAATTTTGGTCCCGCCGATGTCAAATCCGTAATACATCACCGCTCCTTGATACACGTCATCCTTCAAGATGCCTCTGCGTTGGCTACGCCTTGATGCAGCATGAATGCTGTCGTGTATTATTGTTGTTATTGGCCGCTAAGTACTCTCGCAGGATCAATATTGCTGGCGCGACGCGCCGGATACCAACTTGCCAAAAGACTCAGCACGAGTGCTGTCACCAGCACGTAAATCACATCCAGCCAGTGTAATTCCGATGGCAGGAAGTCAATGAAATAGATATCGCCGGACAGGAACTGATGACCGATAAGCGCCTCGATTCCGTTGATGATCGGCGTCAGTTGCAACGAGACAACCACCCCGATGACGACGCCTATCAGGCTACCGAACAGACCCGCCAGCAGGCCGTACCAGACAAAAATGGCACGGATCAACCCATCTTTCGCCCCGAGGGTTCTTAATACCGCAATATCGCCGCTTTTGTCTTTTACCGCCATCACTAACGTGGAAACGATATTAAAGCAGGCCACACCAATCACCAGCACCATCGCCAGATACATAATGGCGCGAATCATCTGGATATCGCGATACATATAGCCGTAAGTACCGATCCAGCTCTTAATATAAACATAGTTATTGGTGACTTCACCCGCGTCCCGCACCAGCTTATTGGCGTTAAACACGTCGTTAACCTTCAGCGCAATCCCGGAAACGCTGGTTCCCATATCCAGATATTGCTGCGCATCTTCCATTGGGATCATGGCAAAGCTGTGATCGAGCTGACCGCTCAGCTGCAGAATTCCCGTTACGTGCAAACGCACGCGTTTAGGCTGCTGTAATTTATGATCCGCGCTGGCGTTAGGGATCATAATCGACACCCAGTCGCCCTGCTTCACCTTCAGCGCATCGGCAATACCCTTACCAATGATGATTTGTTGTTCACCGGCTTTAAAATTATCCCAGGCATGGTTTTGCACGAAGGATGGCAGTGCGCTTAAACGCTGTTCCTGTTTCGGGTCAACGCCCTTCACCTGCACCGCGCGTAAGTTCGCCCCGCTCTCTACCAGTCCGGTAAAGTTGATATAAGGCGCCGCGGCGACAATACCCGGCACTTTTTGTACTTTGTCGAGCGCTTCCTGCCAGTTATTCCACGGCTGATTTACGGCTTCAATCTCTCCGTGTGGGACTACGGCCAGAATACGGTTGTTCAGCTCACGCTCAAATCCGTTCATGGCACTTAAACCAACGATCAACACCGCCACACCCAACGCGATGCCAACGGTGGAAATCACAGATATCAGCGAAACCATACCGCCGCGCCGCCGACCACGGCTAAAGCGCAGACCAATCAATAACGATAAAGGCGAAGCCATTACTCAGCTCCCATCAGGCTCAGTTCTGCCGTCAGGCGACCATCGCGCATCTCCAGCTGGCGGCTCATCCGCTTCGCCAGTTGCAGATCGTGCGTCACCACCAGAAATGCCGTGCCCTGAGAACGGTTCAGCTCGCCCAGAAGCTCGAAAATGCTGTCCGCGTTACGCGCATCCAGGTTACCCGTTGGCTCATCCGCCAGGACCAGACGCGGGTTATTCACCAGCGCACGAGCGATGGCCACACGCTGGCGTTCGCCGCCAGACAGTTCAGACGGGCGATGACTGGCACGATGATCCAGTCCTACGGCTTTCAGCATATCCCGTGCACGCTCGGTTATTTCAGCCGGTTTTTTCTTGCCTATCAGCAGCGGCATCGCTACGTTTTCCAGCGCGGTAAAGTCCGGCAGTAAATGGTGGAACTGGTAAATAAAGCCCAGCTTCTGATTACGCAGTTCCGCTTTCGCCGCCGACGAGAGCTTGCTCATTGGCTGACCGCTAAAAATGACGTCGCCGGAAGTCGGGGTATCCAACCCGCCTAACAGATGCAGCAGCGTACTCTTGCCGGAGCCAGAGCTGCCGACAATCGCCATCATCTCACCTTCGCCGACGCTAAAACTGACATCGTGCAGGACATCGGTCTGCACAGTGCCTTCCTGATAGCGTTTGCACAGGTTGTCGCATTGCAACAGGATCTTATTCATAACGTAAAGCCTCAGCGGGTTGAGTGGCGGCAGCGCGCCAGGAAGGATAAAGCGTAGACAGCAACGCGATGGCCATCGCCACCAGCGCAATGACGATAACCTGCAGCGGCTCAATAGCGACCGGCAGCGCCGCACCATCCAGCAGCACACCAATAATTGGCATCAAATTGTTCAGTTGGCTGGCGAGCAATGCGCCCAGCACCGCGCCAAGCAGCGCGCCGATAATCCCGGCACTGGCCCCCTGAACCATAAACACCATCATTATCTGCCGCGGCGTTAGCCCCTGCGTTTGTAGAATCGCCACTTCCCCTTGCTTCTCCATTACCATCAGACCCAGCGAGGTAATAATATTAAAAGCCGCCACAGCCACGATCAGGCTAAGCAGTAGCCCCATCATGTTCTTCTCCATGCGCACGGCCTGGAACAGTTCCCCTTTGCGCTCGCGCCAGTCCTGCCATTTGGTGCCCTGCGGCAGCGTTTGCTGGCTCAGCGTATCAACTTTTAACGGTTCGTTCAGCCACAGACGCCAGCCGGTAATATTGCCCACCGGATAGCGCATCAGGCGGGAAGCATCCTGAATGTTGGTTAGCATCTGGTAGCCGTCTACTTCGCTGTTGGCGGCGAAGGTGCCAATCACCGTAAACAGACGCTGGCTCGGCAAACGTCCCATCGGCGTAAACTGGCTGGCCGAAGGCACCATCACGCGAATTTGATCGCCACGGTTCACGCCCAACTGCCCGGCAAGCTGCTCGCCGAGGATGACATTATACTTACCCGGTTGCAGATCTGTTTGCTTCACATTGACCAGATACGGCGTTAACGGATCTTTTTGCGCCGGATCGATACCGAGCATCACGCCGACCGCCACGCTACGCGCGCTTTGCAGCACCACATCTCCCGTAGTTATGGGTGCAACTCGGTTGACGCCGTTCAACACCACCGCTTTTTCCGGCAGTTGTTGCGGGTTGAGGGAACCCTGTTCAGACGAGAGGACGGCCTGAGGCATCAGGCCAAGAATATTGTTTTGCAGCTCGCGCTCAAAACCGTTCATCACCGACAACACCGTGACCAGCGCCATCACCCCGAGGGTAATGCCAATGGTGGAGAGCCAGGAAACGAAGCGACCGAAGCGATCTGCTGCACGCCCACGCATATAACGCAGGCCGATGAATAGAGCGACAGGTTGGTACATGAAATCCGTCTGGTTGCTGTTAGCAAAGTCACGAGTATATAAGCGAAAGCGGAATGGGTAAATGACTGAACCGTAAGTGTTCGTCAGCACTATTCCTAAAAGTATAAATAAATCAATTCGCTAAAGCTGTCCCTCTTCCCTTCCATCCTGGACCCTGATCTTTATCTTAAAAAATCAAAATGCAGACAGTTACGCATTACAGCGCACAGCGGGTTGCGCAGGATGGCAGGCTATAACCAACAATATGGATACGCCGTCTCGATGAATAAAAAAGAACTATGGATTAATCAAATCAAAGGGTTATGTATTTGTCTGGTGGTGATTTACCACTCGGTAATCACATTTTACCCGCACCTCACTACTTTTCAGCATCCGCTTTCAGAGCTGCTGAGCAAATGCTGGATTTACCTCAATTTGTACCTGGCGCCGTTTCGCATGCCGGTCTTTTTCTTTATTTCGGGATATCTGATCCGTCGCTACATTGATAGCGTCCCGTGGACCACCTGCGTGGATAAACGGATCTGGAGTATTGCCTGGGTGCTGATTCTCTGGGGTGTGGTGCAATGGCTGGCGTTAGTGGCGCTCAATAACTGGCTGGCCCCACAGCGCGATCTGAGCCATGCTGCCAACGCCGCTTATGCTGGTTCGATCGCAGGTTTTACCCACGGGATGCTGACCGCCAGTACCAGCTTGTGGTATCTGTACGCGCTGATTGTCTATTTTGTTCTGTGTAAAATTTTCAGCCGTTGGGCAGTGCCGCTGTTGGCGTTATTTGTGGCGCTGAGCGTGACGATCAACTTTGTCCCGACGCCGTGGTGGGGAATGAACAGCGTGATTCGCAATCTGCCCTGGTACAGCCTCGGTGCATGGTTTGGCGCAACGCTGATGGTATGGATTAAGGAGGTGCCCCTGCGCCGCCATGCGCTCATTGTTCTGGTTAGCGCAATCGCCGCCATCGTCGCGTGGCTGGCAAATGTCTCACTATTACTTTCTCTTCTTTCCATTGTGCTGATCATGAAGCTGTTTTATCAATTTGAGCTGCGCTTTGGTATGCGTGAGTCCGGCCCGTTAAGCGTAATTGGTGCCAATACCATCGCCATCTACACCACCCACCGTATTCTGGTTGAGCTGTTCAGCTTAACGCTAATCCCAAACATTAATCATGCCGCCTGGCCTGCATATGCAGAGCTGGCCCTGCTGCTGGTGTATCCATTCGCCTGCCTGCTGCTGTGCACCTTGTTTGGCCTGTTGGTGCGTAAAATTTCACAAAAAACAGTGGCCGACCTGCTCTTTTCCCCGCCTTCATTATCGGTCGTTTCGCGCTAACCCCAACGCGCTTTTTGCCCCCATCAGGGGGCGAATCAATTTGCTTATGAGAAACGATCACGGATAATAAAGAACATTGCTTATCAGATGTATATCTAAACGAGAACCTGACAACCGAATGCCTGAACAACATCGTTACACGCTCCCAGCGAAAGCTGGCGATCAGCGCCAGTTGGGTGAGCTTACCGGTGCCGCCTGCGCAACGCTGGTCGCCGAAATCGCCGAACATCACGCCGGTCCAGTGGTGCTGATCGCGCCGGACATGCAAAATGCTTTGCGCCTGCATGATGAAATTCGTCAGTTTACCGACCAGATGGTGATGAACCTGGCCGACTGGGAAACGCTGCCCTATGACAGTTTTTCTCCCCATCAGGAGATTATCTCTTCGCGTCTCTCTACGCTGTATCAACTGCCTGCCATGCAGCGAGGCGTACTGATCGTTCCGGTAAATACCCTGATGCAGCGTGTCTGTCCGCACAGCTATCTGCACGGGCATGCGCTGGTCATGAAAAAAGGTCAGCGGCTTTCGCGCGACGCCCTGCGCGAACAGCTGGATAGCGCTGGCTATCGCCATGTTGATCAGGTCATGGAACACGGCGAATACGCCACGCGCGGCGCGTTGTTGGATCTGTTCCCGATGGGCAGCGAGTTGCCTTATCGTCTGGATTTCTTTGATGACGAAATCGACAGCCTGCGTCTGTTTGATACCGACACCCAGCGCACGCTGGAAGAAGTCGATGCCATTAATTTGCTTCCCGCGCACGAATTCCCGACTGACAAAACGGCCATCGAGCTATTCCGTAGTCAGTGGCGCGATACCTTTGAGGTTAAACGCGACGCCGAACATATTTATCAGCAGGTCAGCAAAGGCACGTTACCTGCGGGTATTGAATACTGGCAACCGCTGTTTTTCAGCGAGCCGCTGCCGCCGCTGTTCAGCTACTTCCCTGCCAATACGTTATTGGTCAATACCGGTGATATCGAGACCAGCGCAGAACGCTTCCAGGCCGATACCCTGTCACGCTTTGAAAATCGCGGTGTTGATCCAATGCGCCCGCTTCTGCCGCCGGAATCGCTGTGGCTGCGGGTTGATGAGCTGTTTTCTGAACTTAAACGCTGGCCGCGCGTTCAACTGAAAACCGAGAGTCTGGCGAACAAAGCTGCGAATACCAACCTCGGGTTCCAGAAGCTGCCGGACATCGCCGTGCAGGCACAGCAAAAATCACCGTTAGATGCGTTACGTAAATTCCTTGAGGGCTTTACCGGCCCGGTGATTTTCTCGGTCGAAAGTGAAGGCCGACGTGAAGCGCTTGGCGAGTTGCTCGCTCGTATCAAAGTGGCACCGAAGCGGATATTGCGACTCGATGAAGCCGTAGATAACGGTCGTTATCTGATGATTGGCGCAGCTGAGCACGGCTTCATCGATAGCAAACGCAATCTGGCACTGATTTGTGAAAGCGATCTGCTTGGGGAACGCGTGGCGCGTCGCCGCCAGGATTCGCGTCGCACCATCAACCCGGATACATTAATTCGTAACCTTGCAGAGCTGCATCCCGGTCAGCCGGTAGTGCATCTGGAACACGGCGTGGGTCGCTATGCCGGGATGACCACGCTGGAAGCGGGCGGTATCACCGGTGAATATCTGATGCTCACCTATGCCAACGATGCCAAACTGTACGTGCCGGTGTCGTCACTGCATCTGATCAGCCGCTATGCGGGCGGTGCAGAAGAGAATGCGCCGCTGCATAAACTGGGCGGCGATGCCTGGTCACGCGCCCGACAGAAAGCCGCTGAGAAGGTGCGCGATGTCGCGGCAGAGCTGCTGGATATTTATGCCCAGCGCGCGGCGAAAGAAGGCTTTGCCTTTAAGCATGACCGTGAACAGTATCAGCTGTTTTGCGACAGCTTCCCGTTTGAAACCACGCCTGACCAGGCGCAGGCGATCAACGCTGTACTCAGCGATATGTGTCAACCGCTGGCCATGGACCGCCTGGTGTGCGGCGACGTCGGTTTTGGTAAAACCGAAGTCGCGATGCGCGCCGCTTTCCTTGCCGTAGAGAACCACAAACAGGTTGCCGTGCTGGTTCCGACTACCCTGCTCGCACAACAGCACTTCGACAACTTCCGCGATCGTTTTGCCAACTGGCCGGTACGCATTGAGATGTTGTCCCGTTTCCGTAGCGCCAAAGAGCAAGCGCAGATTCTGGAACAGGTTGCCGAGGGGAAAATTGATATTCTCATCGGCACGCACAAACTGCTGCAAGCGGATGTGAAGTTAAAAGATCTGGGTCTGCTGATTGTCGATGAAGAGCACCGTTTCGGCGTTCGCCACAAAGAACGCATCAAGGCGATGCGTGCGGATGTCGATATTCTGACCCTGACGGCAACGCCTATTCCGCGTACGCTCAATATGGCGATGAGCGGCATGCGCGATCTGTCGATCATCGCCACGCCGCCTGCTCGTCGTCTGGCGGTCAAAACCTTCGTGCGCGAATACGACAGCCTGGTGGTACGCGAGGCGATCCTGCGTGAAGTTCTGCGCGGGGGACAAGTTTATTATCTGTTTAACGACGTCGAAAATATCCAGAAAACCGCTGACAGATTAGCAGAACTGGTGCCGGAAGCGCGTATTGGTATCGGCCACGGGCAAATGCGCGAGCGCGAGCTGGAACGCGTGATGAACGATTTCCACCATCAGCGTTTTAACGTGCTGGTGTGTACCACCATTATCGAAACCGGGATCGACATTCCGACCGCCAACACCATTATCATCGAACGCGCCGATCACTTTGGTTTAGCGCAATTGCACCAGCTACGCGGTCGTGTGGGACGCTCACACCATCAGGCGTACGCCTGGCTGCTGACGCCGCATCCAAAAGCAATGACCACCGACGCGCAAAAGCGTCTGGAAGCCATCGCTTCGCTGGAAGATTTGGGTGCAGGATTTGCGCTGGCGACCCACGACCTTGAAATTCGCGGCGCCGGGGAACTGCTGGGTGAAGATCAAAGTGGTTCCATGGAAAGCATCGGCTTCTCACTGTATATGGAGTTGCTGGAAAATGCGGTCGATGCGCTCAAAGAAGGGCGTGAGCCGTCACTGGAAGATCTCACCAGCCAGCAAACCGAAGTTGAATTGCGTATGCCGTCTCTGCTGCCGGATGACTATATACCGGATGTTAACACCCGACTATCGTTCTACAAGCGCATTGCCAGCGCGAAAGGCGAAAACGAACTGGAAGAGATTAAGGTCGAGCTGATAGATCGTTTTGGCCTGCTGCCCGACCCGGCTCGTACGTTGCTGGATATCGCTCGTTTACGCCAGCAGGCGCAGAAACTGGGGATCAGAAAGCTCGAAGGTCATGACAAAGGCGGTACCATTGAATTTGCCGAGAAAAACCACGTCAACCCGGTCTGGCTGATTGGTTTACTGCAAAAACAACCGCAACACTTCCGTCTGGACGGCCCAACCCGACTGAAATTTATGCAGGATCTGGGCGAGCGTAAAACGCGGATCGACTGGGTCCGCCAGTTTATGCGTCAGCTTGAAGAAAACGCCGTAGCATAGTGAACAGGCCGGGTGAGCACACCACTCACCCGGCCTGATGAATTTACAAACTCTTTGCACTTCCCTGCACTTCCAGACACAGCAAACCGCCATAATTCTCGTTTACTTTTACATAATAAAAACCACGTAAAAACAATGGATTTATGGTGATGTTAAACAATAAACGACTCTCTCGCTGGCTCGCGTTTTTTACGCTGGCAGCGACCTTCGCGTTAGCACTTCCGGCTCAGGCAAACACCTGGCCGCTGCCACCGCCGGGAAGCCGTCTGGTGGGCCAGAATACCGTTCACGTTGTTGAAGATAATGGCGGTTCTCTGGAGGCGATTGCGAAAAAATATAATGTCGGCTTTTTAGCGCTGCTGCAGGCCAACCCCGGCGTTGATCCTTACGTACCACGTCCGGGCAGCGTGCTGACTATTCCATTACAAACTCTGCTACCTGACGCCCCGCGCGAAGGTATTGTTATCAACCTCGCCGAACTGCGTCTTTATTATTACCAGCCGGGGACCAATTCGGTGACCGTTTATCCTATTGGTATTGGTCAGTTAGGTGGTGACACGCTGACGCCTACGATGGTAACCACCATTTCTGATAAACGCGCCAACCCCACCTGGACGCCGACGGCAAATATCCGCGCGCGATACAAAGCAAACGGAATTGACCTGCCTGCCGTTGTACCTGCCGGTCCGGATAACCCGATGGGCCATCATGCAATTCGCTTAGCGGCATACGGCGGCGTTTATCTGCTGCACGGCACCAATGCTGACTTTGGCATCGGCATGCGCGTCAGTTCCGGCTGTATTCGTCTGCGCGACGGTGATATCGAAACCCTGTTCCGTCAGGTAACGCCCGGAACTAAGGTCAATATTATCAATACGCCGATCAAAGCATCCGTTGAGCCTAACGGCGTGCGGCTAGTAGAAGTACATCAGCCGCTGTCCGAAAAAATCAATGACGACCCGCAACTGTTGCCAATCGTGCTGAACGCGTCCATGCAGACATTTAAAAATGCGGCGCAAACAGATGCCGCCGTCATGGATCATGCGATGGAGATTCGCTCAGGCATGCCGGTCGATGTGACCCGTCATCACGACGTTGCTCAACAGCCGATGTAAACTCCGCACATAAAAAAAACCCCGCTGGATTTTATTCCGCGGGGGTTTTTTATTTAACTCGCAGTGGCATTGCGATGGGTTAAATCTTATTTGTAGATAACAGCAGTCCCATGAAGGGTGTTAGGGCCGGTAACGGAAGTAATACGGAAAGACTTCGCACCCATCTCATCGGCTTTCTGCGCCAGTTGATCTTCCAGTGAACCTAAGTTAGTCCCCGCATTCGCAGAAATAGTACCGACTTTCTCTTGACCCGCAGGTGTGGACTGAACTTCAACAGCGGCGAAGCTTGCAAATGACAGTGAGCTAAGAACAGCAGCAACAAACAGGGTTTTTACGTTTTTCATGATAGTGACCTTTAGCAGATGAATGGGTGTCGGAAAGATTAACTTAACGATCGATATGTAAATCATAGATGTGATCCAGGTCACACGTCAATCCTTTTTTATAATGATCGTTATATAAAATATAAAGGTCTTATTTTTCATGACAATAGATATAATTTATTTTTATCGTGAATCCGCTGGAGTGTGCAGTCGAATATTTTTATAATGGTTATTCAATAAACCCAACAAAGGTACATCGGCGCCATGACAACTGAAACGACAGGTTGTGCAAAAAAAAGCCGTGGCCGACCTAAAGTGTTCGACAGGGAAGCGGCGCTGGATAAGGCCATGACACTCTTCTGGCAGCACGGATATGAAGCGACCTCGCTCGCCGATCTCGTAGAAGCTACCGGCGCAAAAGCGCCCACGCTGTATGCGGAGTTCACCAATAAAGAAGGGTTGTTCCGTGCCGTACTGGACCGCTACATCACCCGCTTTGCGGCGAAACACGAAGCCCAGCTGTTTTGTGAAGAAAAAAGCCTTGAGTCCGCACTGGAAGACTATTTCACCGCCATAGCGACCTGCTTTACCAGCAAGGACACCCCGGCGGGATGTTTCATGATTAACACTTCTGCGACGCTGGCAGCCTCTTCCCGCGATATTGCGCATACGGTGAAATCCCGCCATGCGATGCAGGAACAGACGCTTACTCAGTTTCTTCATCAGCGTCAGCAACGTGGTGAAATCCCCGCCTACTGTGACGTGCAAAAACTGGCTGAATACCTGAACTGTATTTTACAAGGTATGTCGATCAGCGCCCGTGAAGGTGCAACGTTTGAAAAACTGATGCAGATCGCACGTACCACCCTGCGGCTGTGGCCCGAACTCGTCAAAGCTTAACCCTTTCCCGCAATTCCCCCGCTGTACTAACACCCCCGGGAGCTGATAAAGCCCCCGGTTAGATTCCCGTTCCATTGCCCCTACATTTCTCATTGTTTTCATCGTGTTATCCGATCATTTTTTGTAAAAGGTATTGATAACAACAATTGTTATCAGCAATATTCGCATTTGTTTTAATACCTGTTTCACAATGTAACCATCGGTTTCTCTACCGCCATAACAAAAACAGATCGACTCTTTTTAAAAGGAATACAAATGAATAAGCGTCTCTGGGTGCTCAATCCTCTCCTGTTGTCTTTAACCCTCCCGGCCATTGCGGCTGAGGAAGAGAACCTCATCGTCAGCGCCAACCGTAGCCAACGCACCGTGGCAGAAATGGCGCAAACGACCTGGGTTATTGAAGGAAGCGAGATTGAACAACAGGTTCAGGGGGGGAAAGAGTTCAAGGATGTTCTTGCTCAGTTAATCCCAGGAATCGATGTCAGTAGCCAGGGGCGTACAAACTACGGCATGAACATGCGTGGTCGCGCCATTGTCGTGCTCATTGACGGTGTCCGTCTGAACTCCTCGCGAACCGACAGCCGTCAGCTTGACTCCATTGACCCGTTTAACATTGCGCACATTGAAGTCATTTCAGGCGCAACCTCACTTTATGGCGGTGGCAGTACCGGCGGATTAATCAACATCGTCACCAAAAAAGGCCAGCCGGAGCGTGAAGTAGAACTCGAACTGGGGAGCAAAAGCGGCTTCAACAACAGTAACGATCATGATGAACGCGTTGCCGCGGCGGTGAGTGGAGGAACCGATCGCGCTTCCGGGCGTATGTCCGTCGCGTATCAACGATTTGGCGGCTGGTATGACGGTAATCACGATGCCCTGCTGCTGGATAACACCCAAACCGGGCTACAGCACTCCGATCGTCTGGACGTGATGGGCACCGGGACGATTGAACTTGACGACAACCGTCAGTTGCAACTGGTTACACAGTATTACAAGAGCCAGGGGGATGATGATTACGGACTGGATCTCGGCGAGAACATGTCCGCCGTGACCGGAAACGGTAAAGCTTATACCAGCAGCGGACTGAATTCCGATCGTATTCCCGGCACCGAACGTCATCTGATCAGCCTGCAATATTCAGATGCGGATTTTTTCGGCCAGAACCTGGTCAGCCAAATCTATTACCGCGACGAATCGCTGAAATTCTATCCTTTCCCGACGCTCAGCAAAGGTAAGGTCACCAGTTTCTCCGCATCACAGCAGGACACAGACCAGTTTGGCGCCAAAATTACCCTCAACAGCCAGTTGATGGATAACTGGGAGTTGACGTGGGGTATCGATGCCGATCACGAGACCTTCGATTCCAATCAGAAATTCTTCGATCTGGCCTGGTCCCTGCCCTCTGGCGGCATGGATAACCGCACCGCTTATACCACCGGGCGTTACCCCGGTTACAGCATCACCAATTTCGCGCCTTTCCTGCAAAACAGCTATGACATTAACGACATCTTTACCCTCAGCGGCGGCGTGCGCTATCAATGGACCGAAAACAGGGTTGATGATTTCGTTGGCTATGCTCAACAGCAGGGAATCGCGACCGGACTTGCGAACTCTGCCGATACCATTCCGGGTGGCAAAACCGATTACGATAATTTCTTGTTCAACGCCGGTATCCTCGCCCATCTGACTGACCGTCAGCAAACGTGGTTTAATTTCTCTCAGGGCGTGGAGCTTCCGGATCCAGGGAAATATTACGGTAACGGCACCTATTCGCTGGTTGGCGATCATTACCAGCTCCAGCGCAGCGTCAACGTGGCGGATTCACGTCTGGAAGGGATTAAAGTTAACTCGTACGAACTGGGATGGCGCTACACCGGCGATAGTCTGCGCACGCAACTGGCCGCTTACTACTCGACTTCGGATAAATCGATCGTTATCAACCGCAGCGATATGACCATTAACGTTCAACCCGACGATCGCCGCATTTATGGCCTTGAAGGCGCGGTGGATTATTTCATTGCGGATACGGACTGGAGCCTGGGCGGCAACTTCAATGTCATTAAATCGGAAGTGAAACAGAACGGTAAATGGCAAAAATGGGATGTGACTCTGGCCTCACCGTCGAAAGCAACCGCGTGGGTCGGCTGGGCACCAGAACCGTGGACCTTGCGCGTACAGAGCCAGCAAACATTTGATCTGACCGACGCCAGCGGCAATAAGCTGGATGGCTATAACACCATGGACTTTATCGGCAGCTATCAGCTCCCGTTGGGTAAGCTGACCTTTAGCGTGGAAAACCTGCTGAATGAAGAGTACACCACGCTATGGGGACAACGTGCGCCACTGCTGTACAGCCCAACCTACGGCAGTCCGTCACTGTATGAGTACAAGGGCCGGGGCCGCACCTTTGGTCTGAACTATGCCTTAACCTTCTGATAAAAAAAGCCCCCCAGCCTGAGCGAATGGGGGGCTAATGTTCAGGATAATGCTATTTTACGCTTTGTTATTCAGTACCAACTGTCCGTTGTTATCCAACGGAATTTGCGCGCCGGGGTCCTTATCCATACGGATTTTCCCCTGCTGATCGCCAATTTTGTACGTCACGTCGTAGCCCAGCATCTTTTCAGATTTGTCATACACCGTTTTACAACGCTGCTGCGTGGTGGTGTAAGTATCGTTTTCCTGCATCGAACCCTGAATCTGATTACCTGCATAGCCGCCGCCTAAAGCCCCGGCCACGGTGGCAATATCTTTACCACGTCCGCCGCCAAACTGGTGGCCAATAACGCCACCCGCAACCGCACCCAATACGGAACCCGCAATACGGTTTTCATCTTGTACCGGCTTACGGTGCGTGACAGTTACGTTCCGGCACTCCTGACGCGGTGTTTTTACCGACTCTTTAATCGGTGTTGCAGAGACAACTTGCGCATACTGTGGGCCACGCTCGAAAACGTTCAGACTGGCCACTGCTGCAACACCCAGCGCAGCAGCTACGCCAATCCCTATACCCGCCAACATTGATTTATTCACGGGACTTCCTCCTTTTTTGCTATTAGCAACAACTTTGCAACAGAAGGTAAGGAATGCCAATCAGATTACGGATGAAAATAGCAGGATGAGGCATGAACGCAGGATGATTCGGAGAACTCTGAAGGAAGGCGCCGGATGCGTAAAATCATCCGGCGCCACAAGTCGATATTAATGCAGTTTCAGACGCGGGCGAATCACCCGGTTGATACTACCGACCAGCATCATCAGGCCGGTTTTGAAGTAGCCGTGTAAAGCAATCTGGTGCATGCGGTACAGTGAGATGTATACAAAGCGCGCAATACGTCCTTCCACCATCATCGAACCACGAGTCAGGTTGCCCATCAGGCTACCCACGGTAGAAAAGTTAGAGAGCGAGACCAGAGAGCCGTGATCTTTGTACTGATACGCTTTCAGTGGCTTGCCGTTCATCTGTGCCAGAATATTGTTCATCGCACAGGTCGCCATCTGGTGTGCTGCCTGAGCGCGTGGAGGCACAAAACCCCCTTCCGGGCGAGCGCAGGAAGCGCAGTCGCCAATCGCGTACACGTCAGGATCGCGCGTGGTCTGCAGAGTTGGCTCAACCACCAGTTGGTTAATACGGTTCGTTTCCAGACCGCCAATGTCTTTCATAAAGTCTGGCGCTTTGATACCCGCCGCCCACACCATCAGGTCGGCTTTAATGTATTCGCCATCTTTGGTGTGCAGTCCGCCTTCGTCAGCGCTGGTGACCATCGTCTGGGTCAGTACGCGTACGCCCAGTTTGGTTAACTCATTATGCGCAGCACCGGAAATACGCGGCGGCAACGCAGGCAGAATGCGCTCGCCAGCTTCCACCAGCGTAACGTTCAGCGCATCGTTGGTCAGCCCTTTGTAACCATAGCTGTGCAGCTGTTTTACCGCATTGTGCAGCTCAGCGGAGAGCTCAACCCCCGTCGCACCACCGCCCACAATGGCGATATTCACTTTTCCGTTAGCGCCCAGATTCGCGGAATACTTCAGGAACAGATTCAGCATCTCCTGGTGGAAACGACGCGCCTGATGCGGGTTATCGAGGAAAATGCAGTTTTCTTTCACGCCAGGAGTGTTGAAATCGTTGGAGGTACTGCCCAACGCCATCACCAGCGTGTCATACGGCACTTTACGCTCAGGAACCAGCAGATCCCCTTTCTCATCGCGCAGCTCAGCGAGAGTAATGGTCTTCGCTTCACGATCGATATCTATCACCGAACCTAACTGAAACTGGAAGCCATGGTTACGGGCATGTGCCAGATAGCTCAGCGCATCCACGCCTTCATCCAGTGAACCCGTCGCCACTTCATGCAGTAACGGTTTCCACAAGTGACTGTGGTTTCTGTCTACCAGTGTGATTTTGGCCTTTTTCTTACGCCCGAGTTTTTTACCCAACTGCGTCGCCATTTCCAGTCCGCCAGCACCGCCGCCGACAATCACGATCCTTTTCAATGGTGTAGTCAACGTGACCCCCTCAAATTTATTAACCAATTGTTAATTAAAAGTTATTGATATAGCTCTTAATTAACAACAAGTTACAGTAATGAAAATGTTCTTCGAGAGTGAGAATAACACGAACGGTGCATTGGTCATACCAAAATTGATGTGTATCAAGTTTTGATGCTGAAAAGATAGACAACCGGAACTTTAAGAACAAAAAAACCAGCCCGATGGCTGGTTTTTTACGCACTCAATAAGGATTAACCTAACGTCTTGAACGCTTTGATGCGCTGCAAATGCGGAGAGATATTCTTAAACTTATGCGTCTGCTCTTCGTCCCAGACTATCTCGTAAAAGTGATGCAGTTCTTCCGACGAACGCTGGCTATTGAGCGCTTCATCATGACGCGACAGGATAACCAGACAGCGATCGCGATTCTTTTCGCGGAAATTGGTCACGCATTTTGTTGCGATGTCTGCATACTCCTCAGGTCTGTCAATTTTGCCTTCCATGTTCTCATACGGAAACAGGTTAGGATTAAACACTACCTGACGAATATCACACAGAAAACCAATCCGTTCAGCCCAATATCCCCCGAGCCCCACACCACAAATCAGCGGACGGTCATCCACATTCAGCTGTAGCATTTTGTCCACTTCTTTTAGCAGATGCTGCATATCATGTTTGGGATGCCGTGTACTGTAGCTAATCAGCCTGACATCCGGGTCGATGAATTGCAGCTGCAACACCTTCTCATGGTTGCCCGGGCTGTTAGAGTCAAAACCGTGTAAATAGATAATCATCGCATCCTCGCCAAACTTGCGTTAATGACCTGCTTTCTCTTCCTGCCAGCGCTCATGAAGCTGGTTTAGCTGAGCGCTTACCGTCTTCCAGCGTGCCGAATCCATCAGTTCCTGACGTGAAAATGAACCTTTATGATACAAACGTGTAACACGTTCTGCATTGATCGGCGACAGATTATCTAACACACTGACCGCTCCCTTACGATTATTGCAGACCAGGATCATATCGCAACCTGCATCCAGCGATGCCTGTCCACGCTGGGCATAGCTTCCCATAATCGCCGCCCCTTCCATCGACAAATCGTCGGAGAAAATGACACCATCGAAGCCAAGCTCCTGGCGCAGCACCGTTTTCAGCCAGTGAGGTGAGCCACTCGCCGGACGCGGATCTACATCACTGTAGATAACGTGCGCAGGCATAATGGCATCCAGTTTGTTCTCAGTAATCAACATCTGGAACACGGACATATCTTTCGCACGAATCTCGGCTTCTGAGCGAGGATCGGTTGGGGTTTCTTTGTGTGAATCCGCCGTCACGGCCCCATGACCAGGGAAATGTTTACCGGTCGTTTTCATGCCTGCGGCATGCATACCGTCAATGAAGCGGGTCGCCATCGCCAATGCTTTTAGCGGATCGGCGTGGTAAGAACGCTCGCCGATTGCGGCGCTGATATGGCCCACATCCAGTACCGGTGCAAAGCTGATATCAATGTCCATCGCGATCATTTCGCTGGCCATCAACCATCCGGCGTCCTGAGCCAGTTTGCCGCCCTCTTCCAGACCGTGCAGCGCGGCAAACGATTGAGCCGCAGGCAGGCGAGTAAAGCCTTCTCGAAAGCGCTGTACGCGTCCGCCTTCCTGATCTACCGCCACCACCAGATGGTTACGTGACGCAGTCCGGATTTGTCGCACTAATTCACGCAGCTGTTCCGGGTCATGATAATTTCGGGTAAAGAGGATCAACCCACCTACCAGCGGATGCGCCAGAATCTCACGCTCTTCTGCGTCCAGCTCATACCCTTCGACATCCAACATTACTGGGCCCACACTGCTCTCCTTATCCTTTCATTGTTAGCTGCCGCCAGGTTTCATCGGCCAGCCTGATAAATTGTCTATCACCGGTTTGCCGCCAGCGATACTCAAACCACCCCGCCTTCAGCATCATTATCCAGGGTTGCCATTGTCTGACTTGTCGCCACAAAACGTCTGGCTCAATGTGCGCTCGTTGAGCGTAGGTGCTAACCAGCTGTTGGTGCTGGGATTCATCGCTGACCCATACCGCCGCCAGCTCCAGGGCAATATCACCGTCTCCGGCGTATTCCCAGTCAATCAGCCGCAGCCCTGAGGCTGTGCGTACGATGTTGTCACCGTGAACATCCATATGCAGCGGCCCCAGACGCAAAGGTCGAGGCTCACCTCGTTTCCTCAGCCGCTTCAGCGCGCGCAGCCAGCATGGTGTACGACGCGCCGGATCGCCACACTGCCAGTACTGTTCAAGTAGCGGCAGCAGGCTGATTCGCCAGCCCAATCGGGGTTGCTGGTGCAGATGATACAGTAAGCCTGCGAGTTCGTCGGCGTCCGGTAATCTGGATTCTACCTTACCGTGAAAAAACTCAACGGCCATCCACCCACGCGTATAAAAATAAGGACGTGGCGCAAGGTTTTCTGGCAGGTGTTTTAACGCATGATATTGGCGTAAGAAATGCGATTCCGGCGCATCAGGGTCGTGATGACAACGCAGTACCAGCCGGTGAGAATGATGCTCAATGATGCAGCTCCCGCCGCTCAGGCCAGTTTGGCTGGCTGCGACGGGATGATACTGCGGGAAATAGCGCGACAACACTTCGCCGCGCGTGAGTCTGTTATTGTTGCTGAACGGCACCTTTACCTGACCAGATTATCTCGCCAGTTTGTACCAGCATTAATTGCATTTGCAGCGCAGGCGAATTGACGTTGCCGGATGCACTGGAATAAAGCACATACTGCGCGCCAACGTTACGGGCGATACCAATCGCTTTACTGCGCGTTCCCAGGCTATCGTTCGGCGACAGACCTAACTGCTGCTTGGCGACTGCCAGTTGCTGAGCGGAAACCAGAGTAAACTTACCGTTATTCGCCAGAGCATTACGTAAGGTTTCGGTGGCTTCACCCGCGTTCAGCGAGCCGTTGGTGCGGTTATTCACGCTATCAACCAGCAGAACACCGCCCGCTTTTACGCCGTCAGCCTGCAGCATTTTTCCGACCATCGGCTGCATAGCCCCGTTCCAGTCATAATGACGTTGACGTGGCGTCGGCTGCGCCGTTTGGTCCTCGTGCTCAATCGGACCCGGCTGCTGCGGTATGGTTGGCACCGTTGGCACTACCGGCACCGGCTGTTGCGGCTGCACAGGCTGTTCCGGCACCGGCTTGACTTCCTCTACCGGTGCGGGCTCTCGTTGCACCACACAGCCAGAGAGAAACATCGCCAGCGCGGCAATCAGTGCGTAGCGATTCATTTTGATCATCAAGATTCACCCCTTACAAATAAAGATAAAGTCTAACCTTGTGCGCCCCCAGAAAATTGGCGCTGCCGTACAGCGTCACCGACGAATGAGCCGGGATAGTCACGCTGCGCGGCGCTTCCAGAGGATGCATTTCCAGTCCTCTGGCGTCATACCAGTAAAACCGATAATGAACGGTGACGGGTTCTTGTCTTTCGTTATAGAGTCGCGAGGATGCCGAGGCCTGAATATCAGACGTGGTTAACGTGGGCTGTTCTGCTGTTATACCTGCCGCCAGAATCGTTGACTCCATCACCAGCGACTGCTCATCACTTACCGGAATTTCTGGGTGTGTTCGACAACCCGCCAGTAGCAGCAAGCCCAGTGAAAGTGCAATGCATCCTCTGATCATGCCTACAGACCTTTATGCGCGAGCATTGGGCCAAGCGCACGGCCACCCAGCAGGTGCATATGAATGTGATACACCTCCTGACCCCCGTGGCGGTTGGTGTTCATGATTAAGCGGTACCCATCTGCAGCAATGCCTTCCTGCTCAGCAATTTTCGCTGCAACGGTGATCATGCGGCCCAATGCCTGTTCATGTTCAGCCGTCACATCGTTGACGGTTGGGATCAGGATGTTAGGAATGATCAGAATATGCGTAGGTGCCTGAGGGGAAATATCACGAAACGCAGTGACCAGTTCATCCTGGTATACGATATCCGACGGAATTTCACGACGAATAATTTTGCTGAATATAGTTTCTTCTGCCACGACGTTTTCCTTTTTTCATTAACAGCCCAAGCGTTTTGCCATGCTACGCCGGGTAACTCTGCGAGTATAGAGTATGAGCGAGTTACTCACGCTCTTTCAACTTTAACCCTCGATTTTTTAAGCGAAAACCCCAGTCAGTGCTGCTCTTATAACCATTTCCCTGCGCTATTGCTTAAGCATAGTACTGAAATCCTATTTCATTTATGCCCAAAGCGGTTTACACGTCAGGCATCAATGCGTGGCCGTTACCTTCTCGTCAGGGCGTATAACGGCTACATGACGATATCGGCCTCCCCGGCCACCACCAGGCGCAAGAAATCGTCCCGCCGATGGTTTTTAATTTTGGGGTTCCATGCCACACCAATGTTCCAGCGAATTTGTTTTTCAGCGAGCATCAATAGTCTCGCTTCGGCAGGCAAAAAATGCCGGACACTTGTGGGTAAAAAGGCGACTCCGTTCCCCCCGGCAACCAATGCCAATAGCGTAGTCATGTCATTTGTTACAGAGACCGGTTCAGCGCTAAGTTGGATGCTTTGTAGAAAGAGTGAGGTTTGTTCCGCAAGACATGGGCTGGTTGATGGATCCAACTGGAGTAAGGGATATGCCGATAGCGCACTCTGAATAGTCATGCTTTCCATATAACCCTCCATCGGAACAGCAAGAGCCAGCGTTTCCTCATAAAAAATATATGAAGCCAGGCCTTTACTGACCGGCATCCGGACAAAACCGATATGCAAGCGTCCTTCCAACAACATTTTCATCTGAGCGCTGGAGGGAAGATGATTAATAACCACTTCACACTCGGAAAATTGCTGATGGAATTGATTTATCCACTTAGGTACTTGCTGAAAAGAGGAAAGACCAAATCCCATAAATAACTTTTCACGATTTCTGGTATTTATTTCTTTCGCATAGTTTAGAAATTCAATATGGGATTGTAAAAGTTCATTGGCTTTTGAAAAAATCTGTTGACCAAATACTGTCAAACTCGCGCCATGGCGTCCGCGCAAAAAAAGCTCACCACCGGTCAAATGCTCCAGCGTTTGTATCTGCTTTGACAGTGCTGGCTGAGTCAGGAAAAGTTCCTTTGCAGCATTGCTATAACTTCCTTTTATCGCCAACGTAACAAAGGCACGCAGCAATTTCATATCTATTCCTTTCATTTATCGAACCTTGAAAAAAATGGAATTATACAAATACCTATAATAAGCACATGATAGCAAAGCATGGCAATAAATAAACATAACTCTCCATAGAGAAATCGCAAAAAAAATTACGCCCATTATTTTAATGATAAAAGAATATAAATATGCCAAATGTAGCTGTGTTAACAAATGATCTGCAATATGAATTTACATATAAAATAACCTATTCGGCTCAGGAATTAGAACAAAAATTGACTGCATTTAATCAGTTTCTTGACGGCATCAGAAATCAAAACCAGGCAGTCATCCATTTGCAGTTAATAAATGATCCTGCCGTTCCCGCAGTACAACGGCGCTATAAAAATCGCGATGCAGGTATTCCCGCCCTCGCAGGACGACCTGAAAACCGAATAATCGACAGTATTTGCGCCCCCTCCGATCTCATCGTAGTAAAAGGCAGAGATAGCGGTTTCTTTAATAATAATCTTGATGAAACACTGCAAAAACTGGGTGTAAAAACGGTCATCGTGACCGGCTTACAAACGCATGTTTGCGTACAAACCACGGCCGCAGATGCATTTTTCCGCGGATACAATGTTTGGGTGCCGGAAGATTGCGTATTTGCCCCTTCTGCCGATGATACCACTCGCGCCTTAGAGTGGCTTGCCAGCTATTGCGCAACCGTTGCCCCCTCGGCTGAGATTTTATCGCTGCTAGCAAAACATGATGATCTTCCTGAGCGCAACGAAAGGAAAACCGCATGAAAAGTCCATTAACACAAGCAATGAAACCAACAGATACCGTCGTTCTGGACCATGGCACGGGCGCTCGCCTGAGCAGGGAACTGGTCGAATTAATTGCGGAAATTTTGGGCGATACTTATCTGGGAACCATGGAAGACAGCGCGTTACTGGAGTTACCGTCCCGACAAATTGCATTTACTACAGATTCTTTTGTTGTCACTCCGCTGATCTTTGGCAATGGGGATATCGGTAAAATTGCCGTATGCGGTACCGTTAACGATCTTGCGGTAAGTGGCGCACGTCCGCTGTATCTGACGCTGAGTCTCATTATTGAAGACGGTATGCCCATATCTGAACTGAGCGCCATTATTGAGTCAGTTCGCGATACAGCCATTGCTGCAGACGTCAAAATTGTTGCCGGAGACACGAAAGTTGTCGGCAAGGGTGAGGCAGATCGCTTGTTCATCAATACAGCAGGCGTCGGCGTTATTGAGCGCGCCCCCGTCTCAATCAAAAACGTGCGCCCAGGACAAAAAATCATCCTCAGTGGTTTTATTGGGAATCACTCCATTCATTTGTTATCTCTGCGTGAAGGTCTGGGGTTTGAACGAAATATTCTCAGCGACTGCGCCCCTCTCAACGCAATGATTCACCAGCTTATCGATGCCGTTCCTGCCGGGAAAATTGCCTCGATGAGAGATGTCACTCGCGGTGGACTTTCCGCGGTACTCCATGAACATGCCCGTGCAGCAAAGCATGAAATGCGCTGCGAACGGCAATCTTTACCCATCCAGCCTGAAACGGCGATGGCGGCAAATATGCTGGGCGTCGATGTCATCAATCTTGCAAACGAGGGATGCCTTTGCCTGTTTGTCGAACCAGACAGCGCAGAAGACGTGCTCAGACTATTAAAGACGCACCCACTTGGCCAAAAAGCCGCCATTATTGGCGAGGTATTAGCAACGCCAGAAGTGAGAGTCAGCATGCTTGAGCAGGATGGAACCGTATCGACAATAGAGGAGCTCTATGGTGCAGAATTGCCACGACTCTGCTGAGCAAGGCGGCGCTCTGGAAACCCGACGTTACCGCATTTGCGGAATTGTCCAGGGAGTCGGGTTTCGTCCTTTTGTCCATCGACTGGCTCGCACCTTTGCCGCGACCGGCTGGGTTCTCAATGATTCCGAAGGCGTGTTACTGGAACTACAGGCTACATCAGACAATATCGCGCAGCTTATTGATGAGCTGGCATCTAACCCGCCGCCAATGGCCCGCATAAATGGTATTGTGGAGGTACCGCGAGAAAATTCGGATCAACGTTACGCAGAGTTTAGTATCCGTAAAAGCCGTCAGCTTGCGAAGATGGATACCATTATCCCGCCAGACTCAAACGTCTGTCAGGATTGTCTGAACGAAATGTTTGATCCGCAGAACCCGCGCTATCGGTACGCTTTTATTAATTGCACAAACTGCGGGCCGCGATATTCAATTATCCAGGCAATGCCCTATGACCGTTCACAAACAACAATGCAAGCCTTTGCAATGTGCCCGGCCTGTCAGCATGAGTATGACGATCTCGATAATCGTCGTTATCACGCGCAACCCAATGCCTGCCCCGCATGCGGACCAAAACTGGATCTGAGGTCGCGTAATGGCGAGACCGTAATAACAGATGATATCGTCAAATTTGCCATAGCAAGGCTACACGAAGGGGCGATTATTGCGATTAAAAGCCTTGGCGGTTTTCATCTGGTTGTTGATGCGAGTAATGAAGATGCGGTTTCGCAACTGAGGCAACGCAAACGTAGAGATGCAAAACCTTTTGCCATTATGGTAAGGGACGCGGACAACGCGGCACAAATAGTCCACGTCAACGCTCAGGAAAGAAAACACCTGGAAAGTGTAGAGCGCCCCATCGTACTGCTGCGTAAACGCCGCAGTACGATGCCGGAAATCATCGCACCGCATAATCCGAATATTGGCGTCATGCTGCCATCAACGCCGCTTCAGTATTTAATGCTAGAAGATGCCACAATGCCAACGCTGGTGATGACCAGCGGCAATCTTTCAGGCCACCCTATCGTATTTGATAATGTGAGTGCAATTGCGCAGTTGGGCGAAATCGCGGACTATTTTATTCTTAACGATCGTGATATTCACACGCGTATCGATGATTCAGTGGTCCGCGTTATGGCTCATCGTAACCACCTTTCATTCCTGCGACGTTCACGAGGTTATGCCCCCTATCCTGTCCACCTTCCTTTCAACGTTGATCCGATCATCGCTCTCGGGGCGGAACTGAAAACCACCGTTAGCATTGCTAAAGGTAATAAGGTGTTTATGAGTCAACACATTGGCGATCTCAAAAATGACCTTACGTTTAAATCACACCTTGCGTGCGTCAATCACCTGCAAAAGCTCCTCGATATTGAGCCAACGATTGTGGCCTGTGACCTTCATCCGGCATTTCGCTCAACGCGCAATGCGCTGGAGCAATCGCAGCTGCGGGTTATTCAGGTACAGCATCATCATGCGCATATGGCTGCGTGTATGGCCGAGAACGGACTCAGAGGAAAAACAATTGGCGTAGTATTCGACGGTACGGGTTACGGCACTGATGGCACAATCTGGGGTGGCGAATTTCTTGTGGGGGATACCAGAAGCGTTGAACGTGCAGCACATCTGCGCCACATCGCTTTACCAGGCGGTGACAGCGCGGTTAAAGAACCCATCCGGATCGCTATTTCGCTATTAACAGAAATTTTCGGCGAGCATATTCCTGAATCCTCAATTCCAGGTCTAAGCACGTTGCCGGCTCAACAGCGTGACGTCTTCGCCAAAATGGCTATGCGCAGGATCAACACGCCTGTAACCAGCAGCATCGGTCGACTTTTCGATGGCATCTCCGCATTAATGGGTATTTGTACGCATATTGAATACGAAGCGCAGGCCGCCATTGAATTAGAAGCGTTGTTGCAATGCGATCTTCATATGGCGCAACCTTTTGCCTTCTCGATTGTGGAATCAGAAGGCCATCTCGAAGTGGATTATCGCCCGTTGGTCCACGAACTGATTTCAGCACTGACAACACGGCCTCTCGATTTACCTGAGTTAAGCCGACGCTTTCATTCGACCATCGTAGAGATTATTACCGCGGTCTGCATCCGTTTGTCTGTGCACGCAAAAACACGGCAAGTGGTATTAAGCGGCGGGGTTTTTTGTAATGAGTTTCTTCTCATCAATGCTCTTGACCGATTACACGCGGCAGGATTTGAAGCTTACTGCCATCAACTTGTACCCACTAATGATGGAGGGATCTCTTTAGGACAAATTGCCGTCGCGTGCAGACTAAGTCAAACGAGTCAAACTAATAATAAGGAAACCGAGTATGCATAATATCACCAACAGAGCTGCCGCCGTGTTATTTGACATGGACGGTGTGCTTATTGATTCAAATGAGGTTATAGAAAGAGCCTGGCGCGAAGCAGCAGATATGTATGGTAAGACAATATCTGAAGACGAGATTATCAAACATATCCACGGGCAACCTGGTCCACATACTATTCGGGCACTGTTCAGTGACCTACCGCTCGTGGATCAGCAAAAAGTTCAGGCTCATATTATTCATGTCGAAAACACGGCTTCCTACAACCCTATTCCCGGTGTCTCTGAGCTTATCACTGCGCTGGATGCAGCAGGCGTCCGGGTTGGTATTGTAACCAGTGGCTGGCGCGAGAAAATCGACCGTGTGACGGCGATGCTTCAGGTTCAGTCTTGCATTTCCGTTATTGTTGAACGCGATGACGTCTCCCGGGGAAAACCCTTCCCTGACCCGTATCTTCTCGCAGCCGAACGTCTTGATCTTCCTGCGGAGAAAACAATCGTCTTTGAAGATTCTAAAAGTGGCGTAACGTCCGCAGTTGCCGCTGGCGCGTTTTGCGTTGGCATCGGTGGCGTTGAATTGATTCCATGTGGTGCCAGACTTGCTATTTCAGACTTTACCGGTGTTGAGGTCATATCACGACTGGACGGAAACACCGCGATTTCATTTTGTCCGGACCACATTTTGATCATCGATAAAAAAGATATGTCTCAGGCATCAGAGTAGAATTAAAAGGATCACTAATGGAAGTCGCGCAAAAAGGGCGCTGGGCTGTTACAACATTATTTTTAGTGAATGGGTTTGTAACCGGTGCCTGGGCAGTACAAATTGCCCAACTGGTTTCACGCTTTCACATTACTGATAAAGTAATTGGCCACCTGATATTGATTTTCGGGCTTGGCGCATTATTTATGATGCCGATGTCCGGCATGGCCATGGAAAAATACGGCTCACAGCGTGTCGTGCGCATTTTTTCCATTGCGGCATCCGTCGCCCTTATTCCTGTTGGATTCGCACCTGATATCTACTGGTTAGCACCAGTGCTATTTTTGCTGGGTGCTATGATTGGAGCAATGAACGTCGCAATGAACTCGAATGCCGTGGCAGTCGAAAAAGCACTGTCACGCACGGTGTTATCTTCATGTCACTGTTTCTGGAGCATTGGGCTTTTCATTTCAGGTCTTATTGGGGGGTATCTGGTTAAGCAATTCGGCTTTCTCATGCACCTGTTTTTAATTAGTGCTATTTCCTTAGCGATCACGCTGTCGGTATATCCACATATCATCAAAGATAAATCGATAAAAATAAAACGGTTAATCAAAGGAAAGCAGCCACATCGCTCATGCACAATCTACTTTATAGGCGTTATTGCCCTGCTCGCCATGATCCCAGAATGTGCTGTTGTGGACTGGTCGTCACGTTATTTATTGAAAAATCTCAATGCGACTACAGAAACGGCAAGCCTTTCCTTTGCCTGCTTTGCGGGAACAATGGCAATCTTTCGCTTCATGGGAGACTTCATTCGTAACCGCTTTAATGCCATTCTCGTGATGCACTCATCCAGTCTGTTAGCTGGGATTGGGCTGCTGGCAGCCGCAATGGCTAGTCATCCCTGGCAAGCCACCGTTGCCTTCGCTATTGCCGGTATTGGCATAGCCAATCTGGTACCGATTGCTTTTTCCGCTGCGGGAAACCAGCCTGATATCTCGACCAACACGGGAATGAGCATCGTCACCACGATCGGTTATCTGGGTACGCTACTGGCCCCTGCACCTATAGGCCTGGTGGCTGAAATCACAGGTTTTCCTGCTATATATACCGGGATGGCCGCCATGTTGGGCATGATTATGCTGCTTGCTCCCCTGATTAGGGTAAAGGCCAGCGTCAAATTTGATGCCAATTTGACGCGTTGAAAACAAAAAGCCTGCTTAGTTTCCTGAGCAGGCTTCTTAAATATGGCTCCTCTGACTGGGATCGCCTTTGCCATTAACTGGCTGATTGGTAAGCTAAACCTAGAAATTGGGGTTGTCAGGACCACCAGAATGACCACCAATCTCTTCTTTCTGGAAGACAAGCCTGGTAACCTTCAACCATTAAGCAATGTCCTTAAGTTATTACGAATCAGTTTGACCATAATGCTTGTGGATAGTCCATGTAAACGAGCCAGTTCTTCTACAACACTTGCTACATCTGAAGGTCGTGATGGTCTGTCACCGGTACGAGTGAATGGACCATTGAGAGTTATTCCAGCCTCAACCTATCCCTAAGCTCTTTCACAAGCGACACATCATCCAGCTCCGCGCTAATCTCATGACGAATAGCATTACTGAACTGCTCACTACGCTCACAGCTATCATGATAACCGTGAGACAGCCAGTTCCAGCTCCCGAGAACAATGTAGCGGCCATCGATCATCAGTACCTTTTCATGGGTACCTTCAGCCAGGCGGATAACATTGTCTTTTCCCAGTTGTTCGCGGTACTCAGCAATCAGAGTTTCATCATTATCCTCTGCACGATCCAGACGTTGATGGTAGTAACCGTAGTAGACTTTAACGCTGACACCACGTCGTTGTGTTGCGACCAGTTGTGCCAGTTCCGGTCTTTGATATTGTTTACCGCCCCGACGGATCCACGGAGTGATGATAACCAGTTCCTGTTCGCACTGGCTCGCCAGTGAACTGAATGCGGCGATATGCTCACAGTCGCGGTAATAACGTTGTAAACGCGGTGTCTGGCTCAGGCTGGCAAAATCCGGATGCTGGCTGCCTTGTTCCAGAAGGAAATCTTCAGCGACAGTGTCCGCAAGAACTTTCAGGTATCCACCTGCCTGGCGCAACCGGTGGTGGTTACCTACCACGATAAACTGCTGTTTTGCGCGTGAAACCACGACATTCAGCATGTTTGGCGCATCGTTCTGAAAATTCGGATTATCAAGTGGATGAAAAATTACCGGGCTGTAAATGATGACCTCAAAGCCCACACCCTGGAACTGATGCACTGTACCAATGCAGTTTTTCTGCCAGTGATTCATACGCTGGGCAAGGCGCTTAATCAGTAATGACTTCTGATTGCTGTAGGGCGTGACGATGCCAACATCGGCGGTCAGATCGTAACCGGCTTCTTCGAGTTTATTCAGCAGTAGCTCAATAGCATCAACCTCATCCAGATTGGTGTTAACCATATCGCCTTTCTGGCCCTCGACGCTGTAGAACATCAAATGATGGCCACCAGATTTCTCAAAGGCGCTGGCAATACGGTCGGAAGGGGAGGACGTTTCCACGCTGACGCCATGATAGCCCGCCAGCCGGATAAAGAGATCGGCAATGGGTTTCTGACACCGACGATGCTCATCGAGAATAATACCGTTGCCGGTATCATCCACTCGTCCGGAAAGTGTACCTGCCGCGCGGTGCCAGCCTGTCACGCTGGCAGGTGAGACCCGCTCATATAACGTATTATTGTCGGCAAAATGACGTGCACGCAGTTGCGTTTGCAGGTTTTCTGACAAGTTCCTGATGGGTTCGATTTGCAGGGGATCGCCGACAATCATCGCTTTCTCGCTGCGGCTCAATAGCGGCACCAGAGATTCAAGCGAAATCATCCCAGCTTCGTCGCACAGTGCCAGATGCCAGGGCTTATGCCCCTTGAGTTCGTCAAGTTTACGATAACCCGCTACCTTCCACGCGGAGACCAACGTGGTTGCCATTACCGGATACACCAGTGACAGCGCACGATAGAATTCATCCAGTTTGTCCAGCCAGCGATAGTATCCCGCGCTGCGGCGATTACTCATCAGAGCCCGCCAGTGTGTCAGCACTTCTTCCAGTTCAATTTTCCGCTTCAGTTGTTCCTGCCAGAGATAGCCGATAGCGGCTTCAAACATTTCCCGGTGTTGCCTGATGAAGCGTTTGCGCAAAATGTCACACCAGTTACCTTCGGGATAATGTTGTTGATACTCTGCTGTAACCTGTTGTGCCCGAATAACCCGCAGCCATTGTTTCCGGAGTGTTGCAATATCAGCACAAAGGTTCACTAGATTTTCTTCCAACTGCTCATCAGGTTCGTCCTGCATGAGTAGTTCCAGAAGGGCCAGATTGTCTGTCTGATGCGACAGTATTTCTCCCGCATCAGCCAGAGCCGCTAACTGGCGATGGGGCAGGGAAGAAAGACTGAAATGCTGAAAGTCCTCCGGTGCAGCAAGATTCATTTGTTGCAGCCGTGCCGGATATTTTCCCTCGAACAGGCGGGCCAGATGACGCTTTATCCCTTTACGCGGATAGTCACGGTAATGCAGTTCCAGAGCAGGGCGTAGTGGTGAATCCATCCAGCGCAGTATCTGCACCAGATCATGCTGCTGCGGCCATGCCGCCTGCAATGTCTGATAAATTCTGCTGGCCTGCAAACGCTGGGCTTTTATCCCGCGGAGTTCCTGCAGGCGTTGCTCCAGCTGGCTGATTAAGTTGTCCAGGTCGTCGGGATGATGCGGTGAAACGTCAATCCCCAGTTGCTGTGCATGCGCGGCTACCGGGGGGATTTTTGCCATAAAACGTGCCGGAAGCTCTTCTGCGTTGCTGGTGTCCAGACCACAATCCACAACAGATTGTATCGCGGTTGCCTTTTCATTCAGATACGCCCGGTAACAGGCGTTCAACTCTTCGCGATGTCTGAGCAAAACAGCTAAAAAATCGCGCTGGTGCTGCTCGTCATAGCTTTCCTGTCGCCAGTGGCCGATCAGTTGCTCAAGCCGGGTAAGCTCATGCTGAACCTGTTCGTTTGAGCCGCTATGAAACCATAACCAGTCAAGATCCTGGGTTGCAGGATCACTACGCAGATCATCAATGATATTTTCCACTGCTTTTATTGCCGTGGAAGTGATCAGCATGCCGAGGTTCTGGTCCTTTCCATCAGCAATAGCCAGCGCTCTGGCAACCAGTTGTTGCGCGATGAGTGACTTGAACAGCGTTGTTTTACCCGTACCTGGCGCGCCCTGCACGGCAATCAGGCGCTCATCCTGATTAATGGCCTGTATTGCGGCCATCTGTCCATGGCCCAGCGGGTATTGTGTTTCAAACAAACCGCCGGTCACTACTTCGTATATATCCGGGGCATTCCCGTTATTGTGGATATGGTTGAGATACTGCTCCAGCAGGGGGAAGTCACCAGCCGCGTTATCGCACAACCAGGTGAAATCTTCCGAATCACGTTTGAGGTTGTAATCTTCATTATGCAGTGGAGCCACCAGGGCGTTAAACGCAGTTTCCAGTCCCTGGTATTTACGGTTTGATTGCTGAGTAACCCATGCCTGAAGAGCCTCAAACGCCTCAAGGAAGGTGTCATATTTACACCCGGTGAGCGCGCTGACGATACTCATCATATGACGGTTCTCACCCAGTTCATCCAGCTGGATACCAAACATTTCGCGAAAAGCGAAGGGGAAGGCGCTGACCAGCTGTCCGTCTTTGACAGGAACCAGCAGCGAGGTATTGCCCTGTTCAAAGAAGGATTTGGGGAGTGGAAAAGAGAACAGCGGCATGTATTTTACGTTGGTTCTGCCACGTTCATTTTCGATACAGCGCAGCACCGGAAACAGCAGATTGACAGGCTCAATATGGGTAATCTCACCTTTTTCGCCATATTTGACGAAACGCCTGCGCCAGTTTTCGCGCATTTCTGGCGTAACGCTGATCACTACCCCGTTCTGGTTTTCGTTACAGTTATCTTTACCGAGCATGAGCTGGTGGTGCTCATGTGCCTGGGTGGCCGGTATTTTACTCTTTTCCGCACCGCTGAATTTCAGATAATCCTGCCATGCGGAAAGGATATGTTTCGACGAGTTCTTCATTATTCTGACAGAGCTATACTTAGCTCAACTCCCTGAAATTAATCACAACAGAATACCATAGGAGTGAAAACTTTAACCTGGGCCAAATGCCTTTATCTGTATGGAACTATATAACTAGTTACAACATTCTAAAGGATTGTCTTCATGTTGCTCCGGCCTTTTAGCCCAAAGTATGGAAAGAGGCTTAGGAGGGAGCAGGGGACATCACAACGTGATGGTCTCTCATTCCAGAAAACTATCCTGGTTGAAAAACAATCCGTTGACTTTGCGTTATGATTCGTTATCTGAAGTGTGCTTTTGTTGACGTTTTTCCAGTCGGATACGAGCTTTTCGTACTGACACAGACGTGCGTCCTGGAAACAGGGCTGTTAGTTCAGACAAAGATAGATTCTGATTCGTTTCCAGTCGCTGCAATTCTTCTTTACTCCATTTTTGTTGTACTGGTCTCGCCTTACTATCTGGCAATTTTAGGCCCATTGCATGTGCTGCTTGCCTCACTGAGGTGCGAGTTCTGCCAGTTAAACGGTCTGTGACGGCCATACCTTCAACCGGATAATACTGCGACAAAATTTGACGTTCCTGTTGACTCCATTGCCGGGTACTGTGGACATCCAGCTTATCTTTCATAAGATAGATTGCTCCTCGTGTCCTTCCTGGCAGCAATGGCAGAATATCTGCAATTCCGTTGCCAGCAGCAAAATGAGTACGAATAATTTCTTTCTCTTCTTCCGTCCATGGGTGATATGGAACCATTAGTCTCCGTTTCTGGTTACGTACTACCCATCTGACAGCATCAAAGGTTCGCCCCAGGATTTTTGCAATGGTTTCGGTAGGTACTGTACCGTAATATGTTTTCACGAATTCCAGTTCTACCTGAGTCCAGGCTTTACGATGATTTTCAGTTCTCGTTTTTCTCATAAGCTCATGCTCCAGATGAGACTATCCATAGCAGAGGATTTGTTTTTAAACACCGCAGTATCCAAGCATATTAAATTTCTTTTCGCCGTTTCTTGTTTTGATGATGATAACAGCTTTAATATCACTTCCTTCCTCATCCTCTGTTGACTCTGCAATCGGAGTCTGTTCCACAGTGACCGAAATGTCTTTGTTTTTGAATACTGAGATATTTTCTCCTGATGATATTTGTTTCAGTATAGTTATCTTCCCATTCAGTTTCATGATGGCAGAGTATGTACACTCTTCTCCACCCACTGGGCAATTTGCACCTTCAATATAGTTATAGGAATCCTTTTCCTTATTGTCGGCTAAGCTCAGAGTACAAGTAGAGTGCCTCAAATCATCAGTAATCTCCCCATCAGTAATCTCACCAATGTCGAAGTTATTAGCGTTTGGGTCATTCAACGGTATGTTGCCAGGTTCGGTTGCAGCACAACCAGCAATGCCAGATAGCATCAAAGCTAAAAGAAATACTATATTTTTAAGCATCGTCATCGATTCCTTGGAGATTAAGGTTTGGGAAGGTTATTTTTCCATTCATTCAGATATGGTGCAGGATTTGTTATATCAGAACGCCTTCTGAAATCTCCTACACGTGTTGTAAGACTGGCCGAGGATGCTGAGTTGGTATAAATCTCCAGATGCAGCATGGACGAACCACTTTGCAGTCTCCCGACTTTAGCAATAATTTGTCCTTTTTTGACAGATGCTCCTCCAGTGTATGAACCATTAGCAATTTCGCCATAACGAAGAAGAAGGTTACCATGTCTGATTTCTACAGCATAAGTGCCCGAATAAAAGGGATAGGGCTCACGAACCAGGACTCCATCAGCAACAGCATAAATTGGTGTTCCAAACGGGAATATTAAATCACAGCCAGCATGTTTGCGTGCACTTCCATCTTTAGCTTTGCGCGGAGCGCCAAATTGACGGCCCCCGTTCGTCCATAACCTTTCGGGAATTTTCGGGAAGGGAAAACAGAATCCTTCACTTGTCTCAGCTACCGTATCATTTGAACCAACAGGGGACTTGGTTGACTGGTTGGTTGAAGAAGTAATAGATGAAGCATTTGTGAATGTATCCCGAACACCTAGTTTTCGCCAGGTCTGTGGCCCGACGATACCATCATCCTTCAGCCCATTGTGTCGCTGAAATGTTTTTACTGCATTATATGTGTCTTTTCCAAAAATACCGTCTTCCACGAGTTTTGGAAAAGCTTTATTTTTATTGAGTAATTGTTGTGGTTTTATTACATTGCTATCTCGGTAATGACTCCAACTTAATGATAGTGTTTTATGTTCAGATAATGCCCGATGACCTTGTCATGCAGCTCCACCG
>OKBV01000060.1_pt1 | contig 46845 bp, 34 predicted proteins | sample 1614461 | NCBI WGS metagenome assembly OKBV01 (sample SAMN04436941, study PRJEB24849) | human gut metagenome | biome: human gut; feature: NICU; material: stool | host: Homo sapiens | place: USA: Saint Louis, MO | collected 2009-11-12
TCTCCCGAAACAGCTTATTTATAATATCATCTCTGACCTGTCTTGTCAATAACTTGCATTGATTTTAATTTTCTTTTTTTATAATACTTTCTAATAGTATTTCTTCTCTCGATTTATCTAAAAAAAGAAGAGTAAAACTCCTTACTCTTCTTCATCTTTATTTTTATTTTCAATTCTTTCTTTGACTTCATCGTAAGATAGGGCATGATTATCTTCTTCTGAATCTCCAAGAGAATCCTCCGGCATCTTACCAGTCTCATAAATTGACTTGATTTGTGCAGCATCAAGTGTTTCATACTTAAGCAAAGCTTCTGCAATGAGTGCATGTGTTTCTCGGTTTGCATTGATAATTTCAGCTGCTTTGTCATGTGCCTCAACTAAAAGTGATCGAATTTCTTCGTCAATAAGTTGAGCTGTATGAGCTGAGTAAGACTTATCTGTCGTAAATTGTCCTGGATTCATCGCATGATTACCTTCATATTGGACTGGTCCAAGTTTTTCGCTCATACCATATTCAGTAACCATTGCACGTGCTAACTGTGTTGCTTGCTCAAAGTCATTTGAAGCGCCTGAAGTTTGAACGTTGAAAATAATTTCTTCTGCAACACGTCCACCCATAAGTCCTGCCAATTGTTCTTTTAGCTCATCTTTAGATGACAACATCTGATCCTCTTTTGGTAGAGAAATCATATAACCACCTGCGCGACCTCGTGGAACAATAGTAACCTTGTGAACATCACGAGCGCTAGAAAGTGTTAAACCAACAATTGTATGACCTGCTTCATGGTAAGCCACAACTTTACGTTCGTGTTCTGAAACTTGGCGGTCTTTCTTAGATGGTCCAGCAATAACACGATCCTCTGCCTCGTCGATATCACTAGCATCAATTCTAGTCTTACTACGTCGTGCAGCAACTAGGGCTGCTTCATTCAAGACATTCTCTAAGTCAGCTCCAACAAAACCTGGAGTTTGTTGAGCAACAACTTTAAGGTCAACATCTTCAGCCAATGGTTTATTCTTGGCATGGACTTTCAAGATAGCTTCTCGGCCTTTTACATCTGGGCGACCAACAAGAACTTTACGGTCAAAACGTCCTGGACGTAGGAGGGCTGGATCAAGAACATCACTGCGGTTGGTTGCAGCAATGACAATGATATTCTCATTTCCATCAAAACCATCCATTTCTATCAACAGTTGGTTAAGGGTTTGTTCACGTTCGTCGTTACCGCCGCCCATTCCAGTACCACGACGACGGCCAACCGCATCGATTTCATCAATAAAGATAATAGCACGTTCGGCCTTCTTAGCGTCTTCAAAAAGACTACGAACACGACTTGCTCCGACACCGACAAACATCTCTACGAAATCAGAACCTGAGATACTAAAGAAAGGAACATCTGCTTCACCAGCAACAGCTTTAGCAAGCAGAGTTTTACCTGTCCCTGGAGGGCCTTCAAGGAGAACACCCTTAGGGATACGTGCACCAAGTGCTTTATATTTACGTGGATTTTTGAGGAAATCTACGACTTCTACAAGTTCTTCTTTTTCTTCTTCCGCACCAGCCACATCTGTGAAACGAACTTTAATATTCTCTTTTGATTGAGTCTTAGCACGGTTGCGGCCAAAATTCATTGCACCGCGGTTACCGCCTTGATTCATCATGAAAAGGAAGAAAATAGCAATCCCAATCAAAGGTAGGTAACTAAAAAGATATGAAATCCAAGCACCACTTGAACTTTCACGTATCATTTTAACATTAACATCAGCTTCTTCTGATGCTGATTGCAATTTCTGCATGGTTGTTTCATTCTGCAGCACAGTCGATGTAAAGCTACGTGTCTCTGATGATGCACTACCTAAAAATGGTAGACTAAGGTCAGTATCAACCTTTTCAGCCTTTTTGTAGCTACCTTTAACCTCAATGATACTACCGTCTGGCTGATAAGTGATAGATTTTACCTTACCATCTTCAATTTTCTTAACCAACTGTGTGTAAGACAATTGTTGACTTGGGCTTTGGCTTCCTCCTGCAAAGTATTGTACTCCAGTTACAACCGCAATAATAACTATGATGTAGAGAAAAGCATTCCGTAAGAAGCCATTATTATTTTTATTATTCATAAATTAATTAGACCTTTACTTATTTTGTATAAATTTCTTCTTTTAGGACACCGACATAAGGGAGGTTACGGTATTTTTCATCATAGTCTAGTCCGAAACCAACGATAAATTCATTAGGGACATCATAACATACGTAATCTGCCTCAATATCAACAACACGACCCTCTGGTTTATCAAAAAGAGTTGCGATTTTGACTGAATTGGCTTTACGGTACTTGAACATATCTCGAAGATAAAGGAGCGTACGACCTGTATCAATGATATCTTCAATAAAGATGATGTCTCGTCCTTCAACATTAGTGTCAACATCTTTAAGAATCTTAACTTCACCACTGCTGACAGTTCCGCCACCATAACTTGAAACGACCATAAAGTCCATCTCAATATGGGTATCAATATGTTTGATAAGTTCTGCCATAAATGGAACAGCACCTTTCAAAACACATACTAGAAGAGGATTTTTCCCCGCATAATCCTCTGTCAGTTGTTGTCCTAGTTCTTTAGTTTTAGCTACGATATCCTCTTGGGAAAAGAGGACTTTTTTAATGTCTTTTTCTAACATTTGGGTTCCCTTTCTCGAAGTCAATATTCTGTTATTATACCACTTTTACTTCAATCATCGTTATTTGAACATGGTATTTGATTAGAAATTCTTATAAATGACTACAGTGCCATAAAGTATAGCATTTTCAGGTCTTTTTTTCAAATAGAGACGCCCAGCAACATAAAGAAAAATAATATGACCATCTTGTTCTCCTACAATGGCTTTTTGACGATCCTTCTCTAAAATCTTATTGTCTATAAACAGTCGTCTTAATTTTTTATGGTGACTACCAAGGTCAATCTTATCGCCTTCTTTTCTATGACGAATCACTATTGGGGCATCTGACCAAATACTAATAGCATCTGTGTTAGAAACATCATTGAATTCTGAAAAAGTCAAGGTATAATCCTCAAACTCAACAGATTTTCCAAATTCTAAGAGACAAGGAGGAGATAAGGAGATAGCCTCTTCTTTCCTAATTAGGAAAGAAGTCTGTGTTTTTACTAGTTCGTAACCATTTTTTAGAGGGATCTTTCCTGAACCATTTTTCCTTAGATAACTTATCAATTGATTAAATTGGCCTTTAGAAAGCTGTAAATCAGGAAAGGTATCTAAATAGTTCTGAAGAAGAAAGAGCTGGACAGCATCTGACTGTTGCTGAAAAACAGATAAATCAGTAATAGTAATATCCTTTGTTAACTCCCCTAAAGCTTGCTTCATAAGACCAATCTCCTCGGCTAAAAGACAAAGGTGCTCCTTAAATTTAGGATTTTCCTGAGATAAGGTAGGAAGATAGGACAGTCTGATGCGATTCCGAAGATAGGCTAGTGACGTATTACTCCTATCTTCAAAATGGAAAGTTACGGGAAGCTGATCTTTCGTAAGATGCAAAAAGGGACGAATAATCTGACCAGTACCAAATGGTCTGATAGCTGAAATTCCTGTCAGGTGTCTTAAACGACTTCCTCTCAACAGTCTCATAAAAATCGTCTCTGCTTGATCATCTGCATGATGGGCTGTTACAAGAGCAGAGTAATCATAATCTTTCATGACCCGCTTAAAAAACTCATAGCGAAAGGTACGGGCATCATTTTCTGAAAACTTTCCTGAGAAGGCACTATAATGAAAAGGGACCTTATGTTCCTTTGCCCAATGACGTAAATATGCTTCTTCATGCTCCGACTCTTGCCGTTGTTTATGATTAACGTGAGCAATTCCCAACTGAATATCCAAATCTTTTTGATGGTTATACAAAAAGTGCAGCAAACTCATAGAGTCTGCTCCACCTGATACTGCTACTAAAATTTTCTTGTGCTGGTTAAAATAACCCTTGGCTTGCATCATTTGCAACAATTTTTGTGTCATTATTTTAAAATTCCATAAACATCATCTGCAATTGAGGTGATTTTGTCATAGCCCTCTTTATCCGTAAAAATCGATAGAATAAAGGGAGAATCTGCATAAACAATAGCGACGTCATGTTTAAAGTCGTAGGCATCACCAATTTTATGAGCGACGGGAACATCAATGTTTTTGGAAATACGTTCGCCATCATAGTCCGTACTTGAAAGATAAGTGATAATATCTCCATTTTGTCTATAAACAGCCTCCATCAAAGTACCTGCGGCTCTAGCAGTCAACTCCTTTTTATCCATATTCCACGAAGTCGCTGCGGCTTTATCTACTGATTTTTGGAATGCCTTGTCATACTGATTGGTTACATAATAACCTAATATATTTGTCGCTACATTATCTGAGTTTTGGGCTACAGCCTTTAACAGATTTTCCAAGCTATAATTCTTATCATCAGGCATCTTACTAATCTTTCCAGAACCATCTGGATCATAGGCACCTGGAAAACCATTCACAGCTGCGGTATATTGATACTCATCTGATAATGATAATTTCTTTTGAGACAGACGTTCCTGTGCATAATAAAGTACTCCAAGCTTGGCTACGCTTGCTGCATACATGCTTTTTTCGTCATTGATAGCAGCTACTCGGTCCGTATCAAGCTGTTTAACATAAACTGAGATGTGCTCTTGATTGTTATACTTCTCATTAAGGACTTTTTGAACAGCCTCGATGCGATTGTCAATCGTTGACAAATCAGAAGCATTAATCCACCCCTCTCCGTCTACCAAATAGTAGGTCCCTGCATGCGTCTGAGCTGCTTGGCTAACCTTAATAGGTTTAAAACTAGCGAGTTTGGAGTCAGCTTTTTCAGTTCCTAAAACGTAAGGTTCTTTGTATACCGTTAAACCATCTTTAGTCCAGAAGGTCATATCTACTGGTTTTTGATTATAGATACTGTCGTCTACAATTGATTTCTGACTAGCGGCTACATAATCACCATCTTGAAGTTGGAAAACGGGTTCACCTTTAGCATTCCAAAAAATAGCAGAAATCGATAGTTTGGTATCCGCTTGGATACTGGTTTTAAATTCTGTTAAATCCTTGTTCTTGTATGTTAGGATAGTTGTTATCGTTCTTGGATTTTTAGGAATCTGTTTAAATTGAGTCAAGCTAGCTGTAGTATTTTGAGTCAATTTTTGGACCTGTTTTGGGGTCAGGGTTAACTCCTTCTCCATAGGAAGTAAGACCAGGGGGCTAGAAGATACAAGCACAACAGTTGCAGCTATTAAGAGCTTTTTCATGCTTGCTTCTTCACCTCCTCTTTCCTCGGTAATTCCGTTTTAAGTTGCTGATTTTTTTCTGATAGTTCCTCTAACTTGGCTTCTGAATAGGTTAAAAAAGTTTCTACAGTTTTAAGTAAATCTTTCATTAGGGTAATAAGCTTGGTACAGGATAGATTGACTCTCCTTCACGTGAATAATAGTACTTAGCACGCGCATATTTCTCGGCGAAAGCATCATCCTTAAGTTTCTTAGCCAAATCCTTTCGTTCCTTTGTCTGATCCGACAATTTATCATAGTCTTTCTGAAGCGACAAGACTTCCTTCTCTTGCTGTTTGATATTCATATAGGTCTCAACCAGATTATAGGTTGGCAAGATAAAGAGTAAAACAACCACAAAAAGAATCCACCCCATAAAGCGATTCCTTTGTTCGTGTTCGGCACGCTCTAATCGTTGCTCTTGATTGGCATTATCAATGTAATCGTTCGTAAGCTGTACAATATTAGGCTTCTTGCTCATCTGCTTCAATCCTTGTTTCACTTATAATCTCGTACATTTTTGCCGCATCTTCTTTTTTAGTGCTGTCTTTCATTTCTAAAACACGGACAGTCAAGAGTTTATTTCCAAAACGAACTTCCACTTGGTCACCAATTTTTAAATCTGTAGATGACTTAGCGAGTACACCATTTACTTTTATACGCCCTTTATCAGCTACTTCTTTAGCAACTGGACGACGTTTGATAATTCGTGATACTTTTAAATATTTATCTAATCTCAATGTTACTGTTTCCTTTTCGTTAGGATATCTCTTCTATGATAGCATTTTTTTGGAAAAATAGGTGATTAAAGCCTTTTCAAATACAAAAATGAGAGGACCGACACTGGTCGACCCTCTCAGGAGATTTATGAAAAAGAAAAGTTTTAGGATGCTTTATAGTATATAGAAACTTACTTAAAATTTCCTTAAGCTTCTTTTTTTTCTTTGCGTTCTTTGATTTCCATAAATGTCTGTCCAAAAACTTTTAATTCTTCAAGAATCTCATAGTCTTTCTTGTTACGAACATCAAAAGTAATCTCTACTTTCCCCTGGTTATCACTGATTTTTGCTTTTAAATGCGTTTTAGAGATGGCTTCGAAATAGTCTTGAGTCAAGAAGAATTTAAGAGAGGCTTTTTCGAAACGAACAATAATAGTATCGTTCTTACGCTCGACTAATTCTGCAAAGGCAGCATCCAAATAGGCCTTAACTAGACCAATCTCAATGAGATAGGCAACTTGGTCTGGATATTCTCCAAAGCGGTCAATAAGCTCATCTTGAAGGTCTTGATAGTCTTTCTGATTCTCAATTTCTCGAATACGCTTATAAATTTCAATTTTTTGGCGCTCGTCAGAAATATAGTCGGAAGGGAGGTAAGCATCAATCTGAAGATTGAACTCTGCATTTCCTTTACGGCGAACTTGAGTTTTACCTTGACGTTTATTGATAGCCTCTTCCAAGAGTTGCGAGTACATTTCGAATCCGACTGAGTCGATGAAACCGCTTTGAGAAGCACCAAGAATGTTCCCAGCACCACGAATTGATAAATCACGCATGGCAATTTTGAAACCTGATCCCAGTTCTGTAAAGCCCTTAATAGCATCCAATCGCTTCTCAGAGACTTCCGTCAACACTTTGTCAGGACGATACATGAGATAGGCATAAGCAATTCGATTACTACGCCCCACACGACCTCTCAACTGATAAAGAGTAGATAAGCCCATATGATCTGCATTCTCAATAAAGAGCGTATTAACGTTAGAGATATCAATCCCTGTCTCGATAATGGTCGTTGCTACCAAAACATCGTAATCACCATTCAAGAAATCCAAGAGGGTATTCTCCAACACAACCTCACTCATCTGACCATGAACAAATCCGATACGTGCTTCAGGGACCAGCTCATGTAGTTCAGAAACTTTTTGATCAATGGTTTCAACACGATTATAAACATAAAAAATCTGGCCGCCTCGGTCCATCTCTCTTAATATCGCTTCTCTAATAAAACCAGGATTGGTTTCCATAACATAAGTTTGAACTGGATAACGGTTGGTAGGTGCTGTCTCAATAATCGACAAATCACGAATACCTAACATAGACATATGAAGCGTACGAGGAATAGGGGTCGCAGTTAGCGTAAGGACATCAACCTTAGCTTTCAACTCCTTAAGTTTCTCTTTATGCTTCACGCCAAAACGTTGTTCTTCATCAATTACTAGCAAGCCTAAGTCAGAAAACTTAACATCTTTGGACAGCAGGCGGTGGGTACCGATAATAATGTCAATACGCCCTTTAGCGAGATTTTCAATAGCCTCATTTTGCTCTTTTTTACTTCTAAAACGACTGAGTTCATCTACTTCAACGGCATGATTTTCAAAACGTTCTTTAAAATTCAAATAGTGCTGATGGGCAAGAACTGTTGTAGGAACTAGGATAGCAACTTGCTTTCCATCATTGACCGCCTTGAAGGCAGCACGCATAGCTACCTCTGTCTTACCAAAACCAACATCACCTACCAAGAGACGATCCATGGGTTTGTCTGACTCCATGTCTGCCTTAATTTCCTTGATAGAACGCAATTGATCCTCTGTCTCAGCATAGGCAAAATCATCTTCGAAATCCCTTTGATTATCATCATCTGGTGAAAAAGCAAAACCTTTAAGTTGACTACGCTCAGCGTAAAGTTTTAAGAGATCATCAGCAATATCCTCTACTTGCTTGCTTACTTTTTGTTTAGTTTTTTGGAAACGCCCATCATTGAGTTTATTAATTTTAGGCTCTTTTCCGTCCGCTGATACATACTTAGAGAGACTCTCAATCTGCTCAACAGGTAGAGAAATTGTTGCAGCATCCTGATATTGGATGGTCAAGTAGTCACGATGCACCCCTTTAATCTCAATAGTCTCAATACCTTTAAATTGACCGATACCATGAGTCTGGTGTACAACATAATCACCTTTTTCAAGTTCATTGTAATCTTTGAGACGCTCTGCATTGGAAACGTGACTGGCACGCGCACGACGTTTTACTTTTTTATGAAAAATCTCACGTTCAGTGACAAGAACAAGCTTTTCATCCGCAAAGTAAAAACCATTGGATAAGTTTCCTAAGACTAACTGAGGCTTATGAGGTATCAAATCTCCAAAACTACTAAGGGGTAAATCTAAATCATATTCTTCCAAGGTTTCCTTCAAAGATTTGAGCTGCTTCTCAGACCCCACTTGTAAAATAACTGTGGCCTTATTCTTGGTATAGCGATGTATTTCATCAACTAGAAGTGGAAACTGGTTAAAGAACTCCTGCATAGGGTATTGCGTGAATTGATACAACTTATCAAATTTAAGATTTCCCAATCCCTTATGAAAATTCGAAAAGAAACTAGCTGGCTGATAGTTACGTAAAGTCTTAAATGAATCCGCTAAGTAATTTAGATGACTCAGAGACTTGCCCTGATGAAGATCCTCAGTTAAAAGATTAGCCACTTCCAACTCAAGACGTCCATGGCGGTCCACTATCTTTTGAAAATCATCAATGAATACAGGAGTTCCCTTTGGAAGGTAGTCAAATAAGGTGTAAGCTTTATCATAAAAGAGAGACAAAAACTTACGTAAATCTTTATGACGGTAACCATCAATCGTAACCGACAGAACCTCCTCAAGGTAAGCCTTATGAGGACCTTCTGCCTTTGAGACCGCACTTTCTAGGGCCTTCTCAGCACGTTGGTAATCTTCTCTTGTTAAGATAATATCATCTGCCGGAGATACGATAATATGCTCTAAATTGTCTAAAGATTTCTGACTATCGCTATCAAACTGACGAATACCATCAATCTCATCTCCAAAAAATTCTAAACGGTAGGGGAGTTCTGCAGTCAGTTCATAAATATCTAAAATATCGCCCCTACGACTGAACTCACCAGAGGAGAGAACCTGCTCTACTCTTTGGTATCCAATATGAGTCAGATGCTTACTGAGAGCCTCTAAATCATGTTCTTCCCCTAGTGCTAAGTTAATACGAGAGTCTTTATAAACCTTAGGGTTAGGCAAATGTAACTTAGTCCCAACTAAACTCGTGACCAAAACCCCACTGGCCTCTTTATCTATTAAAAAATTAAGACTTTCGAGACGAGAATGGGTCTTTTCTGGAGAAGCGAAAATAAACTCTGCAGCTACTACATCATCTGCAAAAAAAGAATAAACCTTATCCTCTCCTAAGATAGCTGATAAATCTCCTGTTAGTTGCTCAGCTTCATTTTGTGTTGAAGTAACGATTAGAATCTTAGGAACCTGCTCAGAAAGGGCAGATGCCATGACAACTGCCTTGCTGGAACCAGAAAATCCCATAACCAACTGTCTACTCAATAAAGTTACTTTATCATGCCACTCAAGCAATTGAGGATTCTTCTCAAAAAGATCTAATAGGGTATTAGCCATTATAACGCCTCATGGTGTCTTCGAAATCATTGGTTTTAAGGTAATGATTGAGGGCCGTCTCTACCTTGTCTAAAGTCAGTAAAATTGTGGCATAATCATCTTCACTAAATTTTCCAAGGACATGATTAACGACCGTCATTCCTTTCTGTGGGCGGCCAATACCAATTTTTATACGGTCAAATTCTTGAGTGCCAGTTTCAGCAATGATAGATTTAATCCCATTATGACCACCTGCTGAACCTTTTTGACGAAAGCGTAATTTCCCAACTTCCATATCTAAATCATCGTAAATGACGATAAAATCCTCTATAGGAATATTGTAATAAGCTAGTAATGCTCTAACAGCTAGACCTGATAGATTCATAAAGGTTGTTGGTTTCACAAAATAAACCTTCTCACCATTTAAAAAGGTCGAAGCCACTTCAGCCTTAAAGGTCTTTTCCTCAGAAAAGGTTAATCCCAGTTCCTTAGCCATTAGGTCAATGGCCATAAAACCAACATTGTGACGTGTCTCATGGTATTTTGAACCAGGATTTCCCAAGCCAACTACTAATTTTGTCATTATTTCTCCTCTTTGATAAACAGCAAAAGGACTGAAAAATACTTTTCAGCCTTGTGCACTATTTTTTATTTTCTAAACGTTGAAACGGAATTCCATGATGTCGCCATCTTGGACAACATATTCTTTTCCTTCTTCACGAAGGCGACCAGCTTCCTTAACAGCTTTCTCAGAACCATATTTAATGAGATCATCGTAAGACATGGTTACGGCACGGATAAAGCCTTTCTCGAAGTCAGAGTGGATAATTCCAGCTGCCTGTGGCGCCTTGATGCCTCGTTTAAAGGTCCAAGCACGTACTTCTTTCTCACCAGCAGTAAAGTAAGTTCCAAGACCAAGCAAGTGATAGGCTGCGCGTGTCAGTTTATCAACTCCTGATTTTGTCAAACCAAGGTCTTCCAAGAACATTTCTTTGTCTTCATCATCCAATTCAGAAATTTCTTCCTCAACACGTGCCGAGATAACAACTACTTCTGCATTTTCAGTCGCTGCAAACTCACGAATTTGTTTGACATAATCAATATCATCAGGATTTGCGACTTGGTCTTCATCAACGTTAGCCACATAAAGTACTGGTTTTGTTGTCAAGAGGAAGAGTCCCTTAACAATTTTTTGCTCTTCCTCAGTAAAATCAATCGTACGTGCAGACTTACCATCTTCTAGAACAGGTTTAATCTTTTGAAGAATATTAAACTCTGCCACAGAATCTTTATCTTTTTGTGTACGAGCAATTTTTTCGACACGCGCATAACGTTTGTTAATTGATTCAAGGTCAGCCAAAATCAATTCTAGGTTGATTGTATCGATATCAGCCATCGGATCTACAAAGGCATCCTCACGCCCTTGTTCACGCATAACATTTTCATCATCGAAAGCACGAACGACATGGACAATCGCATCTACTTCACGAATGTTCGCCAAGAACTTATTTCCAAGACCTTCACCCTTTGATGCTCCTTTTACGATACCCGCAATATCTGTGAACTCAAATGTGGTTGGAACAGTCTTTTTAGGGGTAATAAGTTCAGTCAGTTTCGTCAAACGCTCGTCTGGTACCTCAACCATTCCGACGTTTGGATCAATTGTCGCGAAAGGATAGTTAGCAGCTTCCGCACCCGCTTTTGTAATTGCATTGAAAAGAGTTGATTTACCAACGTTTGGCAAACCAACGATACCTGCTGTTAAAGCCATTAATTTATTTCTCCATAAAAAAGTAATTCAGTTAATTATAACACAAAAATTGTTAAAAATAGGCAACTTCCCTTTGAGAATCAGAAAAAGGGAAGCAAGGCAAAGAATGCTATAAAGAAGATAATTGGGGACTCTAGAAAGTTTTTATATTGCTAGTAAACTAATTTTCTTACATAAGAATCTCCTTATCTAGACTCCCCAATGTCTGTTATAAAATCTTCTTAAGTTTCTTTTCGAAATCATGGCGACTCATCATAACCACATGATCACAATTCGTACAACGGATCTTAATGTCAGCTCCAAGACGGGTCACTTCCCATTCATTAGCTTTTTTTCCTGTTGCTTTGATGGTACAAGCATGTGGTTTTTTCATTTCAACTAAACTTCCAATTTTGTACATAGACTTCCTCTCTAGTAAAAAAGTTATCCACTGTGGATAACTTTTTCGATTTTAGTTTGTTCTTACAGGTGTAATCAATTGAATAAAATTCTCACTGTCATCTGCTGGCGTCAAAGTAAATGGACGCACTGGTGAAATGAAACGTACACGGACAGTCTCACTCTTAAGAGCTTTCAAAGCATCTATTAGGTAGGTTGGGTTGAAACTAATGACCAAATCACTACCTGAAACATTTTGCACGTCAATATCCTCATTCACCTTTCCGACTTCTGGCGAATTAACATGGGCACTGACACTGCCATTGATGATTTCGAGTTTAACAGTACCACTTTGACTAGCATTAGAAATCAAATATGAACGTTCCATAGCAGAACGAAGGCTAGCTGTCTCGAAAACAACTTCTGTTTCAAATGAATCAGACAAGAGACGATTCGTGTCTGGATAATTTCCTTCAAGTAAACGTGTATAGAAAGAAATTGTTTCACTACGGAATAGAATTTGATTTGCTGAGAAGAAAACCTCTAAGTTTTCAATATCATCGCTAAAGACTGCCGATAATTCTTTAAGTGAGCGACTTGGGATTACAACATCAAAGTTATCTGCAGAATGCTCCAAAACAAGTTGACGTTGGCTCATTCGGTGAGAGTCCGTTGCTACAGCTTTGAGATCTTTATGATTTGAAAGAACAAAGTGAACCCCAGTTAAAATTGGACGACTTTCTTGTGTGCTTGCTGCGAATGAAGTTTCAGCAATGATAGATTTTAACACTTTTGTGTCCATGAGTAATGGCGTCAAGCTATCAACTTCCTGAATACGGGGATATTGTTCAACATCTTTCCCTTTCAAGGTAATTTCTGATTTACCACTCTTCAGTAAAACTTGGTATTGTTCGATTTCTTCAAAAGTAAGGGTAACATCAGGCAAGCTTGAGACAACATTAATGAAAAAGTTTGCTTCCAAAAGGATACTACCTGGCTGTGTAATTAATAGGCCTGCATTTTCTTCTGAAACTGAGATACTATTTTCAATTGAGATTTGCCCATTTGATCCTGTCAAATAGATACCATCACTGGTAACTTCGATTTTAATTGTCGATAGAATTGGGATAGCATTTTTAGAAGAAATAGCACGGCGAGTCGTATGAAGTGCTTGTAAGAAATAAGCTTTATTAATCGCAAATTGAATCATGATGCTCCTTTATTTTAGTAGTATTATTTTAGTAGTAGTAGTAGGTCTTGTGGACACTGTGCATAAGTCTACAAAACATAGTTTTATCAAGGCTTTAAACTTGTGCACAGCCTGTGGAAAAGTTTGGATAATTTTCAATAGTTATCCACAAGTGTCATTTTATCTTGTTTTTGATGGTATCAATTTCAATGCGTAAACTGTCATCTTGAGCAATCATATTTTTGATTTTATTGTATGCATGTAAGACAGTTGAGTGGTCTCTTCCTCCAAATTCTTTTCCAATTTTTGGAAGGGAGTTATCAGTCATTTCACGCGCAAGATACATGGCTACCTGACGTGCCAAGACAATATTTTGTGTTCGTTTAGTTGCCTTGATCTCTTTTACTGTGACATTATAAAATTTTCCTACTTCAGTTTGGATATCCTCAATCGGAATAAGAGTTAACTTAGGACTATCCATTTTACGTGCGCGAATGGCTTCAGCAGCTACCTCAACTGTGATAGTATCTAACTGGCGAACATTGGCAACTAAGCTAATATCTTTTAAGGCCCCTTCTAAGTCACGGACATTTGAATCAAATTGGCCAGCTAAATACTCAATTGTTTCAGGAGGAAAATGATAATCATAGTCCATAATCTTATTAGTAAGAATGGCCACTCGCGTTTCAAAGTCAGGTGGTGTGATATTGACGGTTAACCCCCATTTGAAGCGCGTGACAAGACGCTCTTCCATCTCGTTCAATTGATCTGGATTACGGTCGCTGGTCAGGACAATTTGTTTATTATTATTGTGAAGGACATTGAAAGTATTGAAGAATTCCTCTTGAGTGGCTTGCGTTGATTTTTTAGCCAATGATTGAATATCATCAATTAAGAGAACGTCCAGATGACGGTATTTAAGTTTTAGTTCATCCATTTTATCTAAACGGATATGGACAACAAATTCATTAATGAAATTCTCTGCAGTAATGTATTTGATACGTGCTTGAGGATTATCATGTAAGACCTTGTTACCAATGGCATTGAGTAAGTGAGTTTTTCCGAGACCAGGTCCTCCATAAATAAATAGAGGGTTATACGTAGCTCCTGGTGAATCAGCTACAGCTAAAGATGCAGCAACTGACCAACGGTTTTCATCCCCCTGAATAAAATTATCAAAGGTGTACTTACTATTTAAGTCAGAGTCCAATGTAGGAAGAGCAGGTGTTTGCTGTTCCTTTTTATTGCCAAAGTCATTGTTTGTTACAGTTGAAGTTGCCTCGTTTAAGAGTGCTTCGTCAAAGACGTACTCAACTTTTATTTCACTATTATAGGCTTCAAAACCAGCCATCAAAATGAAAGATTGCATATTCTTTTCCCAGAATAGCTTTTTGACTTCTTCAAGCAGAATTGTAGCAACGTTATTTTGAACTTTGATGAGCTTGGTATCCAGGACATAATAATCAAAAGTGGCTTGTGTTAGTTCCTCTTTGGCCAGCTCTAAGAGCTTATTCCAAAAAAAATGCTCTTTTTCGGTCATTCCATCAATTCTCCTTCTTTATTCTTGTTCTCTGATTCTATCATAAAACAAAAAAGTTTTCCACAGGTCCGGAGATAAAAGTCCTCAAAGTTATCCACAAGGTTAAAAAGACAATTCACATTGTGCACAAGAGTTATCCACAAGTTGTGAATAAAAAAAGAAACCCTCTCAAATAAAGGGAGGGCAACCATTTTATGATGTGGATAAGTTTGTTTCTTTTTGCTACTCAATTCACAGGTTAAATAAGCTTGTTGATAATTCTGTTAAAATCTTCTTCCGTCGAAAAGTGGATCTGAATAGTTCCAGAGTGATTTTTGTGATAACGAAGAGTAACGGGGAGACCAAGTGATTTTTCAAGTTCTTTTTCTTTATCTTTTATATGAATATCTTTTTTTGATTTTTGTTTTTTAGGAAGTTCTTGAAGTCTTTTTTCCAGGGTACGAACGGACCATTTTTCAGTAAGAACCTGACGGTAGATAGTTAATTGCTTTTTTGTATCCTCAACAGCTAAAAGTGCTCTAGCATGTCCTTGACTCAGTTTGCCATTTTCGATACTTGTCTGTATCTCTTGGGGAAGTTGGAGGAGTCTGAGAGAGTTACTGATATAGGGTCTGGATTTCCCCATAGCTTTCGCCAGTTCCTCGTGACTATAAGCTAGCTCATTAATTAAACTACGATAGGCCTTTGCTTCTTCAATGGGATTGAGATTCGATCGTTGTAAATTTTCAATAATAGCTTGTTTACGACTCTCTTGATCTGTAACTTCCTTTACAACTGCAGAGATTTCTGTCATTCCTAGACGTTTACAGGCACGTAAACGTCTTTCCCCAGCAATTAGTTCATAACCAATTATGTCCGATTTTCGAACAATGATTGGCTGTATTAGTCCATTTTCTGCGATTGATTGGCTTAGCTCTGCTAATTCTTCATCAGAGAACTCTATACGAGGTTGAAAAGGATTGGGATAGATGTCACTAATAGGTAAAGCTTTGAGTTGTTCTTGCATGTTATTCCTTTCCAAAAAAGACCTTTACATTATTGTAAAGGTCTTTTGACAGATTTGTCAATGACTTAGTCAGACAAGTCTTCTGTAGATTTTGTTAATTTAAGTTCTTCAGTTTTCTTCTCTTTACCACGATAGAAGGTTACCTTGATTGTATCTCCAATACTATGGCTGTAAAGATTGGTTTGAATATCAGTTTTTGAGCTGATTTCCTTACCGTCAATTTCAGTGATAACATCATTTTCTTGAAGTTTACCGTCAGCTGGCATACCTTTTTGAACGCTGCCGACTACAACTCCAGCTTTCACATCATCTGGTAAATCTAATTTAGAAGTTGCACTGCTAGAAAGGCTATTAAGATCGGCCATTGAGATTCCTAGGGCTGGTCGTGTAACTTTACCGTCTTTTTCCAATTGATTGATGATTTCGACAACATCGTTTGATGGAATGGCAAATCCCATACCTTCAACGGCGCTACCAGCGACTGCTGACGTTGATGAAATTTTACTTGAGTTAATACCGATAACTTGACCTTCGATATTGACTAAGGCACCACCTGAGTTACCAGGGTTAATGGCAGCATCTGTTTGGATAGCATTTGTTGAAACAGTTTCACCATTGTCGTTTTGCATAGTTACGGTACGGCTAAGGCTAGAAACGATTCCCTCTGTTACTGAGTTGGCATATTCGGTACCAAGTGGGCTACCGATAGCAATTGCCTTCTCACCGACTGTGAGAGAGTTTGAGTCTGCAAATTCTGCTACGGTTTTAATTTTATCTGAAGAAACTTTGACAACTGCTAGGTCAGAGTAAGTATCTTTACCAACGAGTTCACCAGTAATTTTTGATCCATCTGAAAGCATGATTTCAAGTTTTTTAGCGCCATCGACAACGTGGTTGTTGGTTACGATATAAGCCTCTTTACCATCCTTTTTATAGATGACACCGGAACCTTCACCAGCGACTTGCAACCCATCAGAATCTTTTGATTTGTCTTGGCTAGAATCAGAACTATCATCTCCACCAAAGATACGGCCATAAAGTTCATTTAGAGAATCTGAAGATGACCCTTCTTGGTAATTGATGACAGAAACAACGGCATTTTGTACTTTCTTAACAGCTTTAGTTGTATCTGTTGTATTACTGTATACGGTCTTAGCTGTTTTAACACCTGTATCGGTTGAATTGGTAAAAGATACCCCTGCTGCTGTTAGTAGGATAAAGGCACCTAGTAAACCACCTAGTAAGCCAATAACAAGCATTGCAATTGGCGCTACTATTTTTTTCCAGTTAAATTTTTTCACGTTTAGTCCTCCTTTTTGATAAACATATCAAAGTAAGCTTAATTATATCATAAAGTGATTTTAAAAAACAGTTATCAACAGTCTGTGGATAAGTTTCAAAAAGTGTAGATAAGAAGCTATTTTATAGGGATAACTAAAGATTCTTAACAGTAAAAAGGTGTGGATAAGGTGTTAAAAGATTGTGGATATGTGCTATAATAAGCCTATGAAAGTTAAATTGATTACCGTTGGAAAATTGAAAGAAAAATATTTGAAAGATGGCATTGCGGAGTATGTCAAACGACTAGGACGCTTTACAAAATTTGAGTCTATAGAATTAACGGATGAAAAGACGCCAGATAATGCAAGCGAAGCTGAAAATAAAGCTATCCTAGACAAAGAGGGACAGCGTATCTTGGCTAAAGTAGGTGATCGTGATTATGTCATTGCCTTAGCTATTGAAGGAAAACAATTTCCCTCAGAACAATTTGCTAAAGAGTTAGAGCAAGCGACTCTTAGAGGCTATTCAGATATTACTTTTATTATAGGGGGAAGTTTGGGACTCTCTCCTACAGTGAAAAAGAGGGCTAATCAATTAATGAGTTTTGGTCTCTTAACGTTCCCTCATCAGCTTATGCGCCTTGTATTAGTAGAACAAATTTATCGCGCATTCATGATTCAGCAGGGAAGTCCTTACCATAAGTAGAAGAAGGAAACAGACATGTTCAGAATGAAAAAACGCTCCTATCGTGTTTTTGAAGGATTACGGGTAGCAACTCTAGTAAGTTATATAGGGGGCTTCATTGATGCCTATACTTACAATACTCAAGACGGACGATTTGCAAGTATTCAGACAGGTAATCTCCTTTATTTGGTTATTCATCTTGTTGAGGGGCATATTGCAAGAGCTTTCAGCTATGTGATACCTATTTTTTTCTTTGTTTTAGGTCAGTTTTTTGTTTTTTTTGTTAAGAAGTGGCTCATTAACCATAAATGGGGATGGCATTTGCAAGCGATTAGACTTGCCTTTCTCTTGATGACTATTCTCGCCATTATTACACCTTACGTTGATTCTACTATTACGATTGCAGGCTTGGCATTTTTTGCCTCTCTTCAGGTAGGGATTTTTAAGCGCGTCAGAGGGGTAAATTATGCTTCCTTCATGATGACTGGTAATATTACGAATACCTCTTTAACCGTTGCCAGGGCTATTGACGAGGGGGATCCCAAAGTGCTTAAACAAGCTTCTTACACTACTATTATCATCTTTACATTTATGGTAGGAGTTGCAGCCTCAACTTGGTTTGCTCAATATTTACATGAATACAGCCTATATACGACTTTGCTTCCCTTGCTTGTTTTAAACTATTTCCTATTTATCGAGGCAAAAGAAAAACGCAACTAGAGATTCTAGATTGCGTTTTTTATCTGATCCCAGCAGGATTCGAACCTGCGACCGTTCGCTTAGAAGGCGAATGCTCTATCCAGCTGAGCTATGGGACCAATAACTCTATTAGTTTACAAAATATATAGCAACATGTCAATACTTTGTAAAAGCAAGATAAAAACTAACGTAAAATTCGAATAAATTTAGCAAAATTTAATATTTTTTTTGAAAAAAAGTATAGACAAAATCGAATACTCTGATATAATAATAAGAGTGTTAACGAGATAAAAATCTCAGAACTTGGTCCGTTGGTCAAGGGGTTAAGACACCGCCTTTTCACGGCGGTAACACGGGTTCGAATCCCGTACGGACTATAAGTACCAGCTAGAGAAAGCTGGTTTTTTTGTGTCCTTTTTGATAAAATAGAGGGGTTGACTGGCCTAGGTCAGACATTTTATACCACTTTAAAATCATAAATAACGAGACCTCGACCCGAAGAAAAACCTTTGTTTTGTGATGGCTGTCAGATGATGATAAGCCCTTGGTCGAGTTGTGGTTTTATTTGAATAAGTAAACAGATAATAAGGAAATGCAATGACATACTATAACGTTGGAAAGATTGTAAATACACAGGGCTTGCAGGGGGAACTTCGTGTTTTGTCTGTAACAGATTTTGCGGATGAGCGTTTTAAGAAGAAGAGTGTCCTAGCCCTTTTTGATGACAAAGATAATTACATCATGGATGTCGAGATTGCGAGTCACCGTAAGCATAAGAACTTTGATATCGTTAAGTTTAAAGGACTTTACCATATCAATGATGTAGAGAAGTATAAGGGCTGTAGTCTTAAGATTGCTGAGGAAAATCTAACAGACCTTGATGACGGGGAATTTTACTATCATGAGATCATTGGCCTTGATGTTTATGAAGGCGACACTTTGATCGGTCAGGTCAAAGAGATTCTCCAACCGGGAGCTAATGATGTTTGGGTAGTGAAACGTAAAGGCAAGAAAGACTTGCTCTTGCCATATATCCCACCTGTAGTTCTTGATGTTGATGTTGCAGCTGGTCGTATTGAGGTTGAGCTCATGGAAGGATTGGACGATGAAGATTGATATCTTGACCCTATTTCCAGATATGTTTGCTCCCTTAGAGCATTCCATTGTTGGTAAGGCAAAGGATAAGGGGCTTCTAGAAATCAACTATCACAATTTCCGTGAAAATGCGGAGAAGGCTCGTCATGTAGATGACGAACCTTACGGTGGTGGACAAGGCATGTTGCTTCGTGCCCAGCCAATTTTTGATACCTTTGACAAGCTAAATGTCACTAAGCCTCGCGTTATTCTCCTAGATCCTGCGGGGCGTACCTTTGATCAGGCCTATGCAGAAGAATTGGCGCAAGAAGAGGAATTGGTCTTTATCTGTGGCCATTATGAGGGCTATGATGAGCGCATCAAAACTTTGGTGACAGACGAGATTTCCTTGGGAGACTTTGTCCTAACTGGGGGAGAGTTAGCTGCTATGACTATTGTAGATGCTACCGTCCGTTTGATTCCTGAGGTTTTAGGTAAGGAAGCTAGTCATAAGGATGATAGTTTCTCATCAGGGCTTTTGGAGTTTCCACAATACACTCGCCCAGCTGAATTTCGTGGCATGAAGGTGCCAGATGTGCTCTTGTCAGGTCACCATGTCAATATTCGACGTTGGCGTATGGAGCAGAGTTTGCGTAAGACCTGGGAGCGTCGACCAGATCTTTTGGAAAACTATGATTTTACGGATGAAGAACGTCAGATTTTAGAAGAGATAAAAGCAGAAGGAAAATAAAATGTCAGAAGAAAAGATTTATGATATTACCATTATTGGTGGTGGACCAGTAGGACTTTGGGCTGCCTTTTATGCCGGTCTACGTGGCATGACTGTTAATATTATTGAGAGTCTGTCAGAACTTGGTGGACAGCCTGCCATCCTCTACCCTGAGAAGAAAATCTATGATATTCCAGCCTTTCCTCAAACAACAGGTGCGGAATTGACAGAAAACCTCTTGACTCAGCTTAAGCGTTTTGAAGATCGTGTCAGCATTCATTTGAAAGAGGAAGTTCAAACCTTTGAAAAGACCGATGGTATCTTCACAATTACTACTAGTAAGGGCCAACACTTGTCTAAGGCTATCGTCATTGCCTGTGGAAATGGTGCCTTCGCTCCACGTCCTTTAGGTGTGGACAATGAAGAAGATTATGCGGATAATAACTTGTTCTATAATGTGCATAGCTTGGACCAATTTGCTGGCAAGAAGGTTGTGATTGCTGGTGGTGGGGATTCAGCTGTTGACTGGGCCAATCACCTAGATGGGATTGCTGAGAGCGTGACTTTGATTCACCGACGTGATGCTTTTCGTGCCCATGAGCATAGTGTAGAGCTTCTTCATCAATCATCAGTTAATGTGATGACACCTTATGTACCCCTTGAAATCAAGGGTGAAAGTGGTCTTGCCAAAAGTTTGACCGTCCAAAAAGTGAAGTCAGATGAAGTTGTGGAATTGCCGCTTGATACCCTTATTGTTAGCTTTGGCTTCTCAACCAACAATAAAAACCTTCGTAACTGGAATGTTGACTTTAAACGCTCTAGCATTACTGTCAATGCCCAGTTTGAAACTTCACAAGAAGGTGTTTACGCTATCGGTGATGCAGCAGAATATGAAGGCAAGATTGACTTGATTGCTGTGGGAATGGGTGAAGCCCCTATCGCTATCAACCAAGCCATCCAATATATTGATCCAGACGGTAAGAATCGTCCGGTTCACTCAACATCATTAATTGAAGAATAATGTCAAAAGAAGACTTTGTCTTCAATCTAAGGAGAGACTTGTCTCTCTTTTTTCATGTCTAAAAACGTGGTATAATACACCTATGGCTACAACGAAAAAAACGAAAAAAGGGGCGGCTTCTAAGAACGGTAAGAAGCGTCTTACAAAAGCAGAATTAGACAGACAGAAGGCGATTAAGCGAATGCTATGGACCTTCTTTTTTGCCTTTGTCTTAATTTTCCCAGTCTTTCGATTGGGTTTCTTTGGGGTTACCCTCTATAATATCTTTCGAGTATTTGTGGGGAGTATGGCTTATCCTTTAATTTTTGCTATCTATGTTTATCTCTTTGGCTTTAAATGGTTACGTAAACACAGTAACTATGTCACAGGATTTTGGATGGTCTTTGCGGGGCTCTTGTTGGAGTTTCACGCCTATCTCTTTAGTCTAGATCGTATGAGCGGTTTGGATATTTTCCCTGGTACCAAGGACTTGCTTTTTGGTGAACTTGTGAGTGTGCAAGTCGCTCGTTTTGCGGGTGGAGGTATGTTGGGGGCTCTCCTATACCAACCGATTTCCTTTCTCTTTTCAAATATCGGTAGCTTCATGATTGGGGTATTGATTATTCTCTTAGGTGCTTTCATTCTTAGCCCTTGGGATGTCTTGGATATCATGGAGTATGCTAAGGAAGCTTGGCAGAAAGGGGCTGAAAAGCGTTTGGAACGGACGGCTCAGCGTCAGGAGAAGAAGGCAGAACGTCAGGCTCAGAAAGAACGTGAAGCAGAAGAACGTGCCGAGGCCGAGCGTCTGGCTGATTTGACTGTTGACGAGGAGACGGGAGAAATCTTGGATGATGCCGCGGAGGCCTTGTCACAAGAAGCTGAGATTTTTGCACCTGAACCTGAAATCAGTGATTATGCCTCCGAGGACTACTATGATAATCTGCCTCCAGAGGATTATGAGGATTTCCAAGAAGATTATGCACCTTATCCAGAGGATGTGCCAAGCGAGGAGTTTCCCCCATCTATGGTGGTTGAGGGAGATGATGCCCCTGTTGAGGTTGATTTCACGCCTAAGGAACTCCTGCAGTATAAATTACCTCATATAGATCTCTTTGCACCTGATAAGCCTAAGAGTCAATCTAAAGAGAAGAACATCGTTCGTAAGAATATTCGAATCTTAGAAGATACCTTCAAGAGTTTCAATATTGACGTCAAGGTTGAGCGAGCCGAAATTGGACCGTCAGTGACCAAGTACGAGGTTAAGCCTGCTGTCGGGGTTCGTGTTAACCGCATTTCAAATCTAGCGGATGACTTGGCTCTGGCTCTAGCTGCGAAAGATGTCCGTATTGAGGCACCTATTCCTGGAAAATCTTTGGTTGGTATCGAAGTGCCTAACTCAGAGATTGCGACGGTTTCTTTCCGAGAACTTTGGGAACAGTCCAAGACAGACCCTAATAAGCTCTTGGAAGTTCCCCTCGGTAAGGCGGTTGATGGCTCAGCTCGTAGCTTTGATTTGGGTCGGATGCCTCACTTGTTGGTCGCGGGATCTACAGGTTCGGGTAAATCGGTTGCGGTTAACGGTATCATCTCTAGTATTCTTATGAAGGCTCGTCCAGACCAGGTTAAGTTCCTAATGGTTGATCCTAAGATGGTTGAACTTTCGGTTTACAATGATATTCCTCATCTCCTTATCCCTGTAGTGACCAACCCACGTAAGGCCGCCAAGGCTCTTCAAAAAGTGGTAGATGAGATGGAAAATCGTTACGAACTCTTTAGTAAGTTTGGCGTGCGTAACATAGCTGGCTATAATGCCAAGGTGGAAGACTGGAATGCTCAGTCGCAAGAAAAACAGATTCCCTTGCCTTTAATTGTGGTTATCGTTGATGAGTTGGCTGACTTGATGATGGTAGCTAGTAAGGAAGTGGAAGATGCTATTATTCGTTTGGGACAAAAAGCGCGTGCTGCGGGAATTCACATGATTCTCGCCACTCAACGTCCGTCGGTTGATGTGATCTCCGGTTTGATTAAGGCCAATGTGCCATCTCGTGTGGCCTTTGCGGTGTCTTCGGGAACAGATAGTCGTACCATTTTAGATGAAAATGGGGCAGAAAAGCTACTCGGACGTGGGGATATGCTTTTCAAACCGATTGATGAAAACCACCCTGTTCGTCTGCAAGGTTCCTTCATCTCTGACGATGACGTAGAACGTATTGTGACCTTTATCAAGGATCAGGCTTCAGCTGACTATGATGAGAGCTTTGATCCTGGCGAAGTTTCTGAAAATGATTTTGGTGGAGGTTCCTCTGCTAATGGTGGTAGCTCAGAAGGTGACCCACTCTTTGAAGAAGCCAAGGCTTTGGTCCTTGAAACACAAAAAGCCAGTGCTTCCATGATTCAACGTCGTCTGTCAGTTGGTTTCAACCGTGCCACTCGTTTGATGGAAGAATTGGAAGAAGCAGGTGTTATTGGACCGGCTGAAGGTACCAAACCACGTAAGGTTTTGATGACTCAAGAATAATGAACTGGAAAGAGTATCAAGCCTGGTTTTTAAAGGAATTAAAATAGACAAAAGAAATGAGAAAAATGAGTGTTTTGCCATTTGTTTTCTCATTCTTTTTTTATGTTCAAAATAAACCAAAAAATTGCAAAATATTCCATAAGAACGCTTACAAAACGAACATTTTCTGCTATAATAGGAGAAAAAGTGAGTAATAAAAACTAAGGAGTAAAAAATGGACAATTTATTAACCGTTCATTTTCATAGTATGCATGGCGACTATTCCAGATACAGTATGTGGAAGTGGCTAGATGGTTATTGGGGCGAAGAGGCCCATTTTTCACGTGAAGATGATTTTGGCCTTGTTGGTCAGGTTACTTCTCCCTCTAATCGTTTTATTGATTCTGTCAATCTTTTGGTAAAAACGGAAGACTGGTCGAGGCAAACACATGATTATCGCGTTCGACGTTTCCTAGGGGATGCTCCCAATGCTATTTGGATAGTTGAAGGTGATCCAACGGTTTATTATTCTAAACAGGCAGCCTTGACTAGCCATAGTTTCGAAGGTCGCGACCAGCATGCCTTTGATATGGCTCTTCGTAGACAGGAATTTGATCAGAAGTGGGGCTTTCAAGGATGGTTAGGTCATAAGTATGAAAAAGGGGCTACAGAGTTTCGCCTTTGGTCACCTCTAGCCCGTCGTGTGCAGCTCCTGCTTTTTAAAAAGGGCAGTAAAAATCCTAAGATCATTAAGATGAGCCGAGGAACCAGTGTCAATAAGGACCGTCATGAGATGAATACTCACGGTGTTTGGAGTGCCACTGTCAAAAAGGATTTGGATGGGGTAGCCTACCAGTTTCGTGTGTATCATGAGGAAAGTTTTTATCAGGATACGAGAGACCCCTACAGTATTGCCCTTAGCTTAGATAATAAAAAAAGTTTGGTGGTCAATCCACAGCGACTTGTCCCAAGAGGATTTGAAAAGGTTACCAAACAAAAAGCGAGCTGGCGTAAGGCAAATGCTTGCTCATCCGTTATCTGTGAAATGCACATCCGTGATTTCTCGATTTCAGAGACATCTGGTGTTAAGAAGTCCTATAGAGGAACCTATCTAGGTGCTTGTCAAAAAGGGACTAAAAATGACCATGGAGATGTGACTGGTTTTGATTATCTCAAACGCATGGGCTACAACTATGTCCAACTGCAACCAGTCTTTGATCACCATAAAACCTATGATAAAGATGGTAAGTTGCTCTACAACTGGGGCTATGATCCTGAGAATTATAATGTTCCAGACCGTCAGTTTGCTGCTGATCAAAAGAATCCCGTGGCACCAATTTTAGAGCTTAAGAAAATGATTCAGACCTACCATGAGGCAGGAATTGGGGTCATCATGGATGTGGTTTATAACCATACTTACTCATCTTACAGCTCTCCTTTCCAACTATCTGTGCCGGCTTATTACTACCGTATGCATGACAATGGGTCTTTCCAAGATGGGTCAGGTTGTGGAAATGAAACAGCCAGTGAAAAGGAAATGTACCGTAAGTATATGATTGATTCTTTGACCTATTGGGCAGAAGAATTTGGAGTGGATGGTTTCCGTTTTGACCTCATGGGCTTACATGACGTTGCTACGATGAATGCCATTCGTTCAGCCATGGATGATATTGATTCTAGGATTCTTCTTTATGGTGAAGGATGGGATATGGGAATTGGTCTTCCTGTAGACCAAAAGGGCAAGAAGGATAATGCAGCCTTGATGCCTAGAATCGGATTTTTCAATGACAATGCGCGTGACGCGGTCAAGGGGGCAGAGGTCTATGGGTACATCAATAACGGCTATGTGTCTGGAGCCCCATTGGAAGACCAGATTGCCAAGAGTCTGCTTGGTAGCCGTGGTTTTGTAAACTACCTCATGCCAGGTCAGGTCCTCAACTATATCGAAGCGCACGACAACTACAATTTGAATGACCTTATGCATCATTTGCATCCACATGATTCGCCAGAAGATATTGAAAAACGTATTTACTTGGCAAATGCTCTTAATCTAAGTATGCAGGGAATGTGTTTCATGCAATTGGGACAAGAATTCCAGCGCACTAAGATGGTTGCAACAGGCGAAGATGGTAATTACACGGAAGCAGATGTCAAGCGTGCCATGAATAGCTACAATGCCCCTGATGCTGTTAATCAGGTGGATTGGAATCAAGTGACTCTTAAGAAAGACTTGGTTGCTAAAGTTGCCAAATTAATTGAGCGTAAGCAAACCGTACCAGAATTGTCATATCGTTCTTATGCAGATATTTACGATAATCTCTATGTCGCAAAAGCGGAGTACGATTCAGGTATTGTTGAATTGCACATCTCAGGAAAATTACGTGAAACCTTTGTGTTCAATAATATGAAAAAAGATTTGGAGATTTACTGACAAGACTATCAAAAAATGTTATAATATAGCAAACGCTTACATAAGTGGTTTTGTACGCTTGTAAGCCCTACCGTAATAGAGGGTTTTCTAGTGTATTTACATATATTTCAATGTTTTAATTTCTTGATAGTTAGATCTATCAAGGCTAATTTAAGGAAGGAGTGATGGTATGAATCTCGATGAAGCCATGTACACGTTTGGAACAGGTGAGAACTTCCACCTTCAGAATTATCTGGGTGTGCATGAATTAGAGGGAGAAGAAGGATTTATCTTCCGTGTGTGGGCCCCTCATGCTGAGCAGATTCAGGTAATTGGAGATTTCACAGGTTGGTTTGATGAACCTCTGGATATGACCAAAAACCATATCGGTGTTTGGGAGGCAACTTCAGACCTCCCAGAGGAAGGACAACTTTATAAGTTCTTGGTGAAACGTAAGGGAGGTCAAGTCGTCGAAAAGATGGATCCTTTTGCGACTTACTTAGAGCCTCGTCCTGGAACAGGAGCTGTGATTCGTAAGAAGAAAACTAAGAAGTGGAAGGATAGCCTTTGGATGGGTCGTCGTAAACGCTTTGGTTTCCAAAAACGTCCGGTTAATATCTATGAAGCTCATGCATCATCTTGGAAACTAAAAGAAGATGGTCAGCCTTATACCTTCAAGGAATTGAAGGAAGAGTTGATTCCATATTTGGTTAAGATGAACTATACCCACGTGGAATTCATGCCACTCATGGCTCACCCTCTTGGGATGAGTTGGGGTTACCAGCTTATGGGTTACTTTGCTTTTGAGCATACCTATGGCACACCAGAAGAATTTCAAGATTTCGTAGAAGCATGTCACCAGAATAATATCGGTGTCTTGGTAGACTGGGTCCCAGGTCACTTTACACAGAATGACGATGCCTTGGCCTACTTCGATGGTACACCAACTTTCGAATATCAGGATCACGATCGAGCTCATAACTATCGTTGGGGCGCACTTAACTTTGACTTAGGAAAAAATCAAGTTCAGTCATTCCTTATCTCAAGTGCTCTTTACTGGATTGAAAATTATCATATCGATGGTATCCGAGTGGATGCAGTATCTAACATGCTCTATTTGGACTATGATGAAGGTCCATGGATGCCTAACAAGGACGGTGGAAATCGTAACTTGGAAGGCTACGGCTTCCTTCAAAAACTCAATCGTGAAATTAAAAAACGCTATCCAGATGTTATGATGGTTGCGGAAGAATCAACTGCAGCAACGCCAATCACCCAACCGATTGAAGAAGGTGGTCTAGGTTTCGACTTCAAATGGAATATGGGTTGGATGAACGATATCCTCAAATTCTACGCAGAAGATCCAGTTTACCGTCAGTATGACTTCAATCTGATGACCTTCAGTTTCATGTATTGCTTCAATGAAAACTATGTTCTACCTTTCTCACATGATGAAGTGGTTCATGGTAAGAAGAGCATGATGCATAAGATGTGGGGTGACCGCTATAATCAGTTTGCTGGTCTTCGTAACCTCTATGCTTACCAACTCTGTCACCCAGGTAAGAAATTGCTCTTTATGGGTTCTGAGTTTGGTCAATTCTTGGAGTGGAAGTTTGATTATCAACTCGAATGGGGTAATCTTGAAGATGAGATGAACCAGAAGATGCAGGCCTTTACTAGCCATATGAATGCTTTCTACAAGGACCATAAATCTCTCTGGCAGATTGATGATTCTTACGATGGTATTGAAATTATCGATGCGGATAACCGAGCTGAAAGTGTTCTTTCCTTCATTCGTAAGGATGACAAAGGCGATAAGGGTGACTTCCTCGTCTGTGTCTTCAACCTAGCTCCAGTGGAACGACAAAACTTCACTATAGGATTGCCAGTAGCTGGTATCTACCAAGAAGTGCTTAACACTGAGATGGAAGAGTTCGGTGGTGTCTGGAAAGAAGGAAATCCTGAAACCCGTACCCAAAAGGCGAAGTGGAAGGACTATGAAAATACCCTTAGCTTCACCCTACCTGCTCTTGGAGCAAGTATCTGGCGTGTTAAACGTCGCTTGAAATAAAGGGTAGACTTAAACGTGTACACGATTTGTTTTTCAGAGGTGATAGCAAGGAAGTTACGGTTGAAAGTAGCTGTTTGATGCCCAAACTATTGCCACACTGAGGAACTTACTTTAATTGTCATAATCAGTTTCGACTGATTGTTTCACATCCTTTTGAGGATGGAACTAAAAATCATGAGGGGGACTATTCATGAAAAATGAAATGTTGGCTTTGATCCTTGCTGGTGGGCAAGGAACTCGTCTTGGAAAATTGACCCAAAGTATTGCCAAACCAGCTGTTCAATTTGGTGGACGCTATCGTATTATTGACTTTGGTTTGTCAAATTGTGCCAATTCAGGAATTAACAATGTCGGTGTCATTACACAGTATCAGCCACTTGCTTTGAACAATCATATCGGTAATGGTTCAAGTTGGGGCTTGGATGGTGTTAACTCTGGTGTATCAATTCTTCAACCTTACTCAGCTAGTGAAGGTAATCGTTGGTTTGAAGGTACCAGCCACGCTATTTACCAAAACATTGACTATATCGACAGCATCAATCCTGAATACGTTTTAATCTTGTCTGGTGACCATATTTACAAGATGGACTATGACGATATGCTCCAATCTCACAAGGACAACAACGCAAGCCTTACTGTCGCCGTTCTTGATGTGCCACTTAAAGAAGCTAGCCGTTTCGGTATCATGAACACTGATGCTAATAACCGTATTGTTGAGTTCGAAGAAAAACCTGAAAATCCTAAATCTACTAAGGCGTCAATGGGTATTTATATCTTTGACTGGAAACGTCTTCGCAATATGTTGGTTTCAGCTGAAAAGAGCGCAGTTGATATGTCAGACTTTGGTAAGAACGTTATTCCTGCCTATCTTGAAACAGGTGAAAGCGTCTATGCTTATGAATTTGAAGGCTACTGGAAGGACGTAGGTACTATCGAATCCCTTTGGGAAGCAAATATGGAGTATATTTCTCCTGAAAATGCTTTGGATAGCCGTAACCGTCAATGGAAGATTTATTCACGTAACATGATTGCTCCACCGAACTTCTTTGGTGAACATGCTGAAATTGAAGACTCACTCGTTGTTGATGGCTGTTCGGTTGATGGAACTGTTAAACATTCAGTGCTCTCAACAAGTGCCCAAATCCGTGAAGGTGCGGTCGTTGAAGATTCAGTTATTATGAGTGGTGCAGTTATCGGTAAAGGCGCAAAAATTAAACGTGCTATTATCGGTGAAGGGGCACATATTTCTGATGGCGTGGAAATTGACGGTACAGAAGAAGTGCAAGTCGTAGGATACAATGAAGTAGTGGGGGTACCAAAAGATGAAGATTGATAAATATTCTGCAATTCTAGGAAATACCGTAGGATTCCATGACATGGGTGGTTTGACTGAGCACCGTCCTATTGCCAGCCTACCATTTGGCGGAAAATATCGCCTCATCGACTTCCCGTTGTCTAACTTGGCTAATGCTGGTATCCGTAGCGTCTTCGGAATCTTCCAAAACGAAAACATCAGTTCTGTCTTCGACCATATTCGTTCAGGTCGTGAGTGGGGCTTGTCTACTCTTCTCAGTCACTACTACCTTGGTATTTACAATACTCCTGTTGAAAGCTCAACTGTTGATGAGGAATACTATCGTCAAATTTTGACTTACCTTAAACGTTCAGGCTCAGATCAGACTGTAGCTCTTAACAGTGATGTTTTGGTCAACATTGATCTTAACCAAGTTTTCCACCTTCACAATACAACAAAACCAAAAGTTACTGTGGTCTACAAAAAACTTCCTAAAGAACTCATTTCAGATGTAAACAGCGTTTTAGAAATTGATGACTCTGACAAAGTGCTTGGCCATGAGCTCTTCCAGGGTGGCGATAAAGAAGTTTACAATATGTCTACAGACATCTTTGTTGTGGATACACCATTCTTGATTGAAAAATTGGAAGAAGAAGCAGCTAAAGAAGAACCTCGTAAGCTTCGTTATGTACTTCGTGATTTGGCAGTTGCTGAAAATGCTTTTGCTTACGAGTACACTGGTTACCTTTCAAATATCCACTCAGTAAAAGCGTACTTTGATGCTAACTTGGATATGCTGGAATCACAAAAATTCTATAAACTTTTTGCACCAAACCAAAAAGTTTATACAAAAGTTAAAAATGAAGAGCCAACATACTATGCAGCTTCTTCTGAAGTTAAAGTGTCTCAGTTTGCATCAGGTTCTATTGTACGTGGTAAAGTGGAACACTCAGTGGTTTCACGTAATGTAGATTTGGCCGAAGGCTCAAACGTGAGCTACTCAGTTCTCTTCCCACGTGTTACAGTTGGTAAAGGCGCTACAGTTGAATATGCGATTGTGGATAAAGGGGTTGAAATCGCTGATGGTGTTACTATTCGCGGTACAGAAAACAACCCAGTTGTCATCAAAAAAGGTAGCGTTGTAACAGAGGATATTGTACGATGAAAATTTTATTTGTAGCTGCTGAAGGTGCACCTTTCGCTAAGACTGGCGGTTTGGGTGACGTTATCGGTGCTCTTCCTAAATCTCTAGTCAAAAATGGTCACGAAGTTGCCGTAATTCTCCCTTATTATGATGTGGTTTCGGCTAAGTTTGGCGATCAGGTTGAAGACCTTGGCTTCTTCTATACAAATGTTGGTTGGCGTCGTCAATATGTCGGCATCAAGAAAATTGTCCGTGATGGTGTGACTTTCTTCTTCATTGATAATGAGCAGTATTTCAACCGTGGTACGGTATACGGTGAGTGGGATGATGGTGAGCGTTTTGGTTTCTTCCAAATGGCTGCCCTTGAGTTGATGGAAAAAGTGGACTTTATTCCAGATGTTCTCCATGTTCATGACTACCACACAGCCATGATTCCTTTCCTTCTTAAGGAAAAATACCATTGGATTCAAGCTTACCAAGGTATTAAGACAGTCTTCACTATCCATAATATTGAATTCCAAGGTCAATTTGACAGTGGAATGCTTTGGGAAATTTTCGGTGTTGGTTACGAGCGTTATGCTGATGGTACCCTTCGTTGGAATGATTGCCTCAACTGGATGAAAGCAGCTGTTCTTTACGCAGACCGTGTCACAACAGTTTCACCATCATATGCTGGTGAAATCCAAACACCTGAATTTGGTAAAGGCCTTGATCAAATCATGCGCATGGAATCTGGTAAGTTATCTGGTATTGTTAATGGTATCGATACGGACCTCCTTGATCCAGAAACAGATACTCACATTCCTTATCATTTCTCAGTGGATGATTTGTCAGGTAAAGCCAAAGACAAGGCAGCGCTTCAAGAGCGTGTTGGTCTTCCAGTTCGAGAAGACGTTCCATTGATTGGTATTGTGTCACGTTTGACAGACCAAAAAGGTTTCGATTTGGTGGTTAACGAGCTTCACAACATCTTGCAACATGATGTTCAGATTGTTCTTTTGGGTACTGGTTATAGTGACTATGAGAATTCTTTCTCTTGGTTCGCTCATGCTTATCCAGAAAAAATGTCTGCCAACATTACTTTCAACCTAGAGTTGGCTCAACAAATTTATGCTGGTTGTGACATTTTCCTTATGCCTTCAGCCTTTGAACCATGTGGCCTCTCTCAAATGATGTCTATGCGCTATGGTACCTTGCCAGTGGTTAGCGAGGTTGGTGGTCTTCGTGATACTGTTGAACCATACAACCCTGTGACAGGCTCAGGTACAGGATTCTCATTTGGTAACTTCTCAGGTTACTGGATGGTTCAAACCCTTGAAAAAGCTCTCGATGTTTACGAAAATAATGCTGATGCTTGGAAACAACTCCAGCACAATGCTATGACTCGTGACTTCTCATGGGATACAGCAAGTTTGGCATATGTTGATTTGTACAAACAATTAGTATAATTGCAAAGATAACTTTTCTCGCAAGGGAAAAGTTATCTTCGTGTAAAGCGTTTGAAAACGCTTCTATATAATCTTGACAAAAGTCAGGATAGCATCTCTCAATCTTGTTGATAAAGCAATGAAAGAGAAGATATCTAAAAATCTGAATAGAAGACTAACTCTAATCGTGTTTAATAAACCTGACTATTTTGACAGTTTTGTAAATAAAGATTTTGAAATATCTGTTTCGAATCTTGATTGGCAAGGTTTGGACGTTTTAAAGAAATTTCCAATTCCCCCTTATCCTAATATTCACTCTATAAGATGTGTATCAAAGGTATAGAAGTATAAGAAAGGATTTCTATGCAAGTCGAAAATTTAACAAAAGAACAATTCATCCGTGACTTTAAAGACACGCTCCACCAAGAACAGTTGATTAAAGTGGCTAAGGCTACACCAACTGAAATTTTCACAGCCTTGGCTGGTTTGATTCGTAAGTATTACACTGACACATGGATTGGACGTAACCATGCGCTTTCAGACAATAAAGAAAAGATTGCTTTCTACTTCTCAATCGAATTCCTCCCAGGTCGTATGTTGGAAACTAACCTCCTCAACCTTGGTATTCTTGACCTTGTTAAAGAAGGTTTCGCAGAACTTGACATCGACTTCCGCGAAGTGGTAGAAGCTGAGCATGATATGGCACTTGGTAACGGTGGTCTTGGTCGTTTGGCTGCTGCCTTCATGGATTCGCTTGCAACTACTGGTTATCCAGGTTTTGGTAATGGTCTTCGTTACCGTTACGGACTTTTCAAACAACGTATTGTTGATGGTTACCAAGTAGAACTACCAGATGGTTGGTTTGGTTCAACAGGAAATGTTTGGGAAACGCGTAAAGACCATGATATTGTCTATGTAAAACTCTTTGGTGATGTTGTCCTTGAAAGTGACGAAGATGGTCGTTTTGTTCCAACTTATAAGAATGCTCAAGTTCTTCGTGCTGTACCTTACGATGTGCCACAAATCGGTTATCAAAATGGTGTGATTAACAACCTTCGTCTTTGGGATGTAGAAATTCCTGAAGAATACGAATTGGATTACCCTACTCTTGAAGCTCGCCGTCGTGTGAAAGATATTACAGCCATTCTTTATCCAGATGATACAACGATTGAAGGTAAAGAATTGCGTTTGGTTCAGGAATACTTCATGACAAGTGCAGGTCTCCAAACCATTATCAAATCTTACCTCAAGATGGGCTTGCCATTGAAAGATATCCACGAAAAGGTATCTGTTCACATCAATGATACTCACCCTGCGGTTGCACCAGCTGAATTCATGCGTCTTCTCCTTGATGAATACGGTCTTTCATGGGAAGATGCTTGGAATGCGACTGTTAAGACTATGAGCTACACTAACCACACTATTCTTCAAGAAGCCCTTGAAAAATGGGATCAACAGCTCTTCAAACGTGTTCTTCCACGTGTTTACCAAATCATCTTGGAAGTCGACAACCGTTACATTGCTGAAATGGCTGGACGTGGTATTGCTGCGGATGTTATCGAACGTACTCGTATCGTGAAGGATAACCAAGTGCATATGGCTAACTTGGCGATTATTGGTGGTCATTCAGTCAACGGGGTTGCCAAACTCCACACAGAACTTCTCAAAGAAGATACCCTTCACGACTTCTATACTATTTATCCTGAAAAATTCAATAACAAGACAAATGGTATCGTTCAACGTCGTTGGACACAAATTGCAGCTCCTGAACTTTCAGCAGCAATTGATGACGTGATTGGTGACGGTTGGCGTAACGACATCCATGAGCTTGAAAATCTTACAACCTACTTGGATGACAAGGAAGTATTGAACCAGTTCTATCAAGTTAAGAAAACTGCTAAACAACGTTTGGCAGACTACATCAAGGAAACAACAGGCGTAGAAGTGTCTACAGATGCTATCTTTGATGTTCAAGTGAAACGTCTTCACGCGTACAAACGTCAATTGCTTAACCTCCTTCACATTATCAAACTTTATTGGGATCTTAAAGATAACCCAGATAAAGACATGGTACCACGTGTATTCATCTTTGGTGCCAAAGCTGCGCCTGGTTATCACTTCGCTAAATCTGTTATCAAACTCATCAACGAAGTTGCCAATCTTGTTAACAATGATGAAAGCCTTCAAGGAAAACTTAAAGTTGTCTTCCTAGAAAACTACCGTGTAAGCCTTGCAGAACTCATCATTCCAGCAGCAGATGTCTCTGAACAAATCTCATTGGCTTCTAAAGAAGCATCTGGTACTTCAAACATGAAATTCATGATGACTGGTGCTATCACCTTGGCAACACTTGACGGTGCCAACATTGAAATCAAGGATGAAGTAGGCGATGAGAATGTTGTCATCTTCGGTATGGACAAGGACGAAGTTTATGAACATTATGCACGTCACGATTACTACTCTCGTGCAGTTTATGAGAATAACCCAGTCGTTCGTCGTGTCGTTGATACCTTTGTTAACGGTACGATTCCAAATGCTCAAGCTGAAGGTACTGAAATCTATGAAGCCCTCATCACCCACAACGATGAGTACTTCCTCTTGGAAGACTTCGCAGCTTATGTAGAAGCTCAAGAGAAAATCGATGCGCTTTATCGTGATCATGACAAGTGGGCACGCATGAGCTTGGCTAATATTGCTAAATCTCATAAATTCACTTCAGATGATACCATCACAGAGTATGCTAAAGAAATTTGGGAATTGAAAAAATAAGCGATAGCTTATGAATTACGAAAAGACAACGACTAGAAATGGTCGTTGTTTTTATGCTTTTTAAGAAGAGAGATGACTGAGACAGTCAAGTAGCATTTATACATGGCAGTAGGAGTTTACCCGCAGATCTATCTTAGCCCTTGAAACTTGCACTTGCTTATCAAGGTGTTATAATAACCCATAGGTATAAGCATCAAAAAGGGGGAAAATACATGGCTTTACGCAGCCAATTAATTACTAAGGAGTTTCCAGAATTAGATAGGGTAGAGCGCTTAAATAACGAGGCCTTCCCAGAAGAAGAACGTATTCCATTAAGTGAGTTTTTACAATTGGATGGTCGTGATGATTATCATTTCTTTGCCTTTTATGACGAGGATGATTTTGTTGGATTTGCCTCAGTTCTCTACAATGCCAAAGTTTTTTATGTGAGTTTCTTTGCCATCGTTCCTCAAATGAGGAGTCATGGCTACGGAAGTGAGATTATTGATAAACTGGTGGACTTTTATGGACCATCTCGGTCTATGGTCTTGGAAGTAGAGCGCTTGGATGAACCAAATGACAATCCTGAGCAACGTGAGGCACGTTGGGATTTCTATAAGCGTAATGGGTTCAAGACTTCCAATGCTTTCTTGGAATACGAAGGTTTGAGTTTTGAGATTCTCTATCGTGGAGATCACTTTGACGAAGAAGCCTACAGAGAGATATTCCGCAAACTTCAGGAAAATGCTTATTTTGACTTCAGTATTAAACATCGTCGCTTGAGTGATTTATAAACCATCAAACCAAACAGGTCTTAATCGACCTGTTTTTCATTTGTTTTCAGCTTTTGCCAATCGTTTTCAGAATATTTTGTCCTCCTATGCTATAATGGAAGTACTATGAAGAAAGTAATTTTACAGTATCTGGCAAGTGCTCTGACTGTAATCCTTATACTTGGTCTTGTGGTTTTCAACAGACAGCGAAATCACTCTCTGGTAAAGAAGGTCAAAGACCCTGAGATTTCCTATATCTATAAGGATTCTTTGGAAAATCTAGATAGACTGGCCCTTAGTCAGGCTGGGATTATACAATCCTATCAACTCGATTCTTTGTCTGTTAGGAAGGAAGATGGAAAGATTCACCTCGTTCTCCATATCAATCATTCCTATGATATGCAGGTAAATCTTGTCCTAAAGTCTGATATCTACGGTGATTTGTCTGTGGTTCAAGCGACGCCATCAAAGGCTTTGAAGCTAGCCTTGGAGGACGAGTCTTATCAGAAACGGTTGACCTTGATTTCACAAAAGGCAGATGCTATTATGGCTCGTGACCACTGGGATCAGGCCATTAAGCCAGCCTATGTGGCTCAGGTGAGAAGTAAGATGAAGAAGACTTCCCTAACCCAGCTAGACAAGGTTCTTCAGGACGTTGACCAAGAAAGCAAGGAAGTGGGCTCGGATACCTATACGGCCTTTTTCCAAGCTTCTCAACTGCCTAATCACGACAAGCTCAATTTGGTTATGGAGCACATGCAGGTTTATGTGGATAAGTACCAGTTTCTCCAGTTAGGGAAGTCAGGTTATAAATTTTCCAAAAAGCTAGAGCCAACCAGCGCTTTTTACAGTTACTTCCGCGAGGCTATTATGGAGACTTATCAGACGGATTTAGGACTGGGCGAGGATGAGTTGGGTATCAAGCTCCACCTTTTTAGGTCTTGGATTGATAAGCAGTCCATGGACTATATTAGGACCAACTACAAGGGCAAGACGGATTTAGACAAGCTTCTGGCTTACAGCAAGGACAAGAAGATTAAGTTGGATTATACTACAGGTGCTTCCTATCATAATCGAAGCTTGGGAGACTTTACCTATCCAGAGAACATGAAAATTCAGCTACCTCAGACCAGTGTCATGGGACCTTACGGTGTCAGCAATTCCCGCTTTATTGAATTTATTGTCAATATGGATACAGGGAAATTTGTTTCTGAGTGGAATGTCTACAAGAAAAGGAAAGACGGTAGTATCGACTCTAATCCTAAGCATTACAAAATTGAAGATGGTGCTGACATTGCTGATACGGACTCTGCTAACTACGGCCTATCTAAGGGATTAAATGCTGACTTACCAGCCTATCTCAATAATAGCCATACCTATCTCGATGTTCGTCACCCTGCGGATAATGCGATTAGACGCAAGATGATTAGAAAGTGGAAAAATGCCAAGAATGTCTTAAATGGTGGGCGCTATGCTGATATTGTTAAAAAAGGAGGCTTGAAAGACCTTGAAACATGGAAACAAGTTAAAGCTGAAGACCGCCTCCAGGTCTACAATGCTTACCTTGATTATATTCGCTCTCATCTTGTGCTTAATGGGTTTGACAGCTTTTACCAAGAAACCTACAACCCCCAAGGTGGAGACAAAAAAGACTGAAACCCTTGATAGTGTTCTTGTCGCTAAAAATTTCTATCGTGTAAGGGATGCCTATGCCATCAAGCTCTACGGGCAGGATGAGGGGATGTCCTTTGATGTGGCTGGTCAGAGACTCTTTGGGTCAAATATTGCTATTAAGGATGGCCTATTATATGGCTCCAGTCTTGGAGATTTGACCATTGAGGCTTATTTTCAGGGGGAGGCGTCCTACCTTTTAGAGGCCACCCAGAAGCTCCCAGTGGACAAAAATCGTATCAAGGCTAATCACTATAGTCAGGACATCGTTTTGAATAACGTTTGGTCTAGTCTGGAAGGTCAAGAAACCTCCAACAGTATCATCACTCAGTTTCAGGATAAGACCTTGCTTAAGCTGCGGATCAGCTATAACAAGGATTTCCTTCCGACTAAGATTCAAGGTTTTTACAATAGCCAAACCTTTAATGGCTGGCGGGACCTATTTTATATAGATTATCCATATAGTGATCAAGAAGCCTTCAATCAGGCTCAAGATGCCTATATACAACACATCCAGTACATGGAAACGCATCCTGAGGAAGAAGCAGGAGAGTTTGGTTAATAAAGCAAAATCACCTTTATCTCGAGATAAAGGTGATTTGTTTGTTCCTAAGAATTAGGTTTTAGATTTGCCTTGTGGTAACTTCTGGAAAAAGCTTGTCTAGGATTTTTGGAGTGATAGCTTGTCCAGGACCTTCAGCACAATAGGTGTGCATATACATAGAGGGATTGAAGTTGAGCTCGATACAAGTGCAATGAGGTTTTTCCTTGCTAGCAGGCTGAGTTTTATCTGGAATGATGAGGTCAACCCCGCAAGCCCAGGCCCCCATGCTAGTCGCCATAGCTGCAGCTAATTCTTGATAGGATGAATCCATGGTCTCAGTGACATCAATAGAGTCACCACCCGTAGAGATGTTGGAGTTACGGCGGAGATTGACCCTTTTCCCTTCTGGGAGAATATCATCAGGTGCATAACCTTGCTGAGTCAACATCAATTGTTCAATGTCTCCTAGCTCAATGATTTCCAGCGGTGAGCGGTGATCACGGCCTCTCAATGGATTGGCATTTTTCTGAGCGACTAATTCACGAATGGTGTGTTTGCCATCACCGACAACATTGGCAGCGACACGAAGGAGAACAGCCTCACAACGCCCGTCCAGAATGAAGAAACGGTATTCGGTTCCTGGGATAAATTCTTCAACAAGAACAGCTGTATCTTCTGCAAAGGCAATCTCGAGGGCTTTCTTATAGTTATCAAGGCTGGCAGGCTCTTGGAAAATGGAAATGCCCAGACCGAAGTTGGTTGATTTTGGTTTAACCACAATTTGCTTGCCCTTGATAAGAGGATAGTAGGCTAGACCTTGTTCTAGACTGGTAAATTCGTCGCCGGCAGGGACAGGGAAGCCAGCATCAGCCAGGATTTTTTTGGTCACGGTCTTATTAGCCATGGCAAGAGGAACTACATAGTTGTCTTTTGAGGTCATGTTACCATTTTTGACGTACTCAACATGATCTTTATGCCAGAGTTTAAGGAATTGATCCTGCTCATCTAGGATTTCAAAATGAAGCCCTTTTTGAATGGCATCAAAGAGCAGCATCTGGGTAGAAAGTTCCATCTCCTCATAACCCTTAAGGGCATAGTGGGCAGTCCAGTCGTAATCATGATAGGCAAGAGCCTTGTCAAGGGCAAAGTCAGCAAGGGACTTGTCTTTGATATGAGGCAAGAGTTGGGCTGCTAGTGTCTGGTTAGGATCTGCAAAGGCATCTTTAACTTGTTTGACCAAACTTTGATGATAGTCACCAAGCCCAAAGTGTTGCACCAGTTGGTCCAGAGCTGTCGTAATATTCTGAGTTTCAGCTTCAGAAGGTAGAGGTTCTAAAGGATGAGAGAGGGCAATTTTTTCATTCAGCGCGTGACCTTGAGCCAGAGCCTGATCAACATTTTCAGGGGCATCCAGCCAGAGGAAGGCTAGAAGGAGTAGGTGTACGGTATCCATGGTATTTTGGCTAATACCGATACGCTCAAAGGGGTTGAGGTCGAAGTTACGGAATTCCAGGTAGGTAATTCCCTTGTCAAGGAAGGAGCGATTAACCTTTTGTCCACGGAAACGAACAGCCGAGTAAAATTCCTTTTCCGCAATCAAATCACCTTGTTCGACATAGTTTTCGATGGCAGAGACATAGTCTTCTAGGCTTGCAAAAGATACTTGGATTTCTTCCTTATTGACATAACCATGGTCGCTGTTTCGGAAGGAACGCACGGGTTCTGGCACTTCTTGGTCGAAGAAGCCTTGCTCAGCAACAGGTGCAGCACCAAAGAGATAGGTAATCACCCAACGATAGCGCAAATAGTTCTGAGCCAGCTTAAGATATAGGGCGTTCTTGAAAGCAATCATATCGGTCTGATTACTTTCTTGGAACAAGGCCTCAACCAAATCTTTACCCAACTCCATATTATAGTGGATACCTGAGATAGCTTGTAGTTTAGTTCCGTATTTTTCGGCCAGGTAGTTACGATAATGGCGTTCAAATTCATTTTCCAGTTGGGCAACTTGGATTTCTTGGGCGTTGATACGAGGAGGCATGGACAAGGGCCAGAGAAGTTCATCTTTACTGATGGAACGTCCAGCTACATCGGTAATGGCTCCAAGAAATCGACGAGCCTCAGTGGTAGATTTAGCAACTGGTGTGATGAGTTCCATCTGAAACTCACAAAAATCTGTTTGAATATAAGGGTGGAAACTTCGAGCTCCTAGGCAGGAAGGGTGAGGCGTATGTGCTAATTTTCCCTGTCTATCGACACGAAGACTTTCGCGTTCAATTCCAAAGTTAGCTTGAAGGATAGGGCTAGTAGGCTCCAGCTTTTGAAGCAGTTGATTTATAGTCATAGAGTCACCTTTTCATCTAATGTTAGTGATAGTCTATTATAAATAGGAGAAGAAAACAACTTTCCGCTACGGTTAAGGGGAATTTCCGAATGTTTTAGATAAGAATTCTTAAAACCAGTTGCTTTTTAGCTCTATTATATGCAAAAATTGTAAAATACCCACCGATTTTTATGTAAAATGTTATTTCTCTTGCAATTTAAATCAAATTAGCCTATACTAATGACGTATATATAAGAATGAAAGAATCCCTAGGGTCTGCCCTCAGGGGCTTTTGTATGCTCTCAAAAGGGTATAACCGTTCTTTTATAGATAAAGGATGAGCGTTAAGAGTAGCTTTCAGACAGTATGCTCTGCCTAAAAGCGATGCTTTCGCCGTGATGGATTACAGGACTAGCTTATATCTATCAATGCCTGAAACACGCTCTGCTCAGGGTAGGCGATATTTTTCGCCGAGGTAGGGGTTATCCTGGACCTATTTGCACTTGTTCGAAGTTGCTCACGATTCGACAGCTCGCTCTGCCCAAAAGTGATGCTTTCGTCGTGATGGATTACAGGACTAGATTATATCTATCAATGCCTGAAACACGCTCTGCTCAGGGTAGGCGATATTTTTCACCGTGGCAATAGTTATAGAAGTCCAGAGACTTCTATAACTCGGAAGTTTTGAGACTTTGGCTCAAAACTTAGCTATGAGATTCCGAAGGAAGCTACTAGCGTCCGAAGCCACTTAAGAAAAATATCAAAAAAAGAAAAAGAATAAAAAACGGAGGTAATTATGTTTCAAACCCTTATCCCCCAGATAAAGGAATACAAGAAACCCTCAATCCTAGCGTCCGTCTTTATGACACTAGAAGTCATGTTTGAGATTTCCATTCCCTTTGTCATGGCTAATCTTTTGGACAAAGGTGTCCAGCAATCCAACATGTCTAACATTTGGCTCTACGGTGGCCTCATGCTGGTCTGCGCCTTTCTATCACTATTCTGCGGCATGCAGTCGGCTCGCTATGCAGCTTTTGCCTCTGCTGGATTTGCCAAGAATCTACGTCAGGCCATTTTCAAAAAGGTTCAAACTTTCTCTTTTGAAAATATCGATAAGTTCTCAGCTGGTGGTTTGGTGACACGTATGATGACTGATGTTACCAACGTGCAGAACTCTTATCAGATGATTATCCGTGTCTGTGTGCGTGCACCACTTAACCTGATTTTTGCTATTGCAGCAAGTTTCTTGATTAATGCTGAAATGGCTTGGATTTTTGTTGGTGTAACGATCTTCCTTGGTGTGGTTTTGGCCATTATTACCAAAATCGTATATCCTCTTTTTACTCAAGTATTTGAGGCTTATGACAACCTTAACAACAGTATCAAGGAAAATATCACCAACATGCGTGTGGTGAAATCCTATGTTAAAGAGCAGGAAGAGACTGACAAATTTAAGAAGGCCTCACGTCGTATTTACAAGATGTTCATGCGTGCCATTCGTGTAGTTATCATGTCTAACCCAGCTATGATGTTGTCTATGTATGCGTCCTTCCTTATGATTTCCTGGTTTGGTGCCCATCTCATCGTTGGTGGTAGCTTAACTACAGGGGAATTGACTTCGATGTTCAGTTACACCATGACCATCCTCATGTCACTCATGATGTTCATGATGATCTTTGTCATGTTGTCTATCTCTACAGCATCTGTTGAACGTATTGATGAAGTTCTTAGCACTGAAGCCACCATTGTTTCACCTGAAAATGGTTTAACAGAAGTTGCAGATGGTTCTATCAGCTTTGATCATGTGGATTTCTCATACACGGATGAAAATGGTGACAAGACCCATGTCCTCAAAGATATCACTTTGGATATTAAGTCTGGTGAAGTTATTGGTATCCTTGGTGGAACGGGTTCGGGTAAATCAAGCTTGGTTCAGCTGATTCCTCGCCTTTATGATGTGGAAGAAGGTCAGGTTAGGGTTGCTGGGCATGATGTTAAGGACTATGATTTGGATAGCTTACGTAAGCAAGTTGCCATGGTCCTTCAAACCAATGTCCTTTTCTCAGGAACCATTAAAGAAAATATGCGTTGGGGAAATAAACAGGCAACAGATGAGGAAATCATTGAAGCTTGTAAGATTGCCCAAGCTGATGAATTTATCCAAGAGTTTAAGGATGGCTATGATACTAAGATTGAACGTGGTGGAGCCAATGTCTCAGGGGGACAACGTCAACGTCTTTGTATCGCACGTGCCCTTCTCATGAATCCGAAAATCTTGATTTTGGATGATTCGACATCGGCAGTCGATACCAAGACAGATAGTTTGATTCGTCAAGGCTTCGCTTCAAGTCTTAAGGACACGACCAAAATCATCATCGGTCAACGTATTTCATCTATCCAAGATGCCGACCGTATCATCGTCATGAATGATGGTCGTATCGATGCTGTTGGTACGCATGACGACTTGGTGGCTAATAATGCTATCTATCGTGAGGTTTACAAGATGCAAACACAAGGGAAAGGAGTAGCAGATGCAGAATAAGAAAAAAGCTAATTGGGGCTCTCTAGCACGTCTTCTACGCTTTTTGTGGCAAGACTACAAACTTTCGCTTTCTATCGCCTTTGTCCTTATTGTGGTTGCTTCCTTGGCAACGGTCAATTTGACAGCGTCTATTCAATCCTTGGTTGACGTATACGTTCAACCCATGCTCAAATCTGGCAGCCATGACTTTGGTCCGCTGTTACGGTTCTTGACTTCAGTGGGTGTCTTCTGTCTTATCGGTGTGGTTGCCAACTATGTGGCCTCCCTCCTCATGGCGACGATTTCACAAGATTCCCTGCGTTCCCTTCGTAATCAGCTTTTTGCTCGTATGCAAAAGCTTCCGATTCGCTACTTTGATGCTCACCAACACGGTGACATCATGTCTATTTACACCAACGATATCGATGCCCTCCGTCAAGCTGTCGAGCAATCTATTCCGCAGTTGTTACAAACGGCCATTACCCTTATCGGGGTGACTGTAACCATGCTTACGGTTAGTCCCCTTCTCTTTATCGTGGTTCTAATCATGGTAGGCATCATGTTTATGGTCATCAAAAATGTATCAGCTAAATCAGGTCGTTACTTCGGTGAACAACAAAAGAACCTAGGGATTGAGAATGGTTTTATCGAAGAAATGATGTCAGGTCAAAAGGTAGTCAAGGCCTTCGTCCACGAAGAAAAAAGTATGGCTGACTTTGACAAGATTAATGAACAACTCTTTGAATCGTCATATTTAGCCAATCGCTATGCCAATGTTCTCATGCCAATTCTTGGGAACTTAGGAAATGTTTCCTTTGTTTTGACTGCCTTGGTCGGTGGGGTATTTGCTCTAAATGGTGTCGGTAGCTTGACTATCGGTGGTCTCATGGCCTTCCTACAATTGAACCGTTCCTTCAACGGCCCAATTACTCAGGTTTCTCAACAACTTAACTTTGTCCTTATGGCACTTGCTGGTGCAGACCGTATCTTTGATCTTTTGGATGAAGCAGAGGAAGTTGACCAAGGTAAGGTCACTTTGGTCAACTACGAATTGGTAGACGGTCAGATGGATGCGACAGACAAGAAAACCAACCACTGGGCTTGGAAGCACCCACGTCCAAATGGTGACTACGAATTGGTTGAGTTGGTCGGAAATGTGGTCTTCCAAGATGTTGATTTCTCTTACGATGGTAAGAAACAAATTCTTCATGGCGTTAACCTCTATGCAGACAAGGGGCAAAAGGTAGCCTTTGTCGGTGCGACAGGTGCTGGTAAGACGACGATTACCAATTTGATTAACCGTTTTTACGATATCCAATCTGGTGTGATTACTTATGATGGTATCGATGTGAAGCTGATTGAAAAAGATTCTCTTCGCCGATCACTTGGTATCGTGCTTCAGGATACCCATCTCTTCACAGGGACTATTGCTGAAAATATTGCCTACGGCCGTGCGGATGCGACTCGTGAAGAAATTCTTGAAGCTGCTCGTATTGCTAACGTGGATTCCTTTGTTCAACATCTGGACAATGGTTACGACACTGTTCTTACAGACGATGGTGCAGGCTTGTCTAATGGACAACGTCAGCTGATTGCCATTGCGCGTGCTGCCCTTGCTAATGCACCAGTTCTGATCCTTGATGAAGCGACATCCTCTATTGACTCTCGTACCGAAAAAATGGTGCAAGAGGGGATGGACAGACTCATGGAAGGACGCACGGTCTTTGTTATCGCCCACCGTCTTTCAACCATCGTTAACTCTGACGTTATCATGGTTATGGACCACGGACGTATCATTGAACGTGGTGACCATGACAGCCTTATGGAACAAGGTGGTACTTACTACCGACTCTATACTGGTGGTCTTGAAATTGATTAACATTAAAAGAACTCAGGCTTTGCCTGAGTTTTTTTGCATATGAAGAAGATGTTTCTTTTGAGACTTTTCTTGTAAAAACGATAGATTTGATATCTTAAATCTCAACTTCTTTTAAACCGTGTGAGTCCAGGCGATAAATCTTTTGGCAAACTTGTCTGAGGTAGTTGACATCATGTGAGACTGTCAGAATGGCACCTGGATAGTTCTCGAAGAGCTGTCGAACTTGAGGCTGTGAGGTGGGTGAAAAATTTCTGGTTGGTTCATCTAAGATAAGGAGCTGAGGGCTTTCTAAGACTAAGTGCAGTAGGAGTAGTTTCCCTTTCTGTCCGCCAGATAAATCAGAAATGGCATGGTTCATTTCATCATGACTAAAGTTGAGGTTGGCGAGATGGGAGCTTATAACCTCTCGTTCAGACTTGTCGCCTGTCTTACTTAAAAACGCTATCGGTGACAAATCATTTTGAAAGATAGCGTCATAACGTTGAGGCATGTAGCCAATAGTCAGGTCTGTCTTCTTGCTAAGTTCTTGGTAGAGAAAGTGTAAGAGAGTAGATTTACCACAGCCGTTATCTCCAACAATACCAATTTTTTCTTGCCCTTTCAAAGAAAGTTTGAGATGGTCAATGGTTAGGTGAGGAGCGATGTTTATCTGCTTTTCATCCAGATTTAAGAGATATTTTCCCTGAGGTAGAGGAGTGATATGAGAGAAGAATAGTTCAATACTGTCTTCTTTATCAGGCATTTGTGTCATATCTTGGGCAAGACGGTCGTAGCGTTTCTCTTGCGAGAGGACTGCTTTCATCTTTTTGGCAACCAATCGTCCTTGCGTGCTATCATGCGTATTACGTAGGGTAGTTTGGACATTTTGTTTGATACGGCGATGCTTGGCCATGGCTTTGTCATAGGCTTTTTTCTCGGTTTTCGCTTGCTGCATTTGTTGCTGGAAGGCATCAGTGCGTTGCTGGCTATAGTTATCATAGTCGAGGTGCTCCACACTAGTCCTTGCCTGACGGCGACGTTTAAGGAGTTCCAGATGGATAATGGTATCTGCTGTCTGGCTTAGTAGGTCTTCGTCATGTGAGATATAGATTATGGTTTGATCAGAATGTTTGATAAAATTTTTTAGCCAAGTCATAGTAGTCAAGTCCATATCGTTTGAGGGCTCATCAAGAAAAATGATGTCGTGGGGACGGGCTAATTCTCGGATGAGTTGAATTTTGAGTTTCTCGCCACCTGACAGAGAGGAGACAAGCTGACTGCTAGCAAAACGCTCACTATCAAAATGAAGTTCATCAGCCAGACGATAGAGGGTAGCATAGTCTAGGTCATAAGTATCCGCAAAGAAGTAGTCGTTAAGGGTTAGGGATTGTAAGTCATCCGAAATCTGTTGGGGAATATAGACCTGTGGGCTATCTGGTTTATTAATAGTTCCCTCGTAAGAAAGATGGTCGAAATGTGCTTTAGGATTGACAAGAAGGGCAAGGAGACTAGATTTTCCATTGCCTTCCTCCCCAATGATGGCGACTTTTTCACCAGTAGCTATCGTTAGATTTAAGTCATGAACGAGTTCACGCAAATCTTTGGTATGGGTAATAGTTAGATGTTGAATCTGTATCATAGGACCTCCTAGGTCTGAGTGCTTGTTGATAGTGTTTTATGGGTAGTACAGTTTTTACTTCAAACAATATCAAAGGTCAAAAAACAGTTCTACCTTATAAGATAGAACCGTCTTGAATCTAGCTAAAAAGCCCTCTAGGAGATAGTGATGGTGTGGATGCAAAAAAACTCAGATACCACCAATAAATTTTCTATAGAAAAAGAGCGCAAAAAAGACATGAAAACAATCTATCAAATAAAGCAGGTTTATTGTGAATAGACTTAGTTGTTCATGTCTCCATTTACCTCCGAATGTTACTTGCCTTGATTGTACGCTATCCGAGAGATTTTGTCAAATGAAAATAAAATATCTAACCTTATTAGACTGCCAATCTACCTTATCAATAGTCTCCACCTATGCTATACTAAAAGCAATACTAAAAATGGAGATTATTTATGGAAAATAAGTTTGTAAAGAAACCAACACCTAAGGGGGATAAGTCCACAAGAATTGTTTTTATAGGTCTCTTAGTGGCATTGCTTTTTATAATCGCAGGGACGGCTTTCTTCTTTGCTGTGAATAGTAGCAGTAAGGCTACCAAAGGTTCAGTTGCATCCAGTAAGTCGAGTACGACTGTCTATTCCGGCAGCAATGTAGAGGATCCCTTGTTCAAAATCACCCTGAAAACCTTCGGAGATAATAAAGAATTTTTACTCGTGACACCAAATCCTGGTCATGATAGAAACATGTTTAACATTGTGGGGGTAGCTGGTCAATACTTAGTCACTCAAGAGTACAAGGGGGGTGAATCTGGTAAGAAAAATGCCAAGGGTGAGACACTTT
>OKBV01000078.1_pt1 | contig 38706 bp, 46 predicted proteins | sample 1614461 | NCBI WGS metagenome assembly OKBV01 (sample SAMN04436941, study PRJEB24849) | human gut metagenome | biome: human gut; feature: NICU; material: stool | host: Homo sapiens | place: USA: Saint Louis, MO | collected 2009-11-12
TCGACTTCGAAATCGAAGGCGAATACCCGCAGTTTGGTAACAACGACTCTCGCGTTGATGACATGGCGGTTGACCTGGTAGAACGTTTCATGAAGAAAATTCAGAAACTGACTACTTATCGTAACGCTATCCCGACTCAGTCTGTTCTGACCATCACCTCTAACGTGGTCTATGGTAAGAAAACTGGTAACACCCCAGACGGTCGTCGTGCTGGCGCGCCGTTCGGACCGGGTGCTAACCCAATGCACGGCCGTGACCAGAAAGGTGCTGTTGCCTCTCTGACCTCCGTTGCTAAACTGCCGTTTGCTTACGCTAAAGATGGTATCTCTTACACCTTCTCTATCGTTCCGAACGCTCTGGGTAAAGACGACGAAGTTCGTAAGACCAACCTGGCGGGTCTGATGGATGGTTACTTCCACCACGAAGCGTCCATCGAAGGTGGTCAGCACCTGAACGTGAACGTCATGAACCGTGAAATGCTGCTGGATGCGATGGAACATCCGGAAAAATATCCGCAGCTGACCATCCGCGTTTCTGGCTACGCAGTACGTTTTAACTCCCTGACTAAAGAACAGCAGCAGGACGTTATCACTCGTACCTTCACTCAGACCATGTAATTGGTTTTGACTGAAATCGTACTTTAAAAAGCGTACAATAAAGGCTCCACGTAAGTGGGGCCTTTTTAATAGCCTGCTTTGTCAGCCATCTATACTTATGGATAGCAGCCAAAACAGACTCGACACAGTTAATAACTGTGCACTAACACTGGCCCCGGATGGGCCACACCTGGAGAAACACCGCAATGTCAGTTATTGGTGACATTTCTTTGTAGATAACAAACTGAAATAAAAGGATTTATTTCTGGTCACGTCCACACATTGACCACATCGTCTATAAACCCCATTTGAATGGGGTTTATTTTTGTTCTTACTATAAGGGGACTACATGGCTGATAAACACTCAGATTTAGCATGGGATCTTATTTTTGATGCTACTGATAACGGTTCTCCTTTGTTTAACACACAAGATACAAAAAACGACTTTAACAAGGCTTGTGATCATATTCAGGTGCTCGTTGAAGACGCATTTTCCTGTTACACCCGAGGCTCATATGGAACTTCTGTTTTTTTAAGCATCACAGCGATAGAAGAAACCGCTAAGGCTGAAATTGGGTTATATAGGAGAAATAATAAAGATATTAAGAAAAAAAAGAGAAAAGACCCTCTTTTTGACCATCTAACCAAGCACCGTATGGCCATACTTCCGACAGTGTTTATGGGAAGACGGTTAGTTGATGTTATTGGTGAGGCAAGATGCCAAGCACTAAGAAAAGAAGTTGCTAGCGGATCACTTAAGGAATTGAGAGAGAAAGCACTTTATTTCTATAACTCTAATGGAAGACTGCTATCTCCTAAAGATGTTATAACTAGAAATAAAGCCAAAGAAATCATACTCCTAGCAGTTGAAACTATTGATGACAGATTAGTGGGTTACACTGGTCATACAGGCATCATTGAAATGCGGTTGAATCAAATATTTGCTGATGTCAGCAGTTCCTAAAACATAAGAAGAACCCAGTGATTGGTGATTTTTTTCTGTTGATAACCAAATTAAATAAGAGATTTTTTCTTACAATATCCGCACGTTAACCCAATCGTTAAAAAACCCCGCATTTGCGGGGTTTTCTTTTGGCTCACAGCCAGGGCATTTGATGCTGACCGGTCATCGTCGGGTGCGGCGGAGCCGGTACGACTTCCCCCGGCGAAACGATGAAACGCTCAACGGTTTCTGTCGTGACAAAAGTACAACTGCAGTTGATATTTGTGCACTGATGATACCGCTCTTTTGTGGTGTCAGAAAAATAGCGACTCGTGCGGGCATGGGCGGCGTAATGGCATTTCGGGCAGTGAAACATGATGAGCACCTCTGAGCGTTTTCAATACAGTAATTTTACTCATTTTAACCTTATAAAACAAATACATATAGTAAATTACTGCGCTATTTCTTCGCTCTCATACTCCACATCAGAAACCTTAACCTCAAGCTCTAAGCCCGTCGTGAAGCCGCTCCCGTTAAGGCTGTGCACCACACGGCTGATTATCCATGCCTGCTCGTCTATCACGCGCTTAAAGCCTTTCACGGCCACCGGCGTTTCGGGAAATAAATCAGCCCGGCCAGTGGCAAGCGTAATGGAAAATTCCGCCACGCCTCGCTGTATCTTGTCCCACTTTGCCTGAGCCGCGCGCATAGCCTGCGCCTTTGTGGCATAGATGGTCGTGAGCTCAAGAACGTTGTCCGACTCTCCGGCCATATACTCACCTTCCCGCGCTTCCTGCTCTTTTTTCTTCTTAGCCTTTGTCGATGTTTTAGCGGCTTTCGGGTGCTGCAGCGCGCGCAGGTGCTGCTCTTTGGGTTTACGTTTGAGCTTCACCTTTTGCTTTTGTGGTTTCGGGTCTTTGGTATGCAACCATTTCGCCGTCACGCCGGTGTACGCCTCCCGGTCTGCAATGGCGAACTGATGGCGGTCGCCGTCTCCACGCTCGACGGTCATTTGGGGGATCGGTTTACCACTGGCCGTCATCGCACTACCGGCTTTCAGGAATAATAACTTCCCGGCTTTCACCGACACGGATGCACCGTTACGCTCAGCAAGTCGGGACAAAAACGCCACGTCGGATTCCTGCGTCTGGTCGATATGCGGAATGGCGATGGCTTTCAGGGCATCAGCAACACTGGCCGTCAGCTTATTACGCTGCGCGATGGTCTCAACAATCACCCCGAGCGTGGTGTCGTGCCATGACTGTTCGCGTCTGGAGTTCAGCGTCCCACGAAAATCGGCGCTGCGCCCCCGGATGGTCAGCGTATCAGGCGCGCCCCGGTGCTCAATTTCATCAACCGTGAAACTCCCCTTGTTGACCAGCGCGGAGCCCTGCCAGCCCAGCCACAGCGTCAGCGATGCCCCGCGCGGTGGCAGCTCGACCAGCCCGTCAGTATCATCGAGCGCAATATCGAGCTGGTCAGCCTCAAATCCGCGATTGTCGGTCATGGTCAGGCCGATGAGCCGATCGCTGAAATTCTGCGTGATATCCGCCCCGTCCAGCGTGAGCATATACGCAGGGGCAACACGCGCCCCGGCCTGAATATTCATTCCCGTTATCATCCTGCCAGCCCTCCCGCCCATTCACTGGCAGACATGACCAGATTATCCGCCTGAGTTTTCAGGTCGCCATACATGGCCGCGAGCGACTCGTCGACGCGTTTCAGGGACAAAGTGAACTCGATTTTTCTCGCTGCGCCGTCGCTGAAAAGCTCGGTGTGGTTATGAGTCACTTTATCGATAACGTACATCCCGTGGATCATGCCGGTTCCGTCAATCAGCGGCCACGCACGCCCCTCGTCGGCCATCAGCTCAATGGTCTGCAACGACAGACGCCCGCCGGTGATTTCAGGGTAAAGCGTCCCCGACAGGGTGCGCGAGGTCTCCCCCTCCCCGAGAAACTGATAAGCAGGTCGCCTGCCGATACGGTCATTGGACACCCACCGGTAGTCCTTCGAATACTGCATCGACTGATGCGGCAGGGTGCGCCGTTCAAACACAAAAAAGCCCAGCACCATTAACATTTTGCCCCCTCTCTCAGTCGAGTCTCATGTTGGATCGCTGACGCGCGCGCTTTTCACGGTCAAGTTTATCGACGGCGTCGCGGAGCTGGCGGTCAAGGTCTCCACCCGGCGCAACGCCACCCTGCAGGGTGATGTTGTATTCGCTTTTGCTCTGGTCGATATAAGAGCGACCTGCAGGCGCAGTGACCGGCTGATACGCCTGATACCCGCCATAACTCGCTGTCGCAGGGATATACCCGCCACCCGGTGAAGCCTTATCCGCGTTGGCTGCAGTCTGGTCGAGATCTGTCGATTCTTTTTTGATAACGCCGAGTTTCTCCAGCAACCAGTCAACCTTGCCGCTCAGGCTGTTAAACAGGTTGAGCGGCGTCATCAGCGCATCAGCCAGTGCCTGACCAAACGCCACGCCGACATTTTTGCAACTGTCGAGCGTGTCCTGCGTGGCTTTCACCGGTGCAAGCAGGTCTTTAAACCACTGGCAGACAACGCCCAGCTTTTCCGCAATGGCATCAAACACCGGCGCGAGCGGGGTAAACATCGCCCCCACCGGGGCAAAGGCAGCTTTCAGCCCCTCAACCACCCCCGAGAAGAATGCACCAATCGGCTCCCAGTATTTACGTATAAGCAGCGCACCGGCCACCACCGCCCCGGCGACCGCCAGCACCGGCAGACTGATTGCGCCAATAGCCGTGACAATCGCGCCACCGACCGTACTGAAAACCACACCGAGCACGCCAGCCGCCGCAATGATGGCATTAATCCCCATCACCACCGGCCATGCGATAAGGCCAATCCCGCCCATCACCCCGATCAGCGCCAGCGCACCCCCGACCACCACGCCGAGGGTGGTCGCCAGCCCCTTATTTTTCTGGATCCAGCCGTCAAGTCTGAGCACATACTGCGTGGCCGTCTGCGTCAGCTTACGCAGTGAGCCCTCCTGCTGGTCAAACAGGTCAGTCCCGACCGCCTCATAGGCTGACTGAAATTCTTTGAAGTCGCCGCCGAGGTTATCCTGCATAACCTTAACCAGCTCCTCGGTCTTGCCGTCCGAGGCTTTAAACGCGGCGGTGAGCTTATCGAGCTTGCCGGTTGAGGCCGCCGTCATCAGCACGGCGGCCGCCGAGCTGGCTTCCTCCCCGAAAATGGTTTTCATGTATTCCGCGCGCTGACCCGTCCCGAGATTATTTTTCTCAAAACTGCGCTGCATTTCTTTCAGGATGGAAAATATCGGGCGCGTGTTGCCCTTGCTGTCGGAGGTTTTCACCCCAAGTTCTTTGATGGCGTCGTAGGCTTTGCCGGTCGGTGCCTGCAGGCGACTCATAACCGCACGGCTTCCCGTTCCCGCCATCGAGCCGGTGATTTTTGAATCGTGCAGCGCCCCCACCATCGCGGCGGTTTCCTCGATACTCACCCCGGCATTTTTCGCCACCGGCGCGGCATAGGTCAGCGCATCGCTCATCCCGTCAAAGTCGGCGGCGGTTTTGTTCATCGTCATCGAGAGAACATCACCAATATGCGCGACCTTGTCATTTGAGAGCTGAAACGCTGATTTCATCCCGGTCAGCAGCGCGGCGTTCTCTTCCATCGTGCGCCTGTTGGACAGAGCCATATTCAGCGTCACCGGCGTCGCCGCCTGAATCGCCGCCGCATCCCCGCCACTTTTGGCGATAATAATCTGCGCCCCCGCCGCATCATCGGCAGAGGCCGCCGTATTGTCCCCGAGCTGGCGCGCCTGTTTGCGCAGCGCCTGCATTTCGGGTGACTGTTTGTCGACACCGAGCACCGCCTGCAGCTCTGAGTTCTTCTGCGCAAATTCATAGCCCGGCATCAGCAGCTTAACCCCGGCCATCGTTCCCGCCGTCGCCACACCGACACCGGCAGCGCCCGCCGCCGCCGCGTTACCGGCCAGTGATTTACCGGCCTGATAACGTTCTTTCACCCGGCTTAATTTCGCCTGCTGTGCGCTGACTTTCGCCAGTGCCTCGCGCTGACGGTTGAGCTGCGCGGTGGTTTCACTGATACGGGATTTAAGCCCCCGCTCATCATTTGCCAGATTACGGGTATTAATCCCCACTGCACCGAGCTCGCGCTGCTGGCGCTTTATCGACTCCGTGAGGCTGTTGTATTTCGTCTGCAGCCCTTCGGCGGCACGCTTCGCGGATTCAAGCACCTGCGCCTGTGCGCGCGTCGGTCGCTCCGTATTTTTAAACTGCGTGGCGAGTGCTTCGGCTTCCTGTTTCGCTTTATCAAGCGCGTGACCGGTCACGGCAAGCTGTGCGCTGGCTTTTCGGAATCCGTCGATACGGGATGCCTGCGCATTCAGCTCGCGCAGGCTTTTATGTGACGTGCGGATATCACCGGACAGGGATTTACTGGCGTTCTGAATCGCTTTGAGCGGGCGGCTCGCCCGGTCGACGGCATTCAGCAGCACCTCGATTCTGACGTTATTGCTCATGATGGTTTCCGCTTCGTTGCAGCGCCTTGTCGCGCCATGTCAGGAGCTCGGTCACGCTCAGGGAATGTAACTCTGATGGCGGCCAGTGGAAAATCACCGCGATATCCGCCATCAGGTCATCGACCGACAGGTTTTTCGGAAAGGTCAGCGACCCGAAGCAGGTGACAAAAAACCGACCACCTTACCGGCCAGCGAAATCAGGTCAGACGCATCGAGACGCGTGACCTCGTGCTCGGTCAGGGCGGGATACGTCATGCGAGGCAGCACTTTAATCAGCGCATCAACGTCAGAATTCGCCAGCGAGGCCAGCGATACCCCGCGCAGGGTTCCGGCATTCGGTTTGGTCAGCGTGACCTGTTCAATTTTCTGCTCACCGCGCATCAGCGGGGTGTCAAAAATCACCACATTCGGATTGACGGTTTCAGTGTCAGCAACGGCAGTTTCATTGATATTTTTCATGGGTATTCTCATCAGGAAAAGTGACCGGCCAGCCTCACTGACCGGGTAAGGGATTACAGGCCAATCGCCCTGCGGTGTTCCGCCAGACGGTCGACACCGTCAACTTTCAGCACCATGTTAACGACGTCAATCTCGATGACTTCGCGGCCATCAATCGTGAGCTGGTAATAGGCGCACTCGGTCGACATTTTGGTCGTGCCGCTTTCGCCCTGCTTGTTCTCACCACCGTCATATTCTTTGTGACGGCCACGCATCACCACCTCGACGGCAGAAATCGCGCCGGTGTCATCACGCTGGAAAGAGCCGGTAAAGCGCAGCGGCACACTGTCAGCCCCCGGCGAGGCATACTGCGCCCACAGCTCAACGTCGGGCAGACCGCCGAGCGTCCATTCCAGCGACAGCGCATCGTCATCGAGGCCGAGGTCAATTGACACCGCGCCCGGCATCCCGCCGCCGCGATATTTCTCCAGCTTGCGGGTCAGCTTTGGCAGGGTGACGGACTCAACGACGCCCATGTAGCTGAGGCCATCGTTGAACATATTCAGATATTTAAGTTTGCGGGGTAACGCCATGCTCTGAGCTCCTTAGCTGTTGACCGAGTCCGACAGATTCGCCAGATAGGTATCGGTGATGCGCTGGCGCAGGGTCAGGTTCTCCAGCGGCGGGACGGGGGTGTAGTCGTAATCGATATACAGCTTCCCGACTTTCAGGGTCGCGGTCTCGTTCGACTCCGGGTCATACCAGCAGGAGCCGTCAACGATATACCCGTTATTTTTCAGCTCACGGAATTTGGCATTGATGCCAGAAACGATGTCGCGAATCAGGGTCGGGGTGATGGGCTTATCCATCGCCCACGCGTGCGCCTCCGCCATCGTGTCGGCCAGTACCTGCGCGGTGCGGGTGTAGTTCTCATACAGGAAAAGCGGGTCATCTGAGCAGGTGCGGTTTCCCCAGAACTTGAAACCGTCATTGCGGATAAGCGTCGTAACACCGGCTTTGTTAAGCAGGTTGGCGTCGGTCGCGGGCTCCTGCAAATCCCACGACACAGAGGCGCTGACGCCGGTGACGCCATTCACGCCGACGTTTGACAGGGTTTTATGCCAGCCGACGGTCTGGTCAATTTTGGCGCGCAGACCGAGCGCGCGCGCCGTTGCCCAGGCTGTCGCAGTCTCATTCGCCGTGGTGTCCCATGCCAGAAAATCGGGGAAGATAACCATCAGCTCACGCTGGCTGAAATTCTCGCGGTAGTCGATGGCGTCAGAAATGGTTTTGCAGCCCCACGCACTGACATAGCCAAAGGCGCGCAGGCTCTGGCAGGTGGACGCGAGCGCCGTCGCCACTTCCTGCGGATCAAGACCCGGCACGCCGAGAATACGCGGCTTCACGCCGGTGACGGTCTGCGCCGCCAGCAGCGCTTTCAGGCCGGTGTATTTACCGTTTTCGTCGGTCGTGCCGATGATGTTGGAAATGGTTTGTTTCTTCCCGGCCTCCGGGTCGTCCGGGTCTTCTGCGCCTTCGGCCACGCGCACGGCCACAATGACCGGCTTACACTGGTCAGCGATGGCCTGCAGGGACGTCGACAGCGTCCCCTTTTTGCCCGCCTTGCCAATGGCACTTTGTACGTTGGTAATGAGCACCGGCTCATTGAGGGGAAATGTCTTTTCGTCAGCATCGCTGGCCGTGCAGACCATGCCGATGATGGCCGTTGAGACGGTGGAAATGGTGCGCACGCCATCGTTAATCTCGATGACCTCTACGCCATGATGAAAATCACTCATCCGTTTAACTCCGTGGTTAAGGGTGAGTGTATTTTCTGTTGTGTGGTGACGGCGGGCTATTTGTCAGGGTTGGATAAGGTCTGACACAACCGGAGGCAGGAAAGCGCGGGCAACTGCCCGCCTGAGTGATGCCGGTTATGCGGGCAGTTCCGGCCATGTGATATCGGGCGCATCTTCGGGTTTGACCCTGTTGAGCATGACGCGATACTTTTTCCATGCGAGTAAACGCGCCGCTTCGTCTTCCGTTGCCATATCCAGATCAACGGCATCCTGCAGCGGGGCAATAGCCGATGTTGCAATCATCAGCAGGTTTGCTTTTTCCTGCGCCGCCTGCCCCTGACGAAATGTTTTTTCCGCTTCGGCATCGTGTATCCACCTGGCGCCATCCCATTTTACATACTCCCCGTCAGGTGCAACCGACACAACGTTATCAGGCAGAGCGCCCAGCTTTTCAATAACAGCGGGCTTGCCGGTGCTGATGTCATAAACAGTTGTCCCGCGGTGGTCTTCCACCCGCGACCATTTATTAGCCTGAGCATCGAAAACAGCCACAAAACCCGCCGTCACTTTTGGGGGCGCAATATCGGTGCTGTATGCAGGCAGGCCTGTATTAGCCGGAATAAAGCCATCCCCTTTACCGATAAACTCATTTGTGGCAGATGACAGGTTGTAAATCGTAATAACCCGGTTGGTGCTGGTCATTTTAAAAGCCATTATGCAAGCCTCACTAAATAATTAAATGCGGTGTTTTTTACGGTGTTTTCAGCCTGACCCGAGGGCGAAACGGTCACGCCGTGACTGTGCGCACCAATGTAGACAGAGTGAGCATGCGCCCCGATCCCCACAACGTGATCATGCGCGCCAATGCCGACGGCGTGAGCGTGGTCGCCGACGCCACCAACAGCCCCCCAGTTTGTCCTGTCAGAGCCGGTATTGGACATGGCAACAACATCCCCCGCCTGACCGAACTGCGTTCGCCCGGAAATCGGGTGGTTGTGTGCGCCCGCGCCGGTTGTGGATTTTGTACCATAGTCAAAGACCGATACCGGTTTGGTTCCGTAGTCAAATCCGGTGGTGTCCCGGTTTCCGAGGTCGGTACTTGCGACCGTTGCGCCGTGGTCGTGCCACTTAATGCCGTCCAGCTCCTGAGACAAAACAGCACGGCCATCAGGTCTGCCCTTTATCGTCTGGCCGCGCATATCTGGAATAACGCCTGAGGGATACGCCACAGCCAGCAACGGATAGACTGATTTATCAAAAGGTTGTCCCTGCATTAAGGCGTGAGCGGGCGGAACGGTATCGGATGGCCACGGGATCGGCGCGCCGACAGGAAAAGCATCATCGGGTGTCCACGTCGTCCACGGCTGCGTGGAATATTTGCTCCGCGAATAGCTTCGGGAACTGCTGTACACGCGATAAACCTGCGTTATCCCTGCGCCCTTTAACACCATCAGCGAACCGGCGTTATTTTCCGGGTAATGCAGCGCAGCACTGGCATTGGCATTTGCGGGCTGAAAATACAGACCCGGCGTCTGGTAATTATCCAGATTCTGGTCAGCACCAAGCTCGATGCACTGACCGTCAAAAATATCCTGTGACGTGACGCTGATATCACCGGCCAGCGAATGCCCGTTAACTTTTCGTTCAGACGGGACGCGACCATTCGCATTATCATTCACCGCCTTAATCGCTTTCGGTGTCGCGGCGAGGGTCTCAGATGTGCTGTCGGTGGCGCTGCTCAGTTTCACCAGACCTTTCTGCGCTGTGCTCGCGTCCTGAGCCGTATATTTACCACTGGCAAGGTCATACGCCGCCTTAACTGCCTTTGGCGTCGCTGCGAGACTCTCAGACGTGCTGTCGGTCGCATTGCTGAGTTGTACAAAGCCTTTTTCTTTCAGCGTGGCGTCAGGATGGCGGCGGGACTGCTCATGCTCTGCCAGTTTGTCGTCGACATAATCCTGCGTCGCCATGACCGTTGTCGCGTCAATGGACAGCTCCACTGAGGCGACACTGTTGACAATAATCACCATGCGACAGGTCTGTGCACGCCCCGAGCCCTCCGCCAGCTCCGGCTTGTAGCTCTCCGCCATATTGGCAACAGCAATCAGCGTGCCTGCGTCATCATACAGACCCAGCTCACGCATCCAGAAGCCGCCCACCTCGGGAGGAATGACCAGCTCAGCCACGATATAGTTTTTATTTTTGTTGTCCTGGCTGATTTTATTCAGTGCATGACGCCAGACTTCATTGATGAGCTTTACCTGCCCGACGTTCGGCTCCGGCAGTACGCCGCCGCCATCCCCGACGGCCATCGCGGTAAGGTTCACCTTTTTACCGCCCGGCATCGTGGCCGCCGCCAGTTTTGCAGCACCGGCAGTGGTAATAATTGTTTTAAATTTCGTGCTCATTATTCCTCACTCATCCGGGATAAACCGTAATAATGTCGCCGTCATACACCACACCACCGACATACATATGACCGGGAATGTCCTGAATAATATTCAGGCCAATCAGATGACGGCTGGCAGGTTTCGCATCCGCAATCAGGCGCTCCATTTCAAAATACATTTCCTCAGAAATACCGCTTTCCAGCACACCGATATCAAGCCGGAATGTGCCGGGCGGGTCGCTGGTCTCCCACCATTCCGTAACGTTGATGACATAACCGAGTGGCTCCACCACCCGACGAACAGCACCGATAGTGCCTTTGTGGCAGTGAATAAAGTACGCATCACGGATGACAGCGCGCTTCGTTTCCTCCGGCCAGTTCTCATCCCAGCGGTCGACAGAAAACGCCCACGCCAGCCACGGCAGCAAATTAGCCGGGCAGGTGTCGGGACTCCACAGACGACGCAGCGGGACGGGGGTGTTTTCGATATCCGCGCAGGCACGCGCCGCCGCCACTTCAAGCGGTGACGAGCCCACCGGCAGCAGACGGGTATCACTCATCCGAGCCCCCGATCACAATGCTGTAATCAGTGCAAAATGACGCCTGCGCACTGCTGAGCACGAGGTCAGCCACCGGCGCGGCCAGCTCCACACGCTGGACACCTTCGACATGCAGCGCGGCATAAATGGCAGACAGGCGAATGTCACGCCCGAGGCGGTGCTGCGCACTGATATAAGTTTCCAGTTTTTTCACGGCAGCGGCGCGAATGGGTTCGCTCTCGGGACCGGGATAGAGATAAAGCGAGGCGGTTATCTGGTAGTCAACAATGTCGGCTGACTGCACCGTCACACGGTCTGCGACCGGCCTGACATCTTCGGCGTTAAGCGCATTACGGACAACAGTGAGCAGCTCATCAGAGGCGACGCCGTTGTTTTCACGCGACAGCACAGAAATCGTCACACAGGCGGGCGACGGGCTGGACACTGAGATATCCGCGACCCGTCCGTCAGCGCTGCGGCCATGGAACTGATAAGCACCGCCAGACCCGGCCACGCTCATTCCTTCAAAGGCCTGCTGAATACGCAGACGGTAATCGGTATCCGACTCCATCACGGCAGGCGTGGGCGGCAGTGTGGTCTCATCGGCAGGTGTGATAACAAGACGCCCGACGCTGAAATTTGCGCCGATATTATCGAGGTCATTACCGGCTGCATACGCCAGCATGACCGCGCGCGCCGACTCATTCACGCGCTGACGCCAGATAACCTCCCGATAAGCATTCTCCTGCAGCAGCTTAACCATCGGCTCCGATTCGAGTGTCAGCGTGCGCGCAACCGCCCCCTGCTGTTCCTCGGGATACAGTGAGACAAGCGTCGCCTTTCGCTCTACCAGAATGGTTTCATAGTCCAGCTCATCCACCACATCAGGCGCAGCGAGCAGGCTCAGGTCAACAATAGCCATAGTGTTTAACTCAGTGGAATGGTGATAGAAAAAGGCTGGCCTGACGCTGACCGCGTGCCGGTGATATCGACATACATCGCGCCGTCATTCTCCCCGCGTTCAAAGGTGATGGTCGTCAGGCTGACGCGTGGCTCCCACTTCTGGATCGCGGAATAGCACGCGGCCATAATCTGCAGGCGTAGCGCCGGGGTCTGCGGCTGGTCAATAAGCGCCGACAGCAGCGAGCCGTATTCACGACGCATCACACGCGAGCCAACCGGCGTGACCAGAATGTCGCGCACGCTCTGCCTGATATGCTCAACCTCAGAAATACTGAGCCCGGTATGACGGTTCATTCCCAGATAGATCGTCGTCATTTTGTCCCCACCGTTCTGTCATCGCCCCGTTTCACGCCGCCGTGGTCATGGTCATCCACCTGCACGCCGTTGGATTTAAACGTGCCGCCGTCATGCTCGATGTTGCCGCTCATCTTCCCGCCCTTTTGCACCTCAAGCGTGGCCGTGGTCAGCTTGTTGGTGCAGACCACCTCGGGGGTATCGAGCGTAATGCGGGTGGACGCTTTGACCAGTACCAGCGGCACCGTTGCGGTAATGACGTCCGACGCGGTGACATCAGCGGTTTTGATGCCACTAACCGTGAGCGCCCCGCTTTCGGGTTCGTACTCAATAACCGCCCCGTCAGGAAAGGAAACGTGAAAGGCATCAGGCGAGGCCGACGGCGCGGGATGGTCATCAGAGAAAATACCGGGCAGCACAAAGGCGGTATCGAGCTCGCCACCAATGGCAAGAATGAGCACCTGCTCGCCAACCGAGGGAGCCCACCAGACCCGTGAGCGACCGGCGCGGCAGGTCAGCCAGTTTAACCAGGTGGTTTGCATGCCTCCGGTCTGGACACGACAGAGCCCCTCATCGGCATTGACTGCGGTCACAATGCCGGTGCGGATAAGGTTACGGATCGCGCGGGCGATATCCTGAATGGAATTTAAAGTATTCATGGGGAAAGGATGCCGCCGGGCAAGGCCAGCGGCAATCAGGCGGAGTTTTGTGGAGGATGAAACAACAATCAGTCTCTGACTGGTTTCTCAATTCAAAGCCTTTTAATCAAACCTGACACTCTGAATTACATCAACCATTATGAATATGTTAGAATCTAAAACCCTACCCATAAAATATGTCAAAAAATTATTATCATAAGTAGAGCATTGTAAAATGATCTGCATCGCAAATGTTAAGAGTAATCTATCCCCTCATACATATCCTGTTGATCTCTTATGCAAAAAAAAGCAATATAAGTCCACAACCTAAGGAGACAAAAGGTAATTAAATTGAAAAGCTTAAACATCCTCTCTTTAATTCAAGCCCATGAATCATTAAATCCAGATAGTTTTACCTCTTTTTTAAAGTACCATGGCATAGGGATAAAACATGCTGAACTTGAAGACCTAGAAAGCATAGTAACTTTACTTTACAATCACACCAACACAATGGAAATATTCAACAGCTTTTACGTTGGATATAAAATACCACAAATCGGGAAAGAGTTTGACTTATTGCGCTTCGGGGAAGAGTACGTAGTAAATGTTGAACTCAAGAGAAACAGCACAGAAGAAAAAATACAAAAACAATTAATTAGAAACAAATATTACTTAAGCTACACCGGCAAAAAAATATACAATATATCTTACATATCCGATACTGAAACCATATATTTACTCAAAGAAGACAAGAGTCTAACAACAATAGATATTGATCATTTAGAAAAACTATTAGCATTCCAAAAACTAGAACAAAAAGATAATATTGATGCTTTATTTAACCCATCAGACTATTTAGTCTCGCCATTCAATTCAACTGATAAATTTTTAAGTGATCTTTACTTTCTGACACATCAACAAGAGGATATAAAAACACAAATCATCAACTCCTTACTCCCTGCTAAGAAAATTAATTTCATTTCAGTCATTGGCGGGGCAGGGACAGGAAAAACGTTACTGGTTTATGATATTGCTAAAATACTTATGCAGAAGGGGTTGCGCACATTAGTTATACACTGTGGGAATTTAAATAGTGGGCAAAACAAACTGATAAAATCAGGTTGGGAAATTATTAAAATAAAAGATTATAAATCACACGACCTTTCTGATTATGATCTGGTAATTATTGATGAAGTACAGCGAATATACCCCACTCAGCTGAATAAAATAATTGATTCTATCGTTACCAATAATAGCTGCTGTATTTTTTCCTACGATAAACGCCAAACACTAGCCAAGATTGAAGAAAGTAGAGACATAGATGCGAAAATCAACAATCTAAACCCCATCCACACATACAAATTATCTGAAAAAATAAGAACAAACAAAGAAATAGCAAACTTCATAAGAATGCTATTCAACCACAATCGAAAATTAGAATCATCAAAAAATGGAAACATTGAGATTAATTACTTTCAAAGCATTCAAGACGCAAAAAATTATCTCACCTCACTAGATCCCGATGAATGGGAAGTTCTTAGGTTCACTCCTTCACAATACGACAACGAACATCACGAGAAATATTCACACACCTTAAGCAAAACCTCGCACGAGGTTATTGGTCAAGAGTTCGACAACGTTGCCGTAACTATAGACAGTTACTTTACATATGATGAGAACGGAAAATTAATTTATCAAGGAAAAGCATATTACTACACACTAAAAATGCTTTTTCAAAACATTACGCGAGCTAGAAAAAGGCTAAACCTAGTAATAATTGACAATGAGGAATTATTAAATAGATGCATATCCATATTAAAATAAGCGCATCAACACCCAAGGCTTGATTTATAACCAACATCATGAGATTACTTATCTCATGCATTTTCAAAATGAATCATCACACCCCCACCATATTTCCCGATGGTTGGGGGAAAAGATGCCTCACAATTAAAACCTAACCGTCAAATCTTTTTTAAACAAAGCATTCTATCAGGAGATAACTTTAAATCATTTTTTCCGCAAAATATGTGCGATAACTAACTCCTCAATAAGTTGTTTATTTGTTTGGCTAAATCCAAGCAACTGGCGTTCCGGGTATTGCACGTCCTGAGCATGAGGGGTAGGCCGGTCTTTGAGTCCGAGCTGATGAATCTGCGCAATACGTTGCACCTTACCGGTGAACTCCACTACAGCAGCATCATTGCGGCCACTGGCTTTCATATAACGACTCGTTCGCAGCTTCTGAAACATCATCCGTTTTATCCTCCCTTTTTTCGCCCTGAGCGGCTGGCGTTTTCGGCTCTCATACGGTGAGCCGTCCGGCGCTTTTTGTTGCCTGATACGTTGCTGCTGTGCGGCGCGCAGTTGTTTCGCTATCTCTGCGGCCAGCCTGCGCCGCGACGCTGGTGACAACGCCCCGATAAGCCCCGCTATCTGGTCATCAAAAGGCGTTAATTCACTCATCCCATTTACTCACCAGCTCGCCATTGATATAGAGCTCTGTCGGACGGGTGACAGGCTCCGGCAGGGGTGGCTCCGGGGCATAGCTGACGTGTAACACGCCGTCTTCCTCCCGGACAAGGGTGCGCTCGGTCAGTTGCAGGCTGATACTAATATCAACATTATCCCCGTCATTTAAATCCATCTGGAATCGATAGCCCTTTTTGAGCCCCTCATCGAGCGTGCAGATATCCGGCTGGTTTTCTCGCAGCCACGCCGCCACCGGCACAAAAATCAGGTCGGGGTCGCCGACAAAGTCACACACGATCACATTCAGCGTGTATTTCTTTTCGTGGGACAGTGAGGCCGCGAGACGCGCATCGATATTCCCCTCATCGGCAAAAATGCGCATCATCTCGGGGTTATTCAGGAGCTGCGGGACGGCGTCATTCAGCGCTTTGCGCAGGCTTTTCATTTTCTGCATCGATTCTATCCTGACAGTCTTTGATGGTTTCGACCTTAATTGCACAGGCGGTGAGCGCATGCTCAAGCCTGCGAATATCGGCACTCAGATCACCGTTAGTGACGGGCTCGCTTCCCGGCATCGGGCAGAGGCTCACCTTCGGGCAGGGGTTGTAAACAACGGGCGGCGGAGGCGCAGCCGGTTCGGATGTGCAACCGGCGCACAGCATCAGGCAACTTATCGCTGTACCAGCGGCGTAACGTCTCATTTTCATTCATCAGCCTCATTATGGTTTCTTCCCGCCTTGCCGCCTGCTCACCGGCAACGGCCAGCTCATCTCCGAGCCTGACCTGCGCATCCTCATTCGCCCTGGCGATTCGCTGCGATACGGCAAGCTGATTTTTCAGCATGCCAATCGTCGTCTTTTGCGCACTGGCGACGCGGTTCGCTTTCTCAAATGACCGGGATAGGTTCGCATTTTCATTTCGCAGCCACAGCAACCCGGCCAGCGCAGCAACCAGAAGGATCACAATGAATCTGGACACACCCCCTCCCCCTCGATGCGCTGACGGTAAGCAGAGCGCACAGCTTTAAGCACAAGGACACAAATCAGATACAGCAGCGCTGTAAACACCCATCCCGCGCCGACCAGACAGGCAAAAACGCCAGCAAAAATAAGCAGCGACCAGAAGCGACGCAGCGGGGAAGGTTTACGACAAAACACAAAACGAAAAACCTTCATTAACGCATCATTCAGCGGGATCCCCTTTTGCCGGTTTCCCTGCCAGTGCTCATAGGCAACCACACCAGCGAGGCTGGCAGCAATGCAGACCAGACAGCCAAACAGCGCCCATACGGCAACGAAATTGACTGCCACGCTCTGCGGGTTCGTCAGCCCCATAAACAGCATCAGCGCCAGCAGGAAATCAAAAATCAGTGAGGTAATGTGTTGTTTCATTGAGTAACTCCTTTCATGCAATACGCCAGCTCCCGCGCGCGGCGGTTCTCCAGCCCTTTGTTTTTTGTGCCATTGACATACACCCAGCGGGTGAGCTGGTCGCACGCCTGCCACCACTGATGACGTTTGATATACGAGACCAGCGTCGACCTGCAGGCCGCACCGGTTCCGACGTTAAACGCAAAACTGACCAGCGAGTCATAGACGCGCGGTGGCATATCCACCGGCACACAGACCGCGAGCCGTTGCTCGACGTTAAGCACATCGGAAACGAGATTCTCCGCCGCCTGTCGCTCTGTAATATCCCCTTTCGGGACCACCCCGGCAGTGTGGCCGATGCCCGACGTCCACACTCCCGCGCTGCACTGGTAAGGTGTCAGGCGACATCCTTCGAGGTCGGCAATCAGTGCCAGCCCCTCGGGCGAGGTGTTAAGCAGACGAAAGTCAGGCATCAGCGCGGCCAGCGCCAGCACGGCGGCCACACTGCAGCGTTTAATGATTGAGCTCACGGGCAGCCCCCTTATCGGGTCCGAGTGAGGTCAGGTAGCGGTAGGTTTTGCGCTTAAACCAGTAATTCGTCAGCGCGGTAAAAATGGCGCAGGCACTCCCCACATAGAGCGCCAGCTTTTCGGGGGACATCGCCCCGAAATACGCCAGCCCCACGGCCAGCCAGTAAGCGATAAACGTCGTGATTTTTTCCACACTCAGTCCCATAAATTCACCGTCTCGGTTTTCGGGGCGCTGTCAGTTTCGGGCAGTTCTATTGCCGTGCCGTGCGGCAGAATAACGCCCAGCTCCGACAGCCCCGGATTCGCCTGCAGCACCGTTTCAACGACGCCCTCAGTGCGCCCGAAATACCGGGCGCAAATCGCATCGAGGGTGTCACCCTGCATCGCCCTGACCTTCATCAGATTTGACCGACAATACAGCGCGGCTTGTCCTGAATACGCGCCACAGACCAGCGCATATCCCGCCACAGCTCATCGATAACCGCCTCGGTGCTTTCCGCTTTGCGGTCGCCTTTCGCCGTCGCATCGATACCGCGATAACGCTCAAACAGCGTGGCGCTGGTCATGGCGTAGACGGCGCGGAAATAGTGGAAACAGCGCACGCTTTCGCCATCGATATCATCGGCAGGCACATCAGCCAGCGTGCCATGCCCTGCGGCCATTTGCTCAACCCGCCACAGGGCAAGCTCCGCATTGGTTTCAGCCATACCGGCTTTAATCGCATCATTCAGGCGCAGCGCTGAAACGGTCTGCTCCAGACGCATCAGCTCGCGCACACGCTTCGGATCCACATCAGGGAAAAAGAAGGTATTTTTTATTACCGGCTCGCTCACGTCCGGTGGTGGTATCACCACGCCCGGCACATCCTGCGGCTCTTTTTTTGGCTCAATAATCACTGTCGTCATGACAACCTCGGGTAATGGGTGGGCGGTGGACGCCGGTCGCAGTCAGGGCAATCAATACCCGCATTGACCGGCGTGCCGCCCGGCTCGGGGAGCGTTCTGTTAACCTGCGGCTTTTGCCGCTTTCGGGGGACGCCCGCGCCGTGCCGCCGGTTTAGCGGCAGGTTTGCGCGTGCGCGGTTTATTCTGTTTGGGTGCGGATTCTGGTTTGGGTTTCAGCGCGCGCTCGAGCTGTTCAATATCTTTTTTCACACCGACAGTTCGCTCTAACTGGATCGCACGCTGCAGGTGCGCCAGCGCGTCAGTCAGACGGCCAGCCTCACGCAGCACGTAGCCGGTAATTTTGTGCAGCTTCGCGCGCACGATATCCGGCATGTCTGCCCGTTCGGTCAGTGCGATGGTGTCGAGCAGGAGCTGCAGCCCGACAGGCTGTTTCGCATCGAGCAGGCGCTGCGCTGACAGGGCGACCTCTTCGGCCAGTAAATACGGCGTGGTGCGGCGGTGGCCGCCGGTCGGCATGGTCAGGCCATAGGTCATCGCATAGTTGGCAATCTCCAGCGCACCGGCGATGTCATCCGCATCGAGACGCCACAGCATGACGGTCATGACAATGTCATCCTGCGCCCCTTTTCCGGCGCTGAGGACACCCGACACCCACGGCAGATAGAACGGCAGCAGCTCACGCTTTTTGTCTGCCTTGCGTTCATTTGAGCGGATTTGTTTTAACGTGCGACAGTCTGCGGCCAGCTTGACGAGCATCTGCTCATAGGCAGTTGCATTGCGCAGCGGAGCAGCAGCCCGCCGCGCAGTCTCAGAGGCCGAGACCCGCATCATGTGACGCGCTGCGGGACTCGTCATGGCTTATTCCCCGCTTTCCGGTGCGGCAGGTGCGGTGAAGTCACCGAGATTGATGTTTTCAATCAGGCAACCGGCGGCGTAAGCCTCGACCACATAGTCAATATTCATCGACTCGTAGTTTTCGACACGGTCCTTTTTCGGCTCCTCGATGATGGCGCGGCGGTGTGCGTCATCCATGAAGTAAATCGACAGGTTATCGAGGCGAGTCACCATCAGGGCATTCGCCGGGAAATACGGCACGCGCACAGCAGGCAGGTTGCCGATACGCTTCTGGCTGATGATGATGTCAGCGGCCAGCGTTTCGCTGTTTTCCTGCGCCTTGTTGACCAGCGGGAAATATTTATCTGCCATCAGCTTACGGCCAGTGATAACGACGAGCTCCGGGTCATCCTGATAAATCTCATCAATCAGGTTGGTGGTCGCATCCATCACCAGCGCATCGAGGTTTTCATAGTCACCGTTTTTACCCACGCGGATCACATCGGAAATGACCTTGCCGTCATCATCGGTGACGTTGGACATCACGCGCGCAGCAGCTTCATTGCGGTATTTCTGCAGCCAGCCCACCGCGACATCCTGCAGCATCGGATTCGTTTTGCGGTTGGAGGTCTCCGCGCGGGTGATACCGTTGAAACCGGCCATGATGAAATCGAGCGACTGACGCTTGATAATCGCGTCACGGATACGGGTCTGAAAGTCCTGGAATCGCGCCCACAGGTCGAGCTGCTTGTAACGAATATGGAAATCAAAGTTGATTTGCGCACACTCGTATTTGTTGGATTCGAGCGCAGTGAAATCAGCGGTCTTACGCTCGTCATCGGCGGCGGTGTCCGTGGTGCTCGCAATCGTACCGTTGACGCCGACCCCGACTTTTTCGCCTTTCAGCTCGTCGACCGGCACGATATTGATTTTGGTCAGAAACGCGGATGACGCCTGCAGGGTGGTCATCAGGGTCTGCGTCACGGACGGCTCAACGGTGAATTTTTTCGCCACATCATCGGTGTCGACGCCGTTCAGCTCCGCCACGCGGGACAGGTAAGCATTGAATTTAAAGCGGGTATCTTTACGCATTGTTATTCCTGTTTTTGTAAAAAGGGGCATCAGGCCGGGTGACGCGCACCCGGCAGGTCTGTCAGCAGTTGGTCAGCAGCTCGTCACCCGTCCCGCCTTTCGATTTCTCGCGGCGCGGCTGGCGATAGCTTTCGGTGTTATCGAGGGAGCTTTTCAGAGCGTTAAGCGCCTGCGCGCTTTGCGTGGTCTGGCTGGTCACGTCCTGCTTTAGCTGTGCAAAGGTGGTTTCCAGCTCAGTGACGCGCGTTTCGGTGGCGGTCAGGTTGGTCTGTACCTGCTCAGAGACGGCGGTCACCGCCTCATGCACATCAGCAAGACGGGCGTCATCGCTGACCTGTTTGCGGCTGAAAATCGATTTGACCTTGTCGGTCAGGCTGTTGAGCATGGAATCGGGAACATCCTCGAATTCCAGCTCGGCAAGAGAGGCCACCGAGAAGAGGTCGCCCGGCTGGTCTTTTTTACCGGCGAGCGGGTTCTGAGCGGCACGGCTGCAGAATTCGAGATATTCGGTGCCGAGGCTTGCCGGGTCATCGGTCACAGCGAGACCAATCAGATAGCATTTACCGGTATTTGAGAAATTCGGGCGAATTTCCATGGAGGTGTAAACCTTCTGACCGGCACGCACCATGCTCACCAGTTCATCAAGCGGGGCAATCTTGCCAAACAGCGCCTTTTTGCCGCTCAGCGCAGAGTCATCACTGATGATTTCCGCTTTCACTTCGGTCACGTCGCCATAGCGTTTAAACGGACTGTCAGGCCAGAGACTTTTGATGTGTTCGAGGTTAATACGGCAACCGTAGACGCGCGGGTCAAAGGTATCCGCCATATCCTGAATGTCATCACCGTTGATGACGCGGCCATCGCAGGTGTCACCCTCGACGCCGATGCGAAACCATTTAGAAACTTTCTTTGCCATTGTTCAGGTGTCCTGATGTTGGGTTTTCGGTTCGGGTGTAGTGTCCCGACTCCGCCCCGCATCAGCCACCGCTTGCAGACGTGTCCCCCCTGACACAACAGGGGGTTAGCGATAATGCCCCGCTATTTCCTTAGCCTTGCCCCGTATTCACTGACACGAGGCAACCATGACCATTTCAACTGACCTCTCCCTTTTGCACGACCCGCGACGACAGGCGCGCCTGCTGTTCTGGCAGGGGTTTTCCGTGCCACAAATCGCCGACACGCTGCAGGTCAAGCGCCCGACCGTGCAGAGCTGGAAACAACGTGACGGATGGGAGGAAACCGCCCCGCTTAACCGCGTGGAATCCACACTCGAGGCGCGCCTGATTCAGCTTTATGCAAAGCCTGACCTCACGCCGCATGACTTCAAGGTCGCTGACTTTCTGTCACGCCAGATGGAACGGCTCGCGCGCGTCAGCCGCTACGGCCAGACCGGAAACGAGGCAGATTTAAATCCCAACATTGCCAGCCGCAACAAAGGCGACCGCCGCAAGCCAAAACGTAATTTTTTCAGCGATGAGGCTATCGAAAAGCTCGAAGAGATTTTCTTCGATCAGTCCTTTGAGTATCAGCTCAACTGGCACAAGGCCGGTATCGCGCACCGTATTCGCCACATCCTCAAATCGCGCCAGATTGGCGCAACATTCTACTTTGCCCGCGAGTCACTGCTGCGCGCCCTGAAAACCGGGCAAAACCAGATATTTTTGTCGGCCAGTAAGACGCAGGCTTACGTGTTCCGAAAGTACATCATCGCCTTTGCGCGCATGGTCGAGGTCGACCTGTCAGGCGACCCGATTGTCATCGGCAACAATGGCGCAGAGCTGATTTTTCTCGGGACCAATTCCAACACGGCACAGAGCCATAACGGCGACCTGTATGTCGATGAAATCTTCTGGATCCCCAACTTTCAGAAACTGCGCAAAGTTGCCTCGGGGATGGCGTCACAGTCCCACCTGCGCACCACCTACTTTTCAACCCCCTCGACGCTGGCACATGGCGCGTATCCGTTCTGGTCAGGTGAGCTGTTTAACCGGGGACGCAGCAGCGCCGCCGAGCGTGTCGACATCGATATCAGTCATAAGGCGCTGGCCGGGGGCGTGCTGTGCCCGGACGGACAGTGGCGACAGATTGTCACCATCGAGGATGCGCTCGCCGGGGGATGCACGCTGTTTAATCTGGATCAACTGAAACAGGAAAACAGCGCCGATGATTTCCGCAACCTCTTCATGTGTGAGTTTGTCGACGACAAGGCGTCGGTATTCCCGTTCGAGGAGCTGCAGCGCTGCATGGTCGATGCGATGGAAGAATGGGAGGACTTCGAGCCGTTTTCTGACCGTCCGTTTAACTGGCGTCCGGTGTGGATTGGCTATGACCCGTCACATACCGGCGACAGCGCAGGCTGCGCGGTACTGGCTCCGCCACTGGTTGCCGGTGGCAAGTTCCGCATCCTTGAGCGTCACCAGTGGAAAGGCATGGATTTTGCGACGCAGGCCGAGGCCATCCGCGAGCTGACCGAAAAATACTGTGTCGAGTATATCGGCATCGATGCGACCGGCATCGGCCAGGGTGTTTACCAGCTCGTACGCTCGTTTTTCCCGGCGGCGCGCGCCATTCGCTACACGCCGGAAATGAAAACCGCGATGGTGCTGAAAGCGAAAGACACCATCCGACGCGGGTGTCTGGAATACGACGCCGGTGCAACCGACATCACTCAGTCATTTATGGCTATCCGTAAAACCATGACCAGCAGCGGGCGCAGCTCCACCTATGAGGCCAGCCGCAGTGAAGAAGCCAGCCACGCAGACATCGCATGGGCAACCATGCACGCCCTGTTGAACGAGCCGCTTTCCGCCGGTAGCGGTATGCATTCAACGTCAATTCTGGATATTAACTGACATGAAAAAACAACAGAAGAAACCCGCCACAACGACCGCCAGCGCACCGCAAAAAATGGAGGCGTTCACCTTTGGCGAGCCCTCCGCCGTTCTGGATCGCCGCGATATCCTCGATTATGTCGAGTGCATCAATAACGGGAAGTGGTACGAGCCGCCAGTCAACTTCTCAGGTCTGGCAAAAAGCCTGCGCGCCGCCGTGCATCACAGCTCGCCGATTTACGTGAAACGAAATATTCTGACGAGCACCTACATCCCGCACCCGCTGCTGTCGCGTCAGGATTTCAGCCGCCTCGTGCTGGATTATCTGGTCTTTGCCAACGGCTATCTCGAGAAGCGCATGAGCGTGACCGGCCAGCTTTTAAAACTGGAAACATCACCGGCAAAATATACCCGCCGGGGTGTCGAGGAAGATGTTTACTGGTACATATCGAGCTTTAACAACCCGCACCCGTTCGCACCCGGCTCGGTGTTTCACCTGCTGGAGCCTGATATCAATCAGGAGCTGTACGGCATGCCGGAATACCTGAGCGCACTCAATTCGGCCTGGCTGAATGAATCCGCCACCCTGTTTCGTCGCAAGTATTACCAGAATGGCGCGCATGCGGGTTACATCATGTACGTCACCGACGCGGCACAGAGCAGCACTGACGTCGAGTCGCTACGTTCTGCGATGCGGGATTCAAAGGGACTCGGGAATTTTAAAAACCTGTTTTTCTACGCGCCCAACGGGAAACCGGATGGCATCAAGATTGTGCCGCTGAGTGAGGTCGCCACGAAGGATGACTTTTTCAATATTAAAAAGGTGAGCGCCGCTGACCTGCTCGATGCGCACCGCGTACCGTTCCAGCTCATGGGCGGCAAGCCGGAAAATATTGGCTCAATGGGGGATGTTGAGAAGGTGGCGCGGGTGTTTGTGCGTAACGAACTGAACCCACTGCAGGAGCGCTTTAAAGAGATTAACGACTGGCTCGGGATGGAAGTGATCCGCTTTAAAGATTACAGCCTCGAATCAGAATAACCGCGCAAAAATTGCCGCCTTCGGGCGGCCTTATCCCTGACAGCCTCAGACACACCACATGCTACGCAGCCCCACCAACACATAATCGCAGACCCGCAAAGCGTCAGCGCCGTCACGACGCCCACAGACGCATTAAATTAAATGCTGTCACCGCCTCTGGCGCGCAATGCTATCCCCGCCACGCCTGCCCGCTTGATGGGTCAGTTTTAATGCAGGTGCATTAGCAGCCTCAACAAGCACCAACACTGGCACTGGCTGTCAAAAATTCCCTTCAAAAATGAATGCAAACTCATGCGACTGATGCATGCGCCGCTAGAAAGGCGATAATTTTGTTAGTACAACCTTCAATATCAGTTGCATAGGTATCAATAAAAACACTCAACACAGGTAGTTATTGAGGACACTGACACCCTGTTGCTTTCCTATCTAAGGATCAACACCTTCACGCACTACGAAAACTGAATAGCATATTGATTGAAAGAAGACCACTTCATTAGAAAAACATTATTCATGTACCAATTTATATAGTTTTGATTCTTGGACTTACCATCAATAAGAATGCAAAAATCAACTCGCTTATCAATTAACTTTGATATATAAACAACAAATTCAACACTTGAGTATTTTTGAGTAGCTAAAAGATGAAGTATCGCATCAGACAAATAATCAGCATTATGCGAAAACACATTATCATTTAACAAAACAACCCCACCAATTGAATCTTTTAAACCCAAAACCTCCTTTGTTTTACTTATCTGTTTATTTGCTGTCTTAATTACTTTTGTTTTAATGTTTTCGTAAGCAAAATTCATTATATTGTGTCTAAAGCGTTCTGAATCCGGATGTTTTATAATCAAATCCTCTAAATGAACTGTTCCATACCAATTTTTTGCAAGCCAGTCATCCGTTTTAACCAGTTCGTTCAATTTTTCATTAACATTGTTGACCCTGTCAGTAAAAAGACTTTTCATCTCTAATATTATTTTATTATCCGCTATAAGATAATCTGCCATTTTATGGTTTTGACCGTCACCCTTTCGAAACTTATGTTGTATATCATCAATGGAAATTCCTTTCTCAAGTTCAACAATGAATTTTTTAACATTAATTTCTAACTCGCTGTACTGTTTCATTTCCATTACCTCTGTGAACTTAATATTATATTTCGGTTTACTTAACGCGAACGGCGTAGGATTCGACTTTCACTTACCGCCGCTTCCAGTAAATCAAATGTGAATGACTCTTCATGCAAAACACCATGATTATCATGCCAAATACATTTAGCATGTGTCTCAGTAGACTCAGATACCATCATTTTAAATCCACCACTTTTCAGGCGAACAACATCAGCAGGTTTGAACATTTTGCTTCTCCAACGTTTTTTAGACAATCCATTATATCATAGCGAAACTGATGTAGATTTACTGAACAAACAATATAAAAAACAGACAGTTACAAAAGTTTTTTTTAAATGTGTTAATGCGGTGATTTTTCATTGAAAACCAGGCCATTCCTCGCAGATCGCATAATTAAATTTCTTATCGCCATAAATTACCGTTGCTCCACGGGCTAACGCGCTGAGTTCCCACTGTTCTGGGGTAATCCCCTCCTGAGCCAAATCGAAACGAATTTTCGGAATTTTATCCCTTTCAGCTTTGGTTAGCCTGGCTGATGGAGCCTGTTCAGCAGGTTTAAGCGGTGCTGCATTTCTTTGTTGGCGGCTTTTCTGAGGCGCGCCAGCTTTTAACGCACCGTTAAGCACCTTCATAACATCCGGCTCATCCCAACCAATAACCCCTTTATCAATCAGATTTAACACCGCTGCGGCTTGCTCAGACGGTGTGGGGGTCATAACTGGTTCGCCACTGCCTGTGAGTTTTCCACAGTTATTGACAGGACTCCGAGGCGCGGCAGAGCCGCTTTTTAAGGTCAAAGGCTCAACGGCCAAAATCTTTGGAACAATGCGCCATTCGGCTGTACGGGTTACATGTATGCGGCTCGCCCCGAGGTGAGGGGCATAAATGCCGACCACTCTCTCGATATCTTCCTCATATTCGTTGACCTCATCCGTCACCTTACGGGCGACCCTGACGGCCTGCGCATCACGCGGCATGTTTGCCCCACCCTGCGCGATGATATACAGGTCAAATTCACCTTCATCAGCAGCAGCCCGGACAGCCTCGACCCGGTCGTCAAATTCACTGGCGATACTCACGCCGCGCGGCAGCTTGCGCAGTTCGCGGTAAGCGCCCATTGTCGGCAGGCCAATTGGTTTAAACTGCGGGATGCGCCATGTAGACGCCCATGCGGTTACGGCTGCGGCGGTATCTTTCAGAGGCTTGCCGGTGTCGTGGTCGAGCTGGCCGTCGAGTGCGTAGCCGTCGATATTTTTGGCAATGTATTTAGCGATATAACCCGCCGCACCGCCCTGATTAAGATGACGTGACTCAAAGCGCTGTTTTGCCGCTCCCTTTTCGTGTCCGTCCTCTTTGAGCGCATAACGACGCATAATTTCGTTAATAGCTTTACGCTGACCGGGTTTGCAAAACAGCATCATGTGCCAGTGTGGCGTCCCGTCGTGGTGCGGTTCGACAACACGCATCCCGTAAACCTCTAAATCGTTATCTTTGAAAGCGGTGCGTATCAGGCTCCAGATTCGGCACAGATAGCGCTGGCCGTCTTTGGGGGTAAATGCGGTTTCATTCCAGCTATGATTGAGCTGCACAGTTTTGTTTTCACCTTTGCCGACCTGTCGGGTCGGGTGATACTTCGATGGCGTGGTCAGCGTGATAAACATCCCCACGTCACCAACGCTGGCCGCGTAGCGTTCAATCCCGGCGATAGTGTTCATCAGTTCCATACGCCGTATTTCAGGATTAGAAATACTCCCCATGACCTTACTGATGAGGTCGATACGTTCGCCGGTGACTTTGTTTTCCAGCTCGCAGGATTTCAGGTATTCGAGATTAGCCAGGCGGCGCGCGTGCACATCGCGGATCGCCATTTTGCTTGCGTAAGGTGAGCGGTCTTTGTTGACCTCACCAGCCGCAATAAGCAGCGCCTCGCGCCAGCGCATCCGCTGCGCCTTGAGCTGGCTGACCCACCACTCATCTTTTATCAGACGGGAAATAGCAGAAAATGCCATGCGGATCGTCATCTGACCCTTACGGTATTTTTTCCAGTACATCGGGGTGAAGTTAAAAGCGCGTGCAATACCGGCCACCTGACCGTATAAATGCGCCTGCGCCTCATCGGTGAATAGAGTGTCTTTCCCGCCGTGCGCCTCCTCCCATGCGTCGCTTAACTCCTCGTATTTGCTCCAGAGTTGAGAAGCAATTCTGGCCGCAAATTTCTTAAGCTCTTTGTCATTCATATCCGGCAGGCGCGCATACTGGTCACGCTCGGACAAAAAACCAATCGAGGCGGATTCATTCATCCCGCACAGCTCATTAACACGCTCAAGACGCGGCAGCAGCTTGCGCTCAAACGTGTTTTTGAGGAAATACAGCCCACCCAAAGGGCTCTTTGTGCGGCGGATGAAGTTATAACGCGAGGTAAACAGCGTTTGCAGGAAAAACGGCAGGCGATCAATCCGGTTTAAAACACCTTGCACCTGACGGAGTTCGGCACGTGTAAGGGGTCTGTCGCGGCCAACTGCCTCGCGGGATTTATTCCACGGATAAGCACCGACGAAATTATCACCGGTGCTTTTGGGTAGTGGCGGAGGTGGTGAAGGAGCTACGCGGCCACGAGTCATAATCGTCATGACTCGCAACCCGTATTAACTAAACAACACTCTGAGGCAGCATCAAGAAACGCTTCTACAAATTTAGCTGCAGCTTGCGGGACTATTGCGTTACCAAAACCGCGCAGTCGCTCCACCCTTGCGGATAACCCATCAAGAGTCTCGCCATAACCGGCAGGTAGCATTCTAACTTGACCATCTGCTCCCTCGTCGGTTCTCCATTCAGACCAAAAGTGTGAAGCCACATCTGGCGATAAAGAGTGTCGTTTCTCATCCTTCCATCCTTTCTGTAAAAAGACTTGCTCAGATTCCCCGTATCCTTGCCAGCTCGCGCTGTTACAGTCGCCCACGGTCGCACCGAAGCAAATTCGCTCTCTTTTGTGGTACGCGCCGTCGATTGCAGCAGGCAAAACTGCCGCTGCGCAGGCGTAGTTTTCTTTTTCCAGCTCAACGAATAAATCATCGAGCCAGAATTTGTTAATTGCCGCTCTAACTTGCTCTCCAAACAAGACTGGAGGGCGACACTCAATGATGAGCCTGGCGAAAGTCGGCGCGAGGTGTCGGGGGTCGTTTTGAGCGAGTTGTTTTCCGGCTGTGCTGAATGGCTGACAAGGTGGGCTACCTGTCCAGCAATGGAAAGTGTCTGGCACGCCAGCGAGGCGCAAAGCATATGACCATCCGCCGATTCCGGCGAAGAAATGGCACTGCTTAAATCCTTTAAGGTCTGATGGGGTAACATCGGTAATACTCCTGTCATCGACGATCCCATGCACAATTAACCCCGCATCGATAAGATTGCGAAGCCATTGCACAGCAAAAGGATCATATTCGTTGTAATAAGCTGTCACTGATTTGCACCGCCAGCCATGAAAGCATCGAGACACTGCTGACCCAATTGCTCAACCTGTACGTTTAAATCTGCAAAGCGGCGCGCGTCACCTGTCAGGATGCCGTGTAATAACAGACCAGATACGAGCTTGGAAATTGTTGGATAATAACCAATAACACCGAGCCACTCTTTACCGGCGCTCTTTCCTGATTTTGCGGTTTTCTTTTCCTGCAAAATAAATTGAAACTGGTCACTAGTGACGACGAAACGGTCCCCCACCTCAATATAAATTGACATTATTCACCTCCTTTCCGATTTAATTTTTTTAGCTCACACGCGCAATATGTAGATTGTTCAGCCATGAATTTTATTAATTCATCCGCTGTGGTTATTTTCTTGCGATAAATAGCACGTTTGACAATTAGGTCGACAACATCAGAAAACAGATTTAACTCATTCGAATAAATAGCGATAACTGACCCAACCATCAAGCCAGATTCTTTATCACTTTTGAGGTCAGACAGAGATAAATCACCATTTTTGAGAACGGCAACTTTTAACCAGCCATTGAGAATCACAGATTTCAGCACAGACATTAAACAGCCTCCCCACGGGCGAGACCTGCGTTATGAAGTACCGTTGATTCCTGGCTGAGTAACTCGACAATCTCAACACGCCCCAACTCCTGCGTAACGATATGTTGAATCAGTTTATCCAGATGAGATGAGAATATAGTCGCCGCGTCGGCCTGCGCTTCTGCTCTGGCCTGCTGAAGCAATAAAGAAAAATTGCTGCTTTGCTTTTCCGTTCCTGTAAGCATGACTTTCTCCAGACAAAAAGAAGTCCCGCACAATCAAGTGCGTTTAAAATTCGTATTATTTAATTAATGCAAATATTGCTCAGGCTTTACCGATGTTAATATCGTCGGAGCATACTCAAACAGGCTAAATAACTCACGCAAAGCACGAAATAATCTTTCACGCCAATAACATGATTCTTCATTAATACGCCAGTAAGGCTGATTAAATTCGACCTCACTTAACCCCGCGTGTAAAAATAAAGAGCGTCGCTGACCTACTGTTAGAAAGCTAATATATGCAGACTCACTTGAGCCAACCTGACGACGTTTTGAAAATGCAGCACGTAGCTCGTCGATAGCGCACACCAGACGCTCCCGGTCTACATCGTTCATTTCCTCAAGACGCATCGTCGCATGACGCTGTTTTAATTGAGCATGAAAACAAACCGTCAGGCGGTCGCGTTCCATCATTTGATTATAGAAATCGCAGCTATCATGCCAGCGCGGCTCCGCCAGATGTTTTCCGATAACGTGGCGCAGGGATTGTGGCTGTTTTTGAACTAACGCAAGAGTCATTACCGCCATAACGTTAATCCTCTGGATTTAATGAAGCGTTTAGCCATGGCAAAAAATCCCGGCTTACGGGTGCGGATGATGATGCCTTTCCGTCCCTTACCATGAGTAATCTTGAGCGTAATCGGGCGTGGGCTTTCGCTACGCAGTAACTGAGCAATGCAACGAGGTTCATTCATGAGTTTTCCCCTAAGCAACCGCGCGGCCATGAGCCGACTTGCTGTAACTAATACGGTTTTTCCAGTCATGCCACTCGGTTGGAGCATCCTGCACCAATTGCGCAGCATATTTATCCCACTCACGGCGGTTTACCCACAACTCAGCTTTGCCACCTGGCTTTAAAGGATCCGTCATGTAAAAAGCAGGCAATTTGCCAGACCTTGCCATTTCAGCCACAGCACGTGGAGTTTTGCCTATATAGAGGGCAAAACCTTCTTTCGATAAAAGGTCTGATGGTTTATCAGCTAGCTGTAATGAAACGCGCCCTTTTTTCTGATCGGACACATCCTGTCTATACTCATCATTAATTTCTGATTCACTATTCAATTTGATATCCTCACATTGGCATCAGCGAACTAGAGTGACCTAGAGTCACTTAGAGCTGATAAATCATATCAACTTACGAAAATAATACGAGGTTAGACAATTCATGTCAACGCAGACAAGCGAGCGATTAAAGCTCATCCGTGAATCTGAGCGCCTGAAAATGAAGGAAGCGGCTGAATTAGCTGGCATCAATTACACCACGTACGCAGGTTATGAATCAGGTAAGGCCATGATGTCTCTGGAAAATGCCAAGAAGTTTTTTAAGGTTCAGAGGTTCAGAAAATATCGCGATTGGTTCATGTTTGATGAGATTGATCCCGAAGCCGGACAGATAGCTCCGGCACTCGCACACTCTGGGCAAGATTTAACAACCTCGCAGCACTCAGGCCAAAAGACTGGTTAACCATTCACCGCGCACATGTTTATTACAAAGTTTGTTTACTTGTTAACAAGTATGGCGAGCAACGTAACCACTGGAGACTAAAACCGCAAAAAGTAGCGTCAAAGATACAAAAGAAGAATTTATACACCGCATGGAGAATCTTATGAGCATTAAGAAACTCGATGACGGTCGATATGAAGTGGACGTAAGGCCGCAGGGTGCAGACGGAAAACGCATCCGGCGCAAATTTAACACAAAGGGCGAGGCGCAAGCCTTTGAACGCCATGTACTGGTTAATTTTCACAATAAAGAGTGGATTGAAAAACCAGCAGACCGAAGAAGAATTACCGAACTTTTAGAACGTTGGTGGATATATCACGGCAAGATGCACCCCCGCGGGGATATCGAAAGGGGTCGACTTACAACAATAGCAGCAAAGTTTGAGGAAATGGGTATAACCAGAGCTGATCAACTTACTAAAAAATCGATAACCGATTACCGGGTGTTGATGATGAATGAGGGGTTGAAACCTGCCAGTGTAAACCGACATATGGCAATGATGAGCGGCGTATTCACAAAATTGATTGATGCTGAGGAATACAACTGCCCTAATCCATTCAGGGATATCAAGCGGTTGAAAGAGGCTTCTTTCGAAATGGCTTTTTTGTCAGGCGAGGAAATTGAAGCACTGTTAGCCCGCCTGGATGGCGACGAGCGCAGCGCCGTTCTAGTTTGTTTGTCAACCGGCGGCAGGTGGGGTGAGGTTTCTGACTTAAAAGCCGAGCACATCATAAATCAGATGGTTACATTCATGAAAACCAAAAACGGGAAGCGCAGGACAATCCCCCTTTCGCTTGACCTAATAAAGCGAATCAAGAAGAAAAACTCAGGCAGGCTCTTTAACGCCAGTTACTACAAAGTACGTACCGCCTTAAAAGAGGTTAAACCCGATTTACCAGATGGACAGGCCGTACATGTTTTGAGGCACACATTTGCCACACATTTTATAATGAATGGAGGTAACATAATCACATTGCAGCGCATATTGGGTCATTCAAACATACAGCAAACTATGACCTACGCACATTTCGCGCCGGATTTCCTGCAAGATGCAGTGACACTAAATCCGGTGTCTGGAATGTCCATAATGCGTCCATAAACCAGAGCTACTTAGAGCGAATTAGAGCGATATGAGTAATTTAAATCACTGTAATACAACAGAAAACCCCGCTGCATCGGGGGCTACCAAGTCAGTTATTGGTCGCATTCACTCCTTTGAATCCTGTGGCACTGTTGATGGCCCGGGCATCCGTTTTATTACCTTCTTTCAGGGCTGCCTGATGCGCTGCCTGTATTGCCATAACCGCGACACGTGGGATACGCACGGCGGTAAAGAAGTTACCGTTGACGAATTAATGAAAGAGGTGGTGACCTACCGCCACTTTATGAACGCCTCCGGAGGCGGCGTGACAGCGTCTGGCGGCGAAGCTATCTTGCAAGCTGAATTCGTACGTGACTGGTTCCGGGCCTGTAAAAAAGAAGGTATTCATACTTGTCTGGATACTAACGGTTTTGTTCGCCGCTACGATCCGGTGATCGATGAGTTGCTGGAAGTCACCGACCTGGTCATGCTCGATCTCAAACAAATGAACGATGAAATCCATCAGAATCTGGTGGGTGTGTCTAACCATCGTACACTCGAGTTCGCGCGTTACCTGTCCAACAAAGACATCAAAGTGTGGATCCGCTATGTTGTCGTACCTGGCTGGTCTGACGATGACGACTCCGCACACCGCCTTGGCGAATTTACCCGCGATATGGGCAACGTTGAAAAAATCGAGCTGCTGCCTTACCACGAGCTGGGCAAACACAAATGGGTGGCAATGGGCGAAGAGTACAAACTCGACGGCGTTAAGCCGCCGAAGAAAGAGACCATGGAGCGCGTGAAGGGTATTCTCGAGCAATATGGACATAAAGTGATGTATTGAGTTTTATGGTGGGTAACAGATACGTTACCCACCTGACCCTGCCTTAACGCCCTCTTCTCGCCAGTAACGGGAAAATCAATCCCAGTCCAACCAGCACAAATGGCGTCACAATATTCAGCGTGAGCTGGAATGTCCACTCAGGGGTGAAGGCTTCCATTTTCGGGAAAATCCCGGTCAGACAGGCAAATGCGGTAAAGGCAAAGCACCAGATCCCCACGGTCATCGCAAGCGATCGGTTGCGAATAAAGACATATTCTGATTTATATTTTTGCGCCAGACGAATAACGGCAATGAATGCCACAAACACCCATAAATAACGCAATGGCATCACGACAGAGTTAAGATTCAATAGCCATTTATACAGATTGTTCATGTCGCCAATTCCCAGTGTTGGCAACATAATCAGAATCGCCACCAGCACCAGCGTCAGAATATAACCATTTACCGGCGTACCGGAAGCGTTGGTTTTACACAGGCTCTCGGGAATATATTTACGATCAGCATCACCCAGCAGAACTTTAAGCGGTGCATCAATAGAAAATACCAATGCCGCAATCTGTCCCAGCGTATTGGCAATCGCGTAAATAACCATCAGCGAATTACCCATACCATAATACTCACCCAGTTTCTGGAAGGCGTAATATTGACCATTCGTCATCAGATCATCTGGAATATGCCGGGAGTCAAACATCATTCCCATAGCCAGCGATCCGAGAATCGCACATACCGCCACCATAACAGCCAGAACGAGCATCCCTTTCGGAAATTCTTTGCCCGGATTACGTGTCTGATTAACGTATGGCGAAATTTTCTCCGCGCCGCCCACGGCAAAGACCAGCATGGAGATCGTGGTAATGTAGGTAAAATCAATGTGCGGGATAAACGATTCCCAGGTGATATTGGTTGTCGCTATCTGCACATCCGTAATTGCAGGCGCAGTTACCGCCATCACGACATACAAAATGGACATCACAAACATCGCGATGCCTGCAACTGACCCAACAATTTTCAGCGACTTCATGCCACGGGACGCAACCCACATGAAAAAGACAAACAGCGCCAGTGTCAGCCCCTGCAACGCCACGACGGTGTACTCTTTAATCAACGAACCATCGCCCTTCAGCGCCCATCCCAGTGCAATCAGAATAGCCTGCGGTTTTTGCGCCAGATAAGGAATATGCACAACCCAATAGGTCCATGCAGCAAGATAGGCCAGCCCTGGCCCCATGGTATGTTTAATCCAGGTACTGACGCCGCCTTTACCCTCTTTAAAAGTTGAGCCAAGCTGCCCGACGATCAACGCATAAGGTATAAAATAGAGCGCGAAAATAAATATCCAAGAGGAGACAACAACCAATCCCTGATTGGCATAGTTGTTAACGACGTTGCCAAAACCCCAAACGGTAATAAAAGACATCAATGCAATGTTGTACCATCGCAATTGTTTTTCCTGCACACCAGCCATACGCAATCCTTCGTGGAAGCTTTATGATTATAAATAAATGAGGCGTGGGATTATGCGCGGTAAAATGAGCGAGCGGAAACGGCAGGATGCAAAACTATAACCTTCTGCACACTTTATTTTCAGGAAAGAAGTGTGTGATTAAATAATGCAGGTTCCCATAAAGCATACATAAACAGTATGTATGGGAACCTGTTCATATTCTGTTAAATCAGGTCAAATGTGCGCAATAGAATTGGGTGTATGGCCCGTTTTACGCAACAGCATCAGTAAATAAATAAACGATACGCTGGCGATCATGATAAACAGCAAGCTATCTGAATAATTCTGCATCAGCATCGCTGTAAATGAAGGACCCAGCAGACTGCCCACGGTATAGCTCAATAACAATGCCTGATTCATGGCGACCAGCTGATGATGCTCCACCTTTTCACAGGCCCAGGCCATCGCGACCGGGTAGAGGGTAAAGCCTGCCGCACCCAACATAAACAACGCGGGCGCCATCGCCGCCTGATTCAGCATGGCGATACTCCCGACGATCACCACGAAGACCTGGACGCGTAAAACCAACAGACGTCCCAGCTTGTCCGCCAGACGGCCAATCGGCCATTGCCCCAGAATACCTGCACTTACCAGGACCGCCATCCAGAAACCAATGCTGGCGTTACTCACCCCCTGATGATTGAGATACAGCGGCATCAGGCCATACAAAGACCCCAGCACAATCCCGGAAATAATACAGCCATTCACGCCCAGACGCGCCTGGCGGAGTTTCAGCATGGAAACAATAGGCGTAGACTGCTGCTCATCACCCTGCTGATTGGCAATGCGCGTAAACAGCAGTGGCAAAACACCCGCCAGGATAGTACCCGTCAACCACGGCAGGACGTTCATCAATTCCGTGGATACTTTACTCACCAGCAGCTGGCCTAAAAACGTCCCCACGTAATAGATCATCATATAGGCGGCAAGCAAACGTCCGCGATTACGCGAAGTCCCGCTGCACATCAGCGCGCTTTCCACCACCACCCAAATCATGGCGCAGCCAACACCAGCGATAAAACGCCAGGTCATCCAGCTCCAGAATCCCACCATAATCCCCAGCCCGACACAGCCCGCGGCAAAAATAAGCGAGGCGATATAATAGCTGCGGTTAAAACCAAGGTGTTTTATTAAATACCCTGTCAACAACGTCCCTACCAGATTACCGGTAAAGTAGGACGAGCTCACCACGCCTACCTGCCAGGTGGGCAGATTTTCATGGGCGAGCCAAAGCGGGACGAGCGTGTTTAACACGGCGATCGCCAGGGTCAACAGAAGTAGCCCGCACAGCAATAGCATGACGGGACGGGTATAGGTGGACATGAATAAAAACCGTGAGGAAGTTCAAATTTCATGCGCATCATGCCACTGCTAAAAACATTGTCAATCGGCGTAATCAGAGGGCTGAGGCGCTTTCTGGTCGATCGATTTGCATTACTGATTCTTAATGTGAATAGATAAAAAATACAAAATCACATCTGCTTGTTTTTATTGATCTAAAACAAAAATCTCGCGTTACGTTCAGTCGAAAAATTTCATGGATTACCCTTACTTTTATTTCTTACTAAACTCAATGCGGGATGCTGAGCTGCATTGTCTTCAAAATAGAACAGTGAGTTCTTATTTAGGCATCTACTCCAGATATCGTTCTTTTCGTAGACTTAAACTCATCAAATTTCCCCCACTGAGCTGAACAGGAGAAATATCATGACTAAACCTTACGTAAGACTTGATAAAGATAATGCGGCAGTACTGCTGGTCGACCATCAGGCAGGTCTGCTCTCTCTGGTTCGGGATATCGATCCCGATAAATTTAAAAACAACGTGCTAGCCCTGGGTGACTTAGCAAAATACTTCAACCTCCCAACCATTCTGACAACCAGTTTTGAGACAGGACCAAACGGGCCGCTGGTACCGGAACTGAAAGCGCAATTTCCCGATGCGCCCTATATTGCTCGCCCAGGAAACATTAACGCATGGGATAACGAAGATTTCGTGAAGGCAGTGAAAGCGACCGGCAAAAAGCAGCTGATTATCGCCGGTGTCGTGACGGAAGTTTGCGTCGCCTTCCCTGCGCTCTCAGCTATTGAAGAAGGCTTTGACGTCTTTGTGGTAACCGATGCTTCAGGCACATTTAATGAAATTACCCGTCATTCAGCTTGGGATCGGATGTCTCAAGCAGGCGCTCAGTTGATGACATGGTTCGGAGTAGCGTGCGAGCTGCACCGCGACTGGCGCAACGATATCGAAGGTCTGGCAACGCTGTTCTCGAATCACATTCCGGACTACCGCAATCTGATGACCAGCTACGACACGTTAACTAAGCAGAAGTAAAACCAGGGCGAAAACCCTGGCCTGACATATTGCCTGATGACGCGCAGCTTTAAGGCCTACGGATCTGTAGGCCTGATAAGACGCAAGCCGCCATCCGGCATAGTTTGGATTAACTCGCCACCGCCATACCGACTGTCATATGCAGCCCGTAGAACACGCCACGACCAATCAGCTCGCCGACTAACAGCAAAATAAACGCCACGGAAAGCAGCGGAACGGCAGGCTGGTAACCCTTCACTTGCGGTACAATCCAGCAGCACAACGCTAATGCCAGCGCCACAATCCGCCACGCCATCAGCGAGCCGTAATCCGGAACCAGCGCAGACGCCTGCTGAATCGAACTGTGGATCGTCGCCAGTTCAGCCCCCTGCATGACAGACATGATGGCGCTTACGACCAGAGCAAGCACTGAAATTGCCGGCAGCAGGCGCATCGCCCAACCATCCACGCCAGCAATTCTCAGTAACAGATACCCCAGCAGCGGACCGCCCATAAACATCGTCAGGAAGAAGCCCAGCGGAGTCCAGACGCTGTACCAGGTCGGCACAGTATCAATGGTGTTATAAACGCGTACCATCATCCAGACAAAAATCACACCCAGCACCATGGTGACAACTAACCACAGATTGCGTAATGCGGGCGACATTTTTTTCAACGTGGCCAGCAGCCAGCCGATACCACCAACGGCAAAGAAGATTGAACCGCTGGCAATTTCATTACTCAACGCCGAAGACCCAACGCGATTGAGCGAGTTAAAGGCGCGCATCGGCGAGCCCAGGTGGAGCATAGAAGCAATGAAGCCAATGCCCATTAATACCCACAGTCCAAACATGCAGGCAATCACGCGCTGTTGCGATTCTGGACGTAAGTCACCTTTCATCAACGCCAGCGCCAGAACGATAAAGCCACCAACCACACACTGTCCGAAGACCGTGAAGATCATCAGCGGCCATTCATGCCATCCACTTCCCATCTTACACCTCCTTCGGATTGGCCAGATAACCTGTGGTATCCCCGGTCGGGCGGCTATTGGCGTTAGGTTTGATGACAATACTCGGTTTGGTAAAGTGCGCGCCCGGTAGTGGTGCAACCGCAGCCAAAGCACCGTGTTTTTTGCGCAGTTCATCAATTGGGCCAAAATCCAGCGCACGCAGTGGGCAGGACTCGACGCAGATAGGTTTCTTACCTTCAGCGACGCGCTCATGGCAGCCATCGCATTTAGTCATATGCCCTTTTTCAGCATTGTACTGCGGCGCGCCGTAAGGACAGGCCATGTGGCAATACCGACAGCCAATGCACACGTCCTCATCGACAACGACAAAGCCATCTTCACGTTTGTGCATCGCGCCGCTCGGACACACCTTGGTACAGGCTGGGTCTTCGCAGTGGTTACACGCAATGGAGAGGTAATAGGCAAAGACGTTCTGATGCCAGACGCCGTTATCCTCCTGCCAGTCACCGCCTGCATACTCATAAATGCGGCGGAAGCTGACCTCCGGGGTTAAATTTTTAAAATCTTTGCAGGCCAGTTCGCAGGTTTTGCAACCGGTGCAACGGCTGGAATCAATAAAAAATCCATACTGGGTTGTCATCGGTTACTCCTTACACCTTTTCAACCTGAACAAGGTTCGTGTGTGATGGGTTCCCCTTCGCGAGAGGAGACGGACGCTGGGTCGTCAGGACGTTAATACAACCGCCCTGGTCCACGCGTTTTGCGTCCGGGTCATACCACGCCCCTTCGCCTAGGGAAGGTGCGAATAAGCAGGTCATTTCTTCCCAAGCTGACTCGCTGATTAA
>OKBV01000103.1_pt1 | contig 34472 bp, 28 predicted proteins | sample 1614461 | NCBI WGS metagenome assembly OKBV01 (sample SAMN04436941, study PRJEB24849) | human gut metagenome | biome: human gut; feature: NICU; material: stool | host: Homo sapiens | place: USA: Saint Louis, MO | collected 2009-11-12
AACCAGAGCGACATACCTGTCTCCTGTCGATTTTTTCAGCAAGAATACGACGGACGATAAGACAGGTAAACGCCAGATATGGTGGGGTTATTGCAGGATTGCGCAGCTGTGATCCTGAATCTCTTCCGCCGATGCGCGATTAAGCGTTAGCAGGTTACGCTCGGTCGCCAGCAGCACCAGCGAGCCATCGCTCTGCTTTGCCATCGCCAGCGCAAAACGGCCCATATGTTCACGCGCTTCCGGCACCTCTTCGGCCAGCATCAGGAACGGGCTGCGCTGCGCCAGCTCCGTTTCGGTGACCCGACGCGCCAGATATTCGTGGCCCAGTAGTCCACCGGGCAGCGGCAACCAGCGGCTGCTGATAGCGGGCGCGTCCTTGTCCAGCTGAGTACGGACATCGGGACGCAGGCAGGAGATATGGATATGGAAATGATTTTGCGTCCGTCCGCTGCGCGAGTTGATGGTCAAGGAGACCGCGTCATCCGATACGGCGGAACCACGATGCTGGCTCATGATTTCGCGCCCCTGCCAGGCCTGCCAGAAGAAGTTCGGCGTCAGGGGATTAAGCAGCAGCGGACTTTCGGTGCCGTTAATACGGTAAGTCGGCATCAGCAGATACTGCAGCGGGCCATTGCGGTCTTTAAACAGCACATAGCCGCCCTTGAGGTTCACTTCCGCACAGGGCGCGGGATTCTGGTGCTGCTGTTGATTGGGGACGCACTGTTGCAGAACAATTTTGCGCAACGCATCAGGGTTGCCGGAATGAAGCCAGTAGTAGCCGCCGGCCATCGCCGCCACAACGACCACCAGCAGCGCTAATAAAAGGTATCGTACTCTTCGCATTATTTTTTCCTGTCTCAGCCAGAAACGGAAGAGTAACGCAGTTTGATGACCAAATGAAAACAGGAAGAGGTTCGGTGTGTTTTCCCGGAGGCGGCGCTACCAGACTTCTCAGCCCCGGGTCGCGGCTTACGCCTGTCCGGGCGACAAGAGTTGTATCCCCGCTAAGCGCAGCGCAAGCGGGGATAAGGAGAGGCTATTTAACGCTGGTTGATCTGGTCGAAGGTGCCGCCGTTGGAAAAGTGCTCTTTCTGCGCTTTCGTCCAGCCGCCAAACACGTCATCGATGGTGAACAGCTTCAGTTTCGGGAACTCATTCGCGTATTTTTTCGCTATCTCAGGATCGCGCGGACGATAGAAGTTCTTCGCCGCAATCTCCTGGCCTTCCGGCGAGTAGAGGTACTTCAGATACGCTTCCGCCACCTGGCGAGTGCCCTTCTTGTCGACCACTTTATCCACCACGGAAACCGTCGGCTCGGCGAGAATCGATTCGCTCGGGGTCACGATCTCAAATTTGTCTTTACCCAGTTCGTTGGTCGCCAGCAGGGCTTCGTTTTCCCAGGCAATCAGCACATCGCCGATCCCACGTTCCACGAAGGTGTTGGTCGCACCACGGGCGCCGGAATCCAGCACCTCGACGTTCTTAAACAGCGCTTTTACGAACTCTTGCGCCTTCGCCTGGTCGCCATTGTTCTGGTGCAGGGCATAGCCCCATGCCGCCAGATAGTTCCAGCGCGCGCCGCCGGAGCTTTTCGGGTTCGGGGTAATCACCGACACGCCCGGTTTAATCAGGTCGTTCCAGTCGTGAATCTGCTTCGGGTTGCCTTTGCGTACGAGGAACACGATGGTGGAGGTGTACGGCGCGGAGTTATCCGGCAGACGCTTCAGCCAGTTTTTGTCGATTCGGCCACGTTCGGCAATCGCATCGACGTCATAGGCCAGCGCAAGGGTCACCACGTCGGCTTCAATGCCGTTGATCACCGAGGTCGCCTGTTTGCCGGAGCCGCCGTGGGACTGACGAATCACCACGTTGTCGCCGGTTTCTTGTTTCCAGTGCGCGCTAAAGGCTTTGTTGTACTGTTCGTACAGCTCGCGCGTTGGATCGTAAGAAACGTTTAATAGTTGAATGTCTTTTGCCAGAACGCTGGCGGATGCCAGCAACAGAGTTAACCCCACGCCCCACTTATTCATCGCACCGCTCTCTTTATGTAGTGTTGTGATGGATTAAGCGTGCCAGAAAGCGGACTGATGATTAAAGAATAAAAAAAGATTGGCTATAACTTGTGAGTATATAGAGCGGGGGAGAGTTTACCCCCTCCCGAGCGGGAGGGGGCGGGAAGCATCAGACTTCTTCCATGCGGCCCAGCAGCGCCTGCAGACGATCCTGCCAGCCCTGCTGCTGTTCTTTCAGCTGACCGTTTTCACGCTCAAGCTCTTCACGGCTGTGCTGCGCGCTCTGTACTTCCTGCGCCAGCGTGTTGTTCTTCTCTTTCAGCTCTTCGATTTCCATCTGTAACAGAGTGATGGTATCAATCGCCTGCTGAACTTTAGATTCTAATTTCTCAAACACTTCTAATGACATCGTCATACCTCTCCTGAACTTGCAAGGCGTTGATAGAAACCGTCCGTTTCGTATACGCGTTGACGCCTTAACGAAAATTAGCGCACTACAGTGGTGATGTAGTCGATTGTATGAAGCCCCGCCTCCCCTGTCCAGCGACAACCCGCGTAGATTGCGGTTTGCAACACTTTTCAGCCTTTACCTGGTCCGTTCGCCGCTTTTACCCGGTACTTTTTCGTAATTGTTAATCAACACGTAAAAAAATGTGCGGTGAAACGCTCCCGCAAAAGGCCGAACACGCGTTTATGGCGCGAAAACGCTCATTTTCTTGACGTGGTACACACATTTGAATTTCGATATTTCTCGTTTTTGTTCGTTAACGATAAATTAACACTATGCCTACATGGCAGCGTGGTCGCCTGCGACCTTCACACATACAATAATCATCACTACGCTTCAGGATTCGATTATGAGCCAAACATCAACACTAAAAGGCCAGTGCATCGCAGAGTTCCTCGGTACCGGGTTGTTGATCTTTTTCGGCGTTGGGTGCGTCGCTGCGCTTAAGGTCGCGGGAGCCAGCTTCGGTCAGTGGGAAATCAGCATCATCTGGGGTCTGGGCGTCGCCATGGCGATTTACCTGACCGCAGGGGTTTCCGGTGCGCACCTTAACCCGGCGGTCACCATCGCGCTGTGGCTGTTCGCCTGCTTTGACGGTCGTAAAGTTGTTCCTTTTATCGTTGCGCAATTCGCTGGCGCCTTTTGCGCTGCGGCTTTAGTTTACGGGCTTTATTACAATCTTTTCTTCGATTTCGAACATACCCACAATATGGTGCGCGGTAGCGTCGAAAGTCTCGAGCTGGCAGGCATTTTCTCCACCTATCCGAATCCGCATATCAATTTTGTGCAGGCCTTCGCGGTAGAAATGGTGATTACCGCTATCCTGATGGGCGTCATTCTGGCGCTGACCGACGATGGTAACGGCGTGCCGCGTGGCCCGCTGGCGCCGCTGCTGATTGGTCTGCTGATCGCCGTCATCGGCGCATCCATGGGCCCGCTGACCGGCTTCGCCATGAACCCGGCGCGTGATATCGGACCGAAAGCCTTCGCCTGGCTGGCAGGCTGGGGCAACGTCGCCTTCACCGGCGGCAAAGATATTCCTTATTTCCTGGTGCCGCTGTGTGCGCCAATCGTCGGTGCTGCGCTGGGCGCATTCTGCTACCGCAAGCTGATTGGCCGCCACCTGCCTTGCGACACCTGCGTCGTCGAAGAGAAAGAAGCCGCATCCCCCTCTACGACGCAACACAAAGCTTCGCTGTAATCTGACTACGGGACTCATATTATGACCGACAAAAAATATATCGTAGCGCTCGACCAGGGCACCACCAGCTCCCGCGCCGTGGTAATGGATCACGATGCCAATATCGTCAGCGTTTCTCAGCGAGAATTCGAACAAATTTATCCGCGTCCAGGCTGGGTTGAACACGACCCGATGGAGATCTGGGCATCGCAAAGCTCTACGCTGGTTGAAGTGCTGGCAAAAGCCGATATCAGCTCCGATGAAATCGCGGCGATCGGCATCACCAACCAGCGTGAAACCGCCATCGTGTGGGAGCGCGAAACCGGAAAGCCGATTTATAACGCCATCGTCTGGCAGTGCCGCCGTACCGCCGAGATCTGCGAACAGCTCAAGCGCGACGGCATGGAAGAGTACATCCGCAAGGCCACCGGCCTGGTGGTTGACCCCTACTTCTCCGGCACCAAAGTGAAGTGGATCCTCGACCACGTCGAAGGCGCGCGCGAACGCGCTAAACGCGGCGAGCTGCTGTTCGGTACCGTAGACACCTGGCTTATCTGGAAAATGACCCAGGGACGCGTTCACGTAACCGACTACACTAACGCCTCGCGTACCATGCTGTTTAATATCCACGAACTGGACTGGGATGACAAAATGCTCGACGCGCTGGATATCCCGCGCGCCATGCTGCCGGAAGTGCGCAAATCTTCCGAAGTGTACGGCCAGACCAACATCGGCGGTAAGGGTGGGACGCGTATTCCGATCGCCGGCATCGCGGGCGACCAGCAGGCGGCGCTGTTCGGCCAGCTGTGCGTGAAAGAGGGGATGGCGAAAAACACCTACGGTACCGGCTGCTTTATGCTGATGAATACCGGCGAGAAAGCGGTGACGTCAACGCACGGCCTGCTGACGACTATCGCCTGCGGCCCGCGCGGTGAGGTGAACTATGCGCTGGAAGGCGCGGTGTTTATGGCGGGCGCCTCTATTCAGTGGCTGCGCGATGAGATGAAGCTGATTAGCGACGCGTTCGATTCCGAATATTTCGCCACCAAAGTGAAGGATACCAACGGCGTGTACGTGGTTCCGGCTTTTACCGGACTCGGCGCCCCGTACTGGGACCCGTATGCCCGCGGCGCGATCTTCGGCCTGACCCGCGGCGTGAACTGCAACCATATTATTCGCGCCACCCTGGAGTCGATTGCCTATCAGACCCGCGACGTGCTGGAAGCGATGCAGGCTGACTCCGGGATCCGTCTCCACGCCCTGCGCGTTGACGGCGGCGCGGTCGCCAACAACTTCCTGATGCAGTTCCAGTCCGATATTCTCGGCACCCGCGTGGAACGCCCGGAAGTCCGCGAAGTCACCGCGCTGGGCGCAGCCTATCTGGCCGGTCTGGCGGTCGGTTTCTGGCAAAACCTGGATGAACTGCAAGAGAAAGCGGTCATCGAACGCGAGTTCCGTCCGGGGATTGAAACCACCGAGCGTAACTATCGCTACAGCGGCTGGAAGAAGGCGGTAAAACGCGCACTGGCGTGGGAAGAGCACGACGAAGCGTAAGATGGGAGGTATTCCCGGCTGGCGGCGTAAACGCCTTAGCCGGGCTACAGCCCACAGACCGCACAACCCCGTAGCCCGGCTAAGCGCAGCGCGAGCCGGGGAGAAGCCGCGTCGAGTCATGAATCCCTGAGTATCCCCGGCTGGCGGCGTAAACGCCTTAGCCGGGCTACCGCCCGCAGACCGCACAACCCCGTAGCCCGGCTAAGCGCGGCGCGAGCCGGGGAGAAGCCGCGTCGACGCATAAATCCCGGGGTATCCCCGGGTTGCGGCGTAAACGCCTTACCCGGGCTACAGCCCGCAGACCGCACACCCCGTAGCCCGGCTAAGCGCAGCGCGAGCCGGGGAGAAGCCGCGCCGATGTATGAATCCCGGAGTATCCCCGGGTTGCGGCGTAAACGCCTTACCCGGGCTACAGCCCACAGACCGCACAACCCCGTAGCCCGGCTAAGCGCAGCGCGAGCCGGGGGGAAACCGCGTCGATGTATAAATCCCGGAGTATCCCCGGGTTGCGGCGTAAACGCCTTACCCGGGCTATCGCCCGCAGACCGCACAACCCCGTAGCGCACCGCCTCCGGGTTTTTATCAGCCAAATACCGGCAGCAGCAGATAGAGCTTAATCACCAGCGCGTTAACGATATCGATAAAGAACGCGCCCACCATCGGCACCACCAGAAACGCCATGTGCGACGGACCGAAACGGTCGGTAATCGCCTGCATGTTGGCAATCGCCGTCGGCGTCGCGCCGAGGCCGAAACCACAGTGGCCGGCTGCCAGCACCGCGGCATCGTAGTTTTTTCCCATCATCCGGTAGGTTACAAACACCGCATACAGCGCCATAGCCACTGCCTGAACCGCCAGAATAATAATCATCGGCAGCGCCAGCGACGCCAGCTCCCACAGCTTCAGGCTCATCAGGGCCATCGCCAGGAACAGCGACAGGCTGACGTTACCCAGCACCGACACCGCGCGGTCGAACACGCGGTACAGGCCCAGCGCCGACAGGCTATTGCTCAGGATCACGCCGATAAACAGCACGCAAACGAAGGTGGGCAGTTCAAATACGGTTCCCGCCAGCAGTTGCGCAACGATCTTCCCTACCGTTAAACAGATGGCGATCAGCGCGATGCTCTCAATCAGCACCAGCGACGTGATCATGCGCCCCATATCCGGCTTTTCAAACGCGGTCGGCGCGAGCTGATCGTCCGGCGTACCGTCCGGGGAGGAAGAGTGCTTAACCAGATAGCGCGCCACCGGTCCGCCGATCAGGCCGCCCAGGACGAGGCCGAAGGTTGCGCAAGCCATGGCCACTTCGGTGGCGTTGGCAAAGCCATAGCGTTCAACAAACAATTTACTCCACGCCGCGCCGGTACCGTGGCCGCCGGAAAGGGTAATCGAACCGGCCAGCAGCCCCATCAGCGGGTCGAGGCCAAGCAGCTTCGCCATGCCGATTCCGAGCGCGTTTTGCAGCAGCAGCAGCCCCACCACCACAATCAGGAACGTCCCCAGCACTTTGCCGCCGGAGCGCAGGCTGGCGAGGTTGGCGTTCAGGCCGATAGTGGCAAAGAAAGCCAGCATCAGCGGATCTTTGAGGCTCATATCGAAATCGATTTCGATATCCATGCTTTTCTTTAATACCAGCAGCGCCAGCGCGACCAGCAGGCCGCCCGCAACGGGTTCAGGAATGGTGTATTTCTTCAGGAAAGGGACGGTTTGAACGAGTTTTCTACCCAGTAGCAACACGAGTGTTGCGGCAACGAGCGTCGATAAGGTATCGAGATGAAACATAAAAAAGAGCTCCTTATAGGCGCATGATCCATTCACACGCGACGGTATTCCCGGTGTCGATTGCTTCTCATCATGAGTAATCGGGAAGGGATTTTAAGCAGAAGTACGGAAAAAAGGACAGGAAAAGATATTTTGTAGGGATAATGATGCGATCAAGCATACAAAATGTTAATAAATTTTTGACACTTATTCCCTGCTTAAATATTTGCCGCTAAAGAGTGGCAAACGTTTGCTTTTGGTCTACAGTCCGATAAAATCCCCGCTTTGCCACCTTTGGGATTGTTGTGATGTCCGTTAACACCGCAGAATCAGAAAATGCGCAACCGGTTGCGCATAAGCAAACCAGCGAATTAATCTACCGCCTTGAAGACCGCCCGCCGCTACCGCAAACCCTGTTCGCCGCCTTCCAGCACCTGCTGGCGATGTTTGTCGCGGTCATCACTCCGGCGCTGTTAATTTGTCAGGCTCTGGGCCTTCCGGCTCAGGATACGCAACACATCATCAGCATGTCCCTGTTCGCCTCCGGCGTGGCCTCCATCATTCAAATTAAAGCCTGGGGCCCGGTGGGGTCTGGTCTGCTCTCGATTCAGGGCACCAGTTTTAACTTCGTCGCGCCGCTGATTATGGGCGGGACCGCCTTGAAAACCGGCGGCGCCGATGTTCCGACCATGATGGCCGCGCTGTTCGGCACCCTGATGCTGGCCAGCTGCACAGAGATGGTTCTCTCCCGCGTTCTGCATCTCGCCCGCCGCATTATTACCCCGCTGGTTTCCGGCGTGGTGGTGATGATTATCGGCCTGTCGCTGATTCAGGTTGGCCTGACCTCCATCGGCGGCGGCTATGCCGCCATGGCCGACCACACCTTCGGCGCGCCAAAAAACCTGCTGCTGGCAGGGATCGTGCTGGCGCTGATTATTATCCTTAACCGCCAGCGCAACCCGTACCTGCGCATCGCTTCGCTGGTTATCGCGATGGCGGCCGGCTACCTGGCGGCATGGCTACTCGATATGCTGCCGGCCAATACCGCGCCGACGGAAAGCAGCCTGATTATGGTACCCACGCCGCTGTACTACGGGCTGGGCATCGACTGGAATCTGCTGCTGCCGCTGATGCTGGTGTTTATGATTACCTCGCTGGAAACCATCGGCGATATTACCGCCACCTCTGACGTCTCCGAGCAGCCGGTTTCCGGCCCGCTATATATGAAGCGTCTGAAGGGCGGCGTGCTGGCCAACGGTCTGAACTCGTTTGTTTCGGCGGTATTCAACACCTTTCCGAACTCCTGCTTTGGCCAGAACAACGGCGTGATACAGCTGACCGGCGTCGCCAGCCGCTATGTCGGTTTCGTGGTCGCGCTGATGCTGATCGTGCTCGGCCTGTTCCCGGCGGTAAGCGGCTTCGTGCAGCATATTCCTGAGCCGGTGCTCGGCGGCGCGACGCTGGTGATGTTCGGCACCATTGCCGCCTCCGGCGTGCGTATCGTCTCCCGCGAGCCGCTGAACCGCCGCGCGATCCTGATTATCGCCCTGTCGCTGGCCGTCGGCCTCGGCGTTTCCCAGCAGCCGCTGATCCTGCAGTTCGCCCCTGACTGGCTGAAGAATCTGCTCTCCTCCGGTATCGCTGCTGGCGGCATCACGGCGATTATTCTGAATCTGATTTTCCCGCCAGAGAAAAACTGATCCTCTCTGACGCTCCGGCCACGCGATGCTGGCCGGAGCGTCAGCATCATCAACCTCACATCATCTCATTACACAATTCCTGTCTTGAGGATTGCGCATAATTCGGGCATAACAGCCTTATGTGCCTCGCTCAGGATCGAAGACCATGAAATTTCTCAGAAAGCTGATTCTCTGGCTGCTGATTGCCCTGCTGGTGGTGATTATTGCCGCTTACTTCCTGCTGCAAACCCAGTGGGGCGGGCGCCAGGCCAGCGCCTGGCTAAGCGACGGTACCGGCTGGAAGGTCTCTTTCAACAAGATGGACCATAATTTCTCCTCGCCACTGCACCTGCAGCTGCAAAACGTCACCCTCGGACGCGACGGCAAACCCGCCACGCTGGTGGCGCAAACGGTGGATATCGGGTTTAGCAGCCGCCAGTTTAGCGACCCGCTGCATGCTGACGAAATCGTCCTCAGCGACGGCACGCTGAACTTCTCCCCTTCTTCCGCGGCGCTGCCATTCGCCGCCGACCGTCTCCAGTTGCGCAATATGGCGTTCAACAGCCCGGAGAGCGACTGGGATCTGAGCGCGCAGCGCGTCACCGGCGGCGTCAGCCCGTGGGCGCCGGAAGCGGGCAACGTGCTCGGCAAGAAAACGCAGATTCAGATGAGCGCCGGGTCGATGACGCTCAACGGTATTGAAGCCAGCAACGTGCTGATTCAGGGGAATATTGATAACGGCGAAGTGTCCCTCTCGACCATTGGCGCGGACGTCGCCCGCGGTACGCTCACCGGCACGGCGAAACGCAGCGCCGACGGCGGCTGGCAGGTCGATAATTTGCGGCTCAACGAGATTCGCCTGCAAAGCGATAAATCACTCGCCGACTTTTTCGCGCCGCTGACCACCCTGCCGTCACTACAGATTGGCCGCCTTGATGTGACCGACGCCAGCCTGCAGGGGCCTGACTGGGCGATCGCCGGCCTCGATCTTAACCTGCGCAACCTCACCCTGAGCCGCGGCGACTGGCAAAGCCAGGAGGGTACGCTGTCGATGAACGCCAACGAGTTTATTTACGGCTCGCTGCACTTCCTCGACCCGATCCTTAACGCCGGATTCTCGCCGCAGGGCATCGCGCTGCGCCAGTTCACCTCACGCTGGGAGGGCGGCATGGTGCGCACGTCCGGCAACTGGCTGCGCGCCGGCCATGCGCTGGTGCTGGATGACGCGGCGTTCGCCGGGCTGGAATATACGCTGCCAACCAACTGGAAGCAGCTGTGGATGGCGCCGCTGCCCGACTGGCTGCAAAGCCTGACGCTGAGAAAGTTCAGCGCCAGCCGCAACCTGATTATCGATATTGAACCGGCGTTCCCGTGGCAAATCACCGCGCTCGACGGCTACGGCGGCGAGCTGCAGCTGGTGAAAAACCGCAGCTGGGGCGTGTGGAGCGGTAGCGCGACGCTGAACGCCGCCGCCGCGACCTTTAATCGTATTGATGTCCGCCGCCCGTCGCTGAAGCTGAGCGCCAATGCCTCAACGGTAAACGTTAACGAGCTCAGCGCCTTTACCGAGCGAGGGATCCTGCAAGCCACCGCGGCGGTGTCGCAGCTCCCGCAGCGCCTGGTCAACCTGAGCCTCAACGGTCGCGGCGTGCCGCTGAATATTTTGCAGGCCTGGGGATGGCCCGCGCTGCCGGTTTCCGGCGACGGTAACCTTCAGCTGACGGCGACCGGCAGCGTGCTGGCGGATGCGCCGCTGAAGCCGACCGTCAACGGCCAGCTGAGCGCGATAAATATGGAGAAACAGCAGGTGGCGCAGGTGATGCGCAACGGGGAGGTCACCAGCACCCAGCCCCCTTCAGCGCCGGCGACAACGACTCCCTGACTTCTCCTCTCCCTCTCCCCCCACGGGAGAGGGGCCTGTTCCATTCGCGAAACCTGTTGCCATTAAGCGGCTGTTTGTACCTATTTCCCGCAACCTGTTCCTTTCAAATAGCGGACTTGCTATAACAAAAATACTGGAAGTTAAAAAAATAATTAAAGTCCCTGAACCTATACCCAAAATAATTCGAGTTGCTTAAAGGCGGCAAGGGAGTGAGTCCCCAGGAGCATAGATAACTATGTGACTGGGGTGAGCGACAAATCTGCCGGGAGCAGATTTGAACGTCGCTTGCGACGGCCCGTGAGGGCGAGGCCCTTGGATGGGCCGAGTAATCCGTAGCTAACACATAAGCAACTTGAAGTATGACGGGTATACAAAAATAAAGGAACGACCATGTCTGTAATACGTCAACGTATTCTGGAGAATATGCAAAAATTCTCCAGAGCAATGATCGGTGCAGTATTGTTCTTGCCGGTCATCGGCTTAATTTTGGCACTCAGTTCAGTCTTAACCAACCCAACATTAATTTCGGAGACCAGCTTTTTACACCAGCTCGGCCAGCTGCTCGGCGATACTTTCTGGCCTTTATTCGGCAATCTGGGATTACTTTTTTGCGTCGGCATCAGCTATGGCCTGGCAAAAGATAAAAAAACCGAAGTGGCGCTGGTGTCGGTGATGTGTTTTATCATGTTTCTTGGCGCCAACCACTCGTGGCTGGAGCATACCCACGGACTCGCGGAAAAAATTAACGGCGAATATTACGGTACCGGGCAGACTCAGCTGCTGGGGTTTGTGGTAGTCGATATGGGGGTCTTCCTCGGGATTATTCTCGGCTGCACCATCGCCTGGGTGCATAACAAAGTGTCGACGATTGAACTACCCGGCGCGCTCTCCATGTACGGCGGAGCCAAGCTGACGCTGGTGGCGATGACCCCGGTCGTCATTTTCTACGCCATCGCCTTTACCTGGATCTGGCCGTTTATGACCCACGGCATCGCGGCGCTGACCGGCTTTATGAAAAACGCCGGCGTGGCGGGGGTCTTCGTCTACGGCTTCTTTGAAAAATTCCTCATCCCCACCGGCCTGCACCACTTCGTCTGGTCGCCGTTCCAGCTCACGCAAATCGGCGGTACGCTGAACGTCGACGGCCAGGTCGTCTCCGGCACCCAGGCGATTTTCCTCGCCTATATGCGCCACCCGGATTTAACCCCGGTGATGAACGAGGCGCTGCGTTTCTCGCAGCAGGGGATGACCACCATCTTTGGCCTGGCTGGCGCCTCGCTGGCGTTCTACCACACGGCGAAACCGGAGAAAAAAATGATGGCCAAAGCGATTCTGCTACCGGCCATTATCACCTCTATGCTCACCGGCATCACCGAGCCGATTGAGTTTACCTTCCTGTTCGTTTCGCCGCTGCTGTGGGTGATCCACGCCACGTTAACCGCGGCCTCGCAGGCGATTTGCGACATCTTTACCGTGCGTCCCTGGGGCGCTTCCGGGCTGATTGAGTTCCTGATTTACAACCTGCCGCTGCCGGTCTCCCTGACCCGCTGGCCCGGCTACGTGCTTATCGGGATTGGTCAATTCGCCGTTTACTACGTTATCTTCCGCACGCTGGTCGTTAAGTTGAATCTTAAAACGCCGGGTCGTGAAGACGATGAAAACGTGAAGTTATATAGCAAAGCTGATTACCGAAAAAAAATGGGCGAACCGCAGTCGGTGACCAACGAGATTATTAATGGTCTGGGTGGTAAAGAGAACATTATTTCCGTCGACAACTGTTTTACCCGCCTGCGCGTCGCTATTCATAATATGGGTCTGGTTGACGATACGATATTAAAAAGCACCGGCGCAAACGGCGTAGTACGAAATCGAAATGAAGTTCAGGTTATTTACGGCGTCAAAGTGGGACAGGTTCGTTCCCGGGTTGATAGCTGGCTAGCAGAAAATTAATTGGGAGTGATTTATGAAATTAACCGTATTAGGCGGGGGCGGCGTTCGCTCTGCGTTTCTGGCGAAATCTCTGGCATATAACGCGCATCGCATTGGTTTAACGGAAGTGGTCTTTCTCGACAACTCCGCGGAGAATCTGACAATATTCGGCGAGATCGCCCGCTATGTGTTTAATGCCATTCGCCCGGATATTCATTTCAGCGTAACCAGCGACCCGGTGCCGGCGCTAAAAAATAGCCACTATGTGATAACCACCCTGCGGGTGGGCGGCGATGAGAGCCGGATCCGCGACGAGCGTATCGCCCTGGCGCACAACACGCTGGGCCAGGAGACCACCGGCGCGGGCGGTTTCGCCATGGCGATGCGTTCCATTCCGGCGATTCTTCACTACTGCCGCCTGATTGAAGAGCACGCCGCCGAAGATGCCATTCTGTTTAACTTCACCAACCCGTCAGGGCTGGTCACCGAGGCGATTATCAAATCCGGCTTTAAGCGTCGGGTGTACGGCATCTGCGATGCCCCGTCGGAGCTGATTCGCGAGCTGCCCGAGATCCTCGGCTGCGACGAGCGCGATCTCGGCGTCGAGTGCTACGGGCTGAACCACTTCTCCTGGTTTACCCATTTCACCGTGCGCGGCGAGGATGTCACCGAGCGCCTGATCGCCAGCCCGGACCTGTATCGCAAGACGGCGATGCAGTACTTTTCGCCGGAGCTGGTTCAGCTATGCGATAAGCAGCTGCTTAATGAATATCTTTACTACTACTACTATCGCGAAGTGGCTTTGAAAGCGATTCAGAACGCGCCGGAAACCCGCGGCGAGCAGATTGCGCGCATCAATCACGATATGCGCGAAGCGCTGCTGACCGTTGATGTCAAAGCCAACCCGGAAGCGGCGTTTACCATCTGGATGAAGCACTATCTGCGCCGGGAAAATAGCTATATGCAGAACGAGTCGCAGCAGGAAAAATTCCATACCCGCGAGCCGTTGACCTTAAAGCAGTTTATCGAGGAGCCGGATACCGGCGGCTACGCGGGCGTGGCGCTGGATATTCTGGAGGCGGTGAACAGCACCACCACCAAGCGCATCGTGGTATCGATGCCCAACAACGGCACGCTGGACTTCCTGCGCCCGGACGATGTGATTGAGATCAGCTGCGACCTGAGCAAAGAGGGCCTGAAGCCGGTGACGCCGAAGCATGTGCCGACGGCGCAGAAGAATATGATCGCCAGCGTGAAAGAGTATGAGCGGCTGGCGGTGGCGGCCATTCTGCAGCGCGATAAATCGCTGGCGGTACGGGCGCTGATGGCGCATCCGCTGGTCGGCTCTTATTCGCTGGCAAAAACGCTGGTTGAAGCCTATCTCGACGATAAGCAGTTCGCCGACTGGCAATAAACGCCCGGTGAAATCCCCCGGATGGCGGCTAACGCCTTATCCGGGGAATGTGCCGGGCCTGAGACATCTACTCTGTTGCATCCCGGTGGCGCTGCGCTGACCGGGCTACGGATTCACCGCCGTCTGCGGATCGGTAGAACGGACAGGCGCGTCGCGCCGCCTCCGGGGAAGGTACCGGGCTGAGATATCTGCGCCGTTTCATCCCGGTGGCGCTGCGCTGACCGGGCTACGGGTTCATCGCCGACTGAGGGCCGATAGCCCGGACAGGCGCCTCAGGCGCCGCCTCCGGGGATCCCCGTCTGCATAAACCACATCTTCAGCAGCCGCTCAAAGCCGAGTATGCAGTAGCCAAAAAAGGGGTTACTCCAGTAAATATCATCATCGAATTTCTGCGGATCATGGATGATAAACGCCGTATCCGCCGCCTGCGCCAGCGGGCTTTGATAATCGCCGGTAAAGCAGACCAGGTTAATCTCCTTTCCTTCCAGCGCCTTCACCCAGTTCAGCGCCGAACTGCTGCGTCCGGATTTGGAAATAATCCAGATCGAATCAAATTTGGCGGCGTTCTTCTGCTCGAGGATTTCGTAATCCGGCCACAGCGCGAGGCTGGCATTCACCCCGGTCACCAAAAATTTATTATAAATATACTGGGCGATCAGCTGCGAAAACCCACTGCCGTGAATCAAAATGCGGTGATGTTGCAGGCTTTCCAGCAATGGCGTTATCCGCTCCATCGGCTGAATGCTCATATAATCGATGTCGTTGGTCACATCGAGTTTGGGCATAGTGATATTGAATTTAATAAAATAGACCAGCTCCAGCCAGCCGCTGAATTTCAGCTTCTTCGCGAGGCGTACCAGCGAAGACGGATTGCTATAACAGTGCTCCGCCACGGCGCGGATCCCTTCGCGAACGCATTGCTCAGGATCGTTCTGAATAAAACGCAGCACGGTCATTTCCGTTTTGCTTAGCTTAACGTCACGAAAGATGTTTTCTAAATCCATACCGGGCTCCTCTCAGCGCTAAACTACGCTATCACCCGGCGGCTCTGGCGTCTGTGGCATCAATCACCAGAATGAAATGAACGTTACTTTTTTAGACAAAATGGAATAAAAAAACCCTCCGGTAAGGAGGGTTGTGGATTCGACAACGTCTATCTCTTTTCAGCGCCCGTATTCACTGCACAATAACCATTTTTTCGGTTCATCTTCCTGAATCATCGGGAAGCGGCCGCTATCTTCCAGAAAACGGTTGTCGCGCTTATCATCGTTCACCATCGAAATTTCCCAGCCCATCACCAGCGCGTTTTCAGCCCAAAAACGGTGGTACAGCGTGGGCGGCAGGCAAACGCCCTGCCCGGGGTTAAGAACCAGGGTGTCTCCCGGTTTCAGCGTGCGCTGGCGGCCATCAACCGCGACGCTCACGCTGCGCTGCATATCCAGCCGTTCATCTTCTGTCGCCCATGCCAGCTGCAGACAGAGCCGGCCGCCGCCGCGGTTCAGAATATCTTCCATTTTGTGATAATGAAAATGCCAGGGAGTTTGCTGATCCTGCTGAATCTGCAACATCTTCTCGGCGTAGGGCTTGGGATAGCGCGAATCGCCCGGCGCGCCGTTACGCAGGGTCAACAGCGTCAGTCCGGTTTCCTGAAAACGGCCGCTGCCAAAATCGGTAATATCCCAGCCAAGCTGTAGATCCCAAACTTCTCGCCACTCTTCAAACCGCTTTTTCGCCCAGATATCGGCGGTAAAGCAGGCAAACTCGGGTAAGCAAATGCGAAAGGACTCGGCGATAGCATGCGCTTTATCAATCGCGTAGTTAATCTGTGAACGTTTCATTTTCGACTCCGCTGCGGACGGCCAGCCAGGCTGCGCCGCGCATGCCGCTACTGTCACCATGTCGGGCAGGCACGATGGGGGTGGTGAAATGGTCGGTAAACACCAGCGGGGCGACATCCGCCTCCAGGTCGTTCACCAGCAGCGCCACGTTAGACAGACCGCCGCCGAGAACAATCACGCCGGGATCGATAAGATTCACCACCGTCGCCAGCGTCCGCGCCAGCTGCTGGCGAAAGCGCAGCACCTGCTCGCAGGCGGCATGCTCGCCCTCCAGCGCCCGGGCGATAATAGCCTGACTGCTGAGCGCCTGCCGGGTCATCAAACGATAGCGCGCGCTCAGCCCGGTGCCGGAAATAAAGGACTCGACGCAGTTATATTTTCCGCAGTAGCAGCGCTCGGGCGGCCCATCGTTGACCTCCTGATATCCCGGCAGCGTGATATGCCCGCACTCCGCCGCAATCCCTGACGCGCCGGGGAAAATCTGGCGATTAAGCGCAATACCACCCCCGCATCCGGTCCCCAGCGTCATGCCAAATACCAGCGAATAATCGGCACCTGCGCCATCGCAGGCTTCTGATAACGCGAAACAGTTGCCATCGTTCGCCAGCACAACCGGCTGGCCCAGGCGCTGCTCAAGCTCATCCTGTAAGCGGCAGCCGTTGATGACCTGAATATTGGCATTGCGGATCTTGCCGGTCTGCGGGGAGATACTCCCCGGCAGGGCAATACCGATAGCCAAAGGCTGGGCCAGCTCATCCCCAATCGCGGTGATTAACGCCACCAGCGTCGCGATAAACTGCTGCCGGGTCTGTTTTCGCGTTTCAACGCGAAAGCGCCTCCATTCATGGCCTTGTTCATCCATCACTACGGCGGCGATTTTGCTCCCGCCGATATCCAGCCCCAAATACTTCATACCGGCCTTCTTATTCATAGCGAGGCAGGTTTCCCCGCCCCGCCGGGGGATTAGTACAGGCTGGCCTTGCCGGTAGAGCCAAAGAGCTTCATTTTGTGGCGAATCACCTTCCGCGCGGCGTTAATCGGTTCCGGATAAATGACATTCGGATCCCACCATGTCTCTTTTGTCAGAATTTCGCGCACTTTCTGGAAATAGGCATATTTCATATCGCTGGAAATATTGATTTTGCCGACGCCAAGCGTAACGGATTCCGCAATTTCCGCATCCGGATTAGCCGAGCCGCCGTGCAGCACCAGCGGAATCGACAGACGCCCGGCGATATCGCGCAGAATGTGCATCTGCAGCTCCGGCTGCATCCCCTTCGGATAGATACCGTGCGCGGTGCCAATCGCTACCGCCAGCGTATCCACGCCGGTACGGGCGACGAAATCTTCCGCCTGCGCCGGGTCGGTATAGGTGACTTCTGACACGCCGCCTTCTACAGAGGTTCCGGTCTGGCCGATGGTCCCCAGCTCGCCTTCGACCGACACGCCCACCGCGTGCGCCAGCCGCACCACTTCGCGGGTCAGGGCCACGTTTTCTTCATAAGGCAGCAGCGAACCATCGATCATGACCGAGGTGAAGCCACACTGAATGGCGCGCAGGACATGTTCCACCGAGGCGCCATGATCCAGATGCAGGGTGAAAGGCACGCGGCTGCGCTGGGTGATATCCCGCACGTAGCTAAAAAACGCGTCGCCAACAAAATCGTGCTCGCTGGGGTGAATGGAAATAATCGCCGGCGTATTTGTCGCTTCCGCCTCTTCCACCACGGCGCGAATAAAACAGCTATCCGCCACGTTAAATGCGCCGATAGCAAAACCATGTTCACGGGTGGGTTTAAGTAATTCGTGCATTGAAACTAACATCGTTATTCTCCAGTTTCAGGGTGTAGTAAGCCCTGCCAGGGCATACAGGCGCCGGCATGGAAGGCCTTACTGAGATTTAATCAGGCTTTGTTGATTGAGCCGGATGCGTGTAAATAGGGAACGATGGCGTCAGCGCTGGCCTGCTCCATCACCGATAGCGCATCGGCCAGCTCAATGGTGCTGTCGTGGCACAGGGTGTGCAGCAGCGCCGCTTTCCCCGCTTCAAATACCGCCGCCCCAACGTTGATTTTTGCGACCCCGAATTCCGGGCAACGTTGCAGCTGCTCGAACGGCGTACCGCTCCCGCCGTGCAGCGCCAGCGGCACGGATGACGCGCGCTGTATCTGCGCCAGGCGGTCGAAATCGAGCATCGGTTTTACGCCGGGGGCGTACATACCGTGGGCGGTTCCCACGGAGACCGCCAGCAGGTCAATCCCGGTCTGTTCGATAAAGGGGGGGACGTCCTGCGGCTGGGTCATTAAATCGGCATTGCTGGCCTGGTCGTAGCGCGGCGCATCCGCCAGGTGCCCCAGTTCGCCCTCCACGCACAGCCCAACGCTGGCGGCCAGTTCAGCGACCTCTCGGGTCTGGCGGATGTTCTCCGCCAGCGCGAACGCCGAAGCATCGATCATTAACCCGCTAAATCCGGCGCGGAAAGCCTGACGTATTTTTATCGGATCTTTGCCGTGATCGAGACTTAACGTCACGGGTACGCTCGCCTCCTCCGCCAGAACCCTGACTACCGCCGCCGCCGTCGTCGCCAGAAAGTGCGACAGATGCCCCTGATACAGGTTGAGAATAATCGGCGCGCGATGTTTTTCCGCCACGCGCACCGCCGCGCGTGCGCTTTCCAGGTTCATGCAGTTAATCGCCAGCAGGGCATACCGTTCACGCCAGGCTTTGATCACCATACTTTTCATATCGGCAAACATAGGGCCTCCGTTTATTCGAGGGTAAAGGTGATTTCGTCGTCTTTGACCTTTTGGTCGTTCAGCTCATCAAACTCTTCATCGCGCTCGGTTACCGGCTTTTTCCACAGCGAGAGCATCACACCGCAAATCACGGTGCCAATCGCCAGAGAGAGGCAGAACAGCAGGGGATGCGTAAAGAGCGGCACCACAAACATCCCACCGTGCGGCACCGGACTCTCCACGCCCCATGTCATGATCAGGCCACCGGCCACCGCTGACGCCACCACGCAGGATCCCACGACGCGCAGCAGATCGCGGGCGGCGATGGGGATCACCCCTTCGGTGATCATGCAGATCCCCATCGGGAACGCGGCCTTCAGGGCTTCGCGTTCGGCACGGGTGTATTTATGGCGGGTCAGCAGAAACGAGAGGGTGATGCCGAACGGCGGGATTATCGAACCCACAAACTTCACCGCTTCCGGGCCGTAAACGCCGCTGACCAGCAGACCATCGGCAAACAGCGACATGGTTTTATTCACCGGACCGCCGAAGTCGAAGGTCGCCATGGCGCCAAGGATGGCGCCCAGCAGGAAACGCGAGCCGCCCTGCATCGACTCCAGCATGTGAATCAGCGCGTCCTGCAGCCAGGCAATGGGCTTGCCGATCAGGGTCATCATCAGCAAACCGCTAATGATGGTGCTTAATACCGGCAGCACCATAATCGGCATCAGCCCCTGCATCGATTTCGGCAGCCGAATATAGTGTTTTAGCGCCAGTACCGTGTAGCCCACGAGGAAGCCGCCCAGCATGCCGCCAATAAAACCGGTATGAATTTGCCCGCAGACAAAACCCACGATCAAACCCGGAGCGAATCCAGGACGATCGGCAATGGAGTAAGCGATAGCGGCGCAGATCAAGGGCACAATCAGCCCCATTCCCCAGCCGCCGATTTGGTTTAACATCCACGGAATGGTGCCGGTTTTCTCGCCAACGTTCGTCCCGCCAAGGACTTGTCCCAGCGCGATACAGATCCCGGCGGCGACGATCAGCGGTATCATCCATGAAATACCGGTTAATAAATGCTTCTTAATTTCCTGTGAGACGGGAATTTTATTCTCACTCATGGTAGATCCCTCCAGATTAAGGATCAGGCATTCGCTAAGGATTTTTCGACCTTTTCGATAAACTGAATCGGCGACTTAATCACGACTTCCGTTTTTACTCTGACAATCCGTTTATTTTTAAAACGCTCTTCGCCTTTAATTTTCACATCAATGGCAAGAATAACGACATCCGCAGCGTCAATATCTTCCGCCGCCAGTTCATTTTCAGTACCAATGGTTCCCTGGGTTTCGACTTTGACATTGTGGCCCAGCGCTTTCGCACCTTTAATCAGCTTCTCACGTGCAATATAAGTATGAGCAATACCTGCGGTACAGGCAGCAACACAGACAATATTCATCTCGGACTCCGCTAGTTATTGTTAGTAAATGTCCGACTCGGCATATTGGTTAAACAGATCAATAATCCTCTGCGGACTGGTTTCTTTGAGCAGTTGTTCAATAATGTCATCATCCGCCAGCGCTCCGGCGACCTGGGACAACAGGCGAATATGGGTGGTATTTTGATCTTCCAGACGAACGGCAAATAAAATAATGCAGCGTACCTGGCTGCCGTCCAGCGTTTCCCAGGCGATATCCTGCCGGGTGCGACCAATGGCAAGGGTGGTATTAACAACGGCGGACGACTTTCCATGCGGGATCGCAATATGATTTTCAAACCCCGTTGAGCCTTCCGACTCACGCTGCCAGACATCCTGAATAAAGGTTTCTCGACAGCTTATCGCCCCGTCTTTTTGTAATAAATCGGTTAACTCCTCGATGGCTTCCGCTTTATTCGTAGCGTGCATATCTAACAAAACGCGTTTGGTGTTTAAAATCCTGGTTATGTCCATATTCTTTACCTCATGGATATAAAACTTCATTATCTACAGCAGATATTGCCGCGCGATGTAATTTGTCGGTAACGATTTTTTCCGTAACCCGCCGGATATCGGCATCATTAAAAAATGCGCTAACATAGACTACCGGCAGAGCTATTTCCGGCAGATTGATCGTCGAAATAACCAGTTCAATCTTGTCCTGCGGCTGAAGGGTATGCAGGCTGCTTGCCGAAACCACGCCGACGATGGTCCAGTCAGGAAACGCTCTCAACACTCTACTTTTCAACAGGTGAGATGTGCCGATTCCGGTAGAACAAACCAGCAGAACGCGCTTGCTGGCGACCTGTCTTTCCATCGCCGCCTGGAAATGAACGGTGAGATAGCCAATCTCGTCGTCGGAAACCGCACGCTCGCCCCAGCGGCTAAAAACCTGATTGACCGCCCGCTGGGTGAGCGGCCACACGTCCGTCAGCTCGCCCTTGATATCCTCAAGCAGAGGGTTACGAATATAAATCCGAAAATTAAGGCGGTTAATGAGCGGCTTGATATGAATGAGCAGACCATCGTATAACGCGCGATCGGCGGTTAAATCGAGATCAATCATGGTGGAAAAAGCGCTAATCAGGCGATCGGTAATTTGTCGGGCCTCATCGCTAGAATGCATATAGCGCACCATGCTGACATCATCTCGCTCTTCCACCACAACGCCAGAGGAGATGATGTACTGATAAATAAACCAGACTTCATCTTCCGGCAGCGAATGGTCAATACGGTGTTCAATTTTTCGCAGCATATTCTGGGCAACGCTAAATATCGTCTCATCAAAAATCTGCTGCCCCTGTTCACGCCGCGGTAAGGCATTCCCACGGGTAATGCGATACATCATAATGAGGATATGGGTAAAAATATTCACATAATACGGTTCGCCTAATGACCAGCACAGCTTGCGCTCCATTTCCTGTAATAATGACTGAACAAATAAAACGTCATCCTCACCAAAATAATGCACCAGCGCTTTATAGCTTCCTGAGTCCAGCCGGGAATGGATAATACAGCCGGGCTCATTATGATTAATCACCCCATTAATTAACGACGCCATCGCCTGGCGGACGCTGTTTTCGCTGCCTTCAATATGCGTCCCGCTCTGGCTACGAATCAGCGTTAAGCCGAGCGGAGCAATCCATGACTCAATAATTTTCAGATCATTAACGATAGATGCACTACTGATAAAATAACGCTCAGAGAGCTTATTAATTGATGTCTCCCGCGGAGTCTCACTTAAGAGCTGCGAAGCAATTTTCACACGCCGGGAGTTATTCATCATGACATCGCTGTCCTCCCCCTCGTTACCGAGTAATTGGTCTAATTGCAGCAGATCCGTGACATTATCAGCGATCAGCATCACGCCGGCGCCTGAGCGTTTGTCGATAGTCATTTTCCACTCAGATAACCACTGTTCTAAAAAGCGTAAATCACGCTGAACCGTTTTTTCTGAAACATTTAAATATTCAGCAATTTTCATCAGCGTAACGTATTCTCTGCGGGGCAGGAGAAATTTCAATAATCTGTTCTGTCGTGAGGTAATCATTTGCATTATTTACCCTTATTGCATACCAGATTAATGTCTGGAGGCCAGCGCGATACCACGCGAGCGCTACATAAATCATTGAGGATAAATATAAGTAGCAGAGGCGTAAACAACAATACTAAATTTTGTCCAGACATCCGGACAGAAATAAAACGAGGAGAGGGATTAAGGAATAATTATAATTCAGATCACATTTCAGGAAGAAATATACGTGATAGCGATCTCAATTCACCATAAGAATATACCCGGGAATGGTTAACCGCCTTTAGCCTGACAGCATTCCCGGAGGCGGCGCTTGACGCGCCTTGTCCGGGCTACGGCGTGCAGACGGCTGGAAACCTGTAGCCCGACTAAGCGCAGCGCGAGCCGGGAAGCAGCTGCGCTGATGCATCAGGTTTGGCACCTTTCCCGGAGGCGGCGCTTGACGCGCCTTGTCCGGGCTACAAAGCGCTTACAGCGTAATCGTCAACGCATTGCTCTGCGCGGTCACCACCACGCCCAGCTCGCTACCCCCCTGAGCGCCGCCCTGCACGCCCGCCACCTGCTGGATGTTGCGCAGGCACAGCGTCCAGCCGCTGGCCTCACCGTCACCGCTGACGGTGATGACGTTGCCCTGGCGTTTCGCCGTCAGGGTAAAGACCACCGACCCGTCCGCGGCCGGCACCTGGCAGACGGCTTCGCGACCATCGTCGAGGCTAAACAGCTGGAAGGCGGTACCTTCGTTCCACGCGTAGTCCGGCTTCTGGTCATTATTTCCCAGCGCCAGCAGAGTGTTGTCACGCACGTACACCGGCAGGCTCAGCACATCATGATTCTGCTTATGCCAGCGGCTACCCTGCGCTTCATCGTTGTGCCACAGATGAGTCCAGCGGCCTTCCGGCAGCCAGAACTGGACGTCTCCCGCTTCGCTAAACACCGGCGCCACCAGCACGGAATCTCCCAGCATGTACTGCCGATCCAGATAGTCGCAGGCCGGGTCGTGCGGGAACTCCAGCATCATCGAACGCAGCATCGGCGTACCGAACTCATTGGCCAGCGCCGCCTGACGGTACAGATACGGCATCATGCGGCATTTCAGCTGCGTGAAGTGGCGCACCACGTCGCAGGACTCGTCATCGTAGGCCCACGGCACGCGATAGGATTTGCTGCCGTGCAGACGGCTGTGGCTCGACAGCAGGCCGAAGGCGCACCAGCGCTTGTAGACGTGAGCGGGCGCGGTGTTTTCGAAGCCGCCGATATCGTGGCTCCAGAACCCAAAGCCGGACATGCCGATCGACAGGCCGCCGCGCAGGCTTTCCGCCATCGATTCATAGTTGGCGTAGCAGTCGCCGCCCCAGTGCACCGGGAACTGCTGCGCGCCCACCGAGGCGGAGCGCGCGAACAGCACCGCTTCTTTCTCGCCGACGGTCTCTTTCAGTACGTTCCACACCAGCTCGTTATAGATGAAGGCGTAGTGGTTGTGCATTTTCTGCGGATCGGAACCATCAAACCACTGCACGTCGGTCGGGATACGCTCGCCGAAGTCGGTCTTGAAGCAGTCAACGCCCATCGCTACCAGGCCTTTCAGCTTGTCGGCATACCACTGGCAGGCTTGCGGATTAGTGAAGTCATAAATCGCCAGGCCCGGCTGCCATTTATCCCACTGCCACAGCGAACCGTCCGGGCGTTTCAGCAGATAGCCTTTCTCCTGCAGCTCTTTAAACACCGGCGAACGCTGGCCGATATAGGGGTTAATCCACACGCAGACCTTCAGCCCTTTCTCTTTCAGACGCTTAATCATGCCTTCCGGGTCAGGGAAGGTCACCGGATCCCATTCAAAATCGCACCACTGGAAGGCCTTCATCCAGAAGCAGTCAAAGTGGAACACGTGCAGCGGCAGGTTGCGCTCCGCCATGCCGTCGATAAAGCTGTTAACCGTCGCTTCATCGTAGTTGGTAGTGAACGAGGTGGTCAGCCACAGGCCGAAAGACCAGGCCGGCGGCAGCGCCGGACGCCCGGTAAACCGGGTATAGCGGTTCAGCACCTCTTTCGGGGTCGGGCCGTCGATAACGAAGTACTCCAGGTATTCACCTTCGACGCTGAACTGCACCTTAGAGACTTTTTCGGAGCCGATTTCGAAAGAGACGCGCTCAGGATGATTCACCAGCACGCCGTAGCCGCGGTTGGTCAGATAGAACGGGATATTTTTGTACGACTGTTCGGTGCTGGTGCCGCCGTCTTCGTTCCAGGTGTCGACCGTCTGGCCGTTGCGCACCAGCGCGGTAAAGCGCTCGCCGAGGCCGTAAACGGTGTCGCCGACGCCGAGATCCAGGCGCTCAAACATATAGTTACGATTCGTTTTCGTATCCTGCACGTAGCCGTCGTTTTTCAGCTGGCTACCGGTAATCCGCACGCCGTCGCGCAGGAAATCCAGCGACCAGAAGTCGCCTTTCGTGACGCGCGCGGTCAAATTGCCGCTCTTCAGCTCGGCATACTCAGCGCCGTTGTTAATCTCCACCTTGACGTCTTTCAGCACGTTCAGCGGGTAATGCGGGCCGTTGTTCAGCGCGCCCTGGAAGTGCTCCATACGTACGCCAATCACCCCTTCCTGCGGAGAGAAGAAGCGCACGGTAAATAGCGGAACATCGAGCTGGGCGGCACGCTCGCGCACTTCGCGCGACGCGACGTAGACCACCATGTCGTTGCCCTGTTGCTCAATCTCGTACACCTGTACAGGTTGGATCAGATTGAGCCCTGGTTGAATAAGCCAGTTTCCATCACTGATTTTCATGAATAGCTTCCTCTTAGTTTTGCAATTCTTTGCCGTTCGGCGCTGAAATGAATTCCTGTTCGTTGCGGCGCGCGCCCTGAGCCAGCTCCGCCATCATCTTTTTCAGGAACGGGGTTTTCAGGGTGTAGTAGCGTTTCGCGATAACCGCGCTCAGCAGATAACAGACCGCCGGAGCGAGGGTGAACAATGAGATGATGATGGTGATAGTGGCGCTGTTCTGGGTTTTGGCCGCGGCATCGTAACCGCCGCCCGCCAGCATCCAGCCAATCAGCGCGCCGCCCAGCGCCAGGCCCAGCTTGAGCACGAACAGGGTGCCCGCAAAGCTGATGCCGGTCAGGCGTTTGCCGTTACACCATTCGCCGTAGTCGACGGTGTCGGACATCATCACCCACTGAATCGGCGTCACCAGCTGGTGCAGCACGCCAATCACGAAGATAAAGGCGAACATGGTGATTTCGGCGTCCATCGGCACGAAGAACATCGCCACGCTCAGCGCCGCCAGCAGGGCGTTAGTCCACCAGAAGACGCTGACTTTGCATTTCCAGTCGGTGAGCGGCTTCGCCAGCGCCGAGCCAATCAGGTTGCCGACGCAGTAGGTGGTGAGGAAGGCGGTGAACAGACCAGCGGACCCCATAATCCAGGTGGTGTAGTACATCATCGCGCCGCCGCGAACGCAGACCGCGAGGATGTTGAGGATGGTCAGCAGACCAACGACACGCCACTGATCGTTGCGCCAGATATCGCGCAGGTCTTCCCGCATTGAGGTAGAGCTCGGCGGCGCTTCGACGCGCTCTTTGGTGGTGAAGAAACAAAACGCCAGCATCAGGAAAGCGATCGCCGACAGCACCGCGATGCCGCCCTGAAAGCCAAAGGCTTTGTCTTCGCCGCCGATAAAGTTCACCAGCGGCATCATCAGCACGGTGGAGAGCATGCCGCCCGCCGTCGCCAGCACAAAGCGCCAGGACTGCAGGGAGATGCGCTGCGTTGGGTTGTCGGTGATGACCCCGCCCAGCGCGCAGTACGGGATGTTAACCACGGTGTAGAGCAGGGTCAGCAGCGTGTAGGTGACCGCAGCGTATATCAGCTTGCCGTTATGACTCAGGTCCGGCGAGCTGTAGGCCAGCACGCAGACGAGGCCGAACGGAATCGCACCGAACAGGATCCACGGGCGGAATTTTCCCCAGCGGCTGCGGGTACGGTCGGCCAGCAGCCCCATGCAGGGGTCGGATATCGCATCCAGCGCGCGGGCCAGCAGGAACATGGTGCCGACATAGCCGGCAGGAATACCAAAGATATCGGTATAAAAAAACATCATATACAACATGACGTTATCAAAGATGATGTGGCTTGCGGCATCGCCCATGCCGTAGCCAATCTTCTCTTTGACGGACAAAATATGATCTTTCATCGCACACTCTTCTCTCAGCGCTGCCGCGGGTTGGTACCGGTTACATGCTTTGTAAACCATCCGCGCAGTAAGATGAATTGCGATATCTCATATTCAAATTACGTTTCTTGTTTTATGTGATCCCGGTAGCCTGAAAGAGTGTGTAAAAGTGTAAGCCACGGATTTTGCAAGGAATTGTTTAAGAAGGTTCTGTAAAGTCCAGTTTTAACAGTAAAAAAGTGCGTTGGGGGATGTGGTTAATGCAGGAAAGTAGCTATAATGCGCCCCGCCTCCATGTAGCAATCGAGGCGCGGAAGATCGTCATCTCCGGTGAGGTGGCTGGACTTCAAATCCAGTTGGGGCCGCCAGCGGTCCCGGGCAGGTTCAACTCCTGTGATCTTCCGCCAAAATTTTATTTAGTCACTTCTTCAATGATTTTACTTAACTCGACTGACCATTCTTTATCTTTTACTGTTCTCGATCTTCTTAAGATTTCTTTGTGAAGGTTCAGTTGGGATTTAATTGTATTAATCCACTGTAGATCGTTTTTTTGTGTATCTAATATTTGTTCAAAAGAAAAAAGCATAGAAGAAACGAACCACCTATATTGTCCATATTCCGTTGTTCTATCTTCCGGCTTACTCATTCCGTCTGAAAAAAGGGGGTTATTAATACAGAGAGATAGATATTGCTGATAGATTCCATAAGCTGTGTTTTTTCGACCTTCATCTCTCCCTGACTTTAATTGATGATATGCAACAAAAACAGCTATAACAGCAAAAATTGCAGCAATGCATGTTGCAGCATTGGATAAAATACCTAGCCATTTTATCCAAAGAGAAGCATCTAATAATAATGACCAACCCGTTTCAAAACAATGAATTTTACTCATTTCCATCCTCTGATTTATCAATTTTATTAGCAGATCTATAATGACTATATTTAAAACCTATTGGTAATGGCTTAAACTCAGCGTTCTGATCTGTCATATCTCCATATAGCTGATAACTTCTAAGAGGGAGATAATCTATTTCAGCAATAACATAATAATCATCAATACCACCTTTTAAGCGAACCAAATCTCTTTTATAGTTTTTTCTATAGGGGCTTCGAAGTCTACTATCTCCATAAAGCCTATTATTAACTTGCACGATGAACGCATGAATATCATGAGCAGCTCCCTCAACCAAATAGCCGAATGTATTGACATCTGAATTCCATTCCAAAACAAACAAAGTATCCACTTTGCCTTGAAAATAGACGCGACTCCTAGGATTGGTCAAATCACTACAGATTAAAACACCAAAGAAAAAATCTCCGTGCCTATATATTGACGGGTTAGCCCCCACGTTAGGAATATATAACTCTTTCGAAAACTCTCTTAGCCTCTTAGTTTCATCATATGATGGATTCAATTTGGGTTGTGTTAGCATTAGATTAATTGGGTAGCCCGGCCACCGAGTCGTTAACGATATTAGAGAATCATTTCTATATCTTTTATCTCCATTTTTCCTGTAGTATTCCAACCCTGCCAAAAAAGAAATCCCTTGTAGGGCAAGTTTATTAGCAATATCAATTGCCCACTTTCGTGGAATTGAGCACTCAGGAAAAATTATATAATCTATTGTCTCCTTTGATTTCAGGACTCTATTAATTAGTGAGTTTAATTTCTCATAGCGTTTAAGGCCTCTATCTGGGGTTCCCTGTAATACCATGTTGTATGTCTCAGAGCTTGTCTCAAAACTTGTAAGCGCAACATTAATTCTTTTTTTACTATAGTATGGAATCGTATATATATTATCCTCCTCTTTTGAATTGAAAAACTTATGATGTTTAGTTATCTTGGCACCGCGTAAAGCCATAATACTGTCTTTAAAGAAATAAAAATCCTGTAAAATATTCGGATAAATTAAAACCATTTCTTGAATGCTTAACGGTCTTGTTGAAAATGCTACCGCTGGCCAATATGGTTTTTTTAGGTTAACTCGTTTTCTAAACGCTTCTATACTTGGTAAACGAAGTAATATATTAATTTTTTTCGAGTCTGGCTCCGGAATGCACTCGGCATCATATTTTTGTTCATAATACCAATAGTCCTTATATGGTCTAAAGCCCAAATCAGAAACCAACATTTTTTTGCTTAGTTTTTTGCAGTTAAAACTAATTTGAGTATTACAGCACGCCCCGAAACGTTGAAGCTCTAAAATAACAGAATCCAACTCTACCCAGCCATCAAAATATTTTACTGTAGATGCTTTCATAGCGGTTTCTACTAATAAATCAGTGAAATATCTTAAACATAGTTCCTGCTGTGTTTTCGTACTCAGCTTAGTCGTTTCCCTAATAATAGACATGGTATTACTGAGGCCCTTAATGAATTTTTGAGCCTCATTAAAATCATGATTAGCTATCATAATTAAAAAAATTTTCGAATAATAGTTTGAATATTCAAAAAAACCCTTCGGGGTTAACAAGTATCTTCCCGAAAGTTCATAAAATTCTTTTCGTACATCAGTCCATTCATCTTTGTTGAGATTTTGTGAATATTTTTCTATATCTCTTATTAACAATGAAATACCTAAACGACGAATAGAAAGAGCATCAGCCTTACGTAGGGCATCCGCAACTAAAGAAGCGTCTGAAGATGCTAATAAAGTCTTTTCAGCCATTGCATTAGAATTTTGGGGGACTGATGGCAGCATTCTATACTCACTTGACTGCTCTCTGATTTGGCTAGATATTTTATTGATTAGGTCAATTCCATATTGAGATGATAAACTAAATATCCTTTGCTTATCGGCCTTAAACTCAAGATGACTATCTTCGGCATATTGAAACCTTATTTTTAGGTTTGGAGGTGAATCTTTTTTCCTGTCAATTCTTATACATTCTACTCGTTGGGATATATAATTAACAATTTCATTTCCATTTATAAGATCTTTAGGGGTTTCAAAAACAATAAATAGATCGTCAACATATCGACCATAATAAGTCGTTGCTATGCTTTCCGAAATCTGAATATCTAACTCATAAAGTAATATATTTGAAATAACTTTTGATGCAGTTAATCCCACAGGTAAACAACCTTCAGGCCTATTCTTCACGTCAGGAGTCTCTGCATACCATGCATCAAAAGATTCAATGAGCATTTTTGTAAATGTTTTCTCATTGATATCCAGAGTAACGTGTATTGATTTAAGAAAAGCTGGTCTTAAAATAAACTTTGCGCTTACTCTATGGTAGAAACGTGTTATATCCATCGTTACTGCTGTAACGTTTTTACCTTCAGATAACATTTCCTTCATAGTTTCCAGACCTTTATTCCTCCATTTTTTGTATGGACTAAAATATGGAACAAAAAGCCCTGTAGCATTAATATTCAAAGCACGATTACTCTTTTTATTTTGTCTACCATATCTTCTTAATCTATTTCCATATGAATACTCATCAATCAAATGTTCTTCAAATTTAGTTCCAACCTTAATTATCCATAGCGCTGAGACTATCTGATATGCCACGGTAGGATTGATTATCAGCCTATACTCTGGAGTTAATTTTTTATTTTTATTTTCCTTATACCTTTGTATCCAATCTATATTTGGATCAACTGAGCGATAATGAATAGAACTATTTTTAACCCACTCATCATCATTTATTTTTTTAGGAACATAGAGATGACCTCCAATAAAATCTGTATCTAAATACCATCGCTGATCAGCAGTAGTTAATAATTCATAGAGTGTTTTAATATTATTATGCAAATCCTCCTCAAACTTAGTATATTTAATTGAGCTGGTATAGAAACCATCTAAAAAAGCCTCTTGCTTCGCCTTTCTATACGCAAGATATACATCATCGATTGTTATGTAATCGTTAGCTAAATTCACACGACATTCCCCCTTGCTTTAGTAAAAGATGAAGTAAAATTATTTTTTCATATTTTCTAGTCTATTTATCTCATTCTTACCTAGGGTTTTAAACCAATTTCCCAAACTCATCCCCGCGTCAGCCGCTGCAGCCTCAAACTGCGCTTTCAACTCAGGCGTTATTCGCATCTGAAAAGTGGGAGCTTTCCCGCATTTTGACTGATTAACATCGCGTTTGGCAGTTGACATATACGTACCCAAGAGAGCAAAGTATAACCAATCAGGTACGTACCTAAAAAAAGTCCGTCCTGAACTCTAATCGCTCTCATCAGGTACTCGCAATACCTGACAAGAGCTAACCACACCAACTATCAAGGAGTTGATTATGGCTGATTAGCATTCTACCCCAGACTTTGTCGTTTCCGGAACCGAGCGTCACCTGATTGTGGGATATCGCCCGCAAGGTCGGGACACCAGTACACCAAGTCTTACCCTTTCCGGCAAGTGGTTACGCGCAGCGGGGTTCGATACCGGAAAGCGCTTCACGGTTAAGGTAATGGATGGCTGTATTGTGCTGCTGCCGCAGAGCGATAAGGAAGAAATGCTTAAAGCGGAGCTACTGCAAATTCAGCAATCCTTTAAAAGCGTCAACAATACGCTTCATCTCGTCTGACGCCCGGAAATCTTCACCTTCTGGATAGCCGCTCCCAAATGACGCCGGGTTAATCGTCCGTCTAATGAAATTTATGCTCTTCTGACATACTATGCGAGCCAAAGCAGGTTCACCCGGAGGCTATATGGCAAATGAACACTTAACGTCGTCCCCCATAGGCGAGTTCGTTATGTTTGCCAGCGGTGATGGGAAAGTACGTGTTGAATGCCGCTTTGAAAGCGATACGCTTTGGCTCTCGCAGGCAATGATCTGCAAACTCTATGGTAAAGCGAAAGCCACCATCAGCGAGCATATAAAGCATATATTTGAAGAAGGCGAACTTGAGGAAAATTCAGTTGTTCGGTTTTACCGAACAACTGCCAGTGATGGAAAAAATTATCAGGTTCAACACTTTAGTTTGCCTCTGATACTTGCCGTTGGCTATCGCGTTCGCTCCCCTCGCGGCACTCAGTTCCGCCAGTGGGCAACCCAGACGCTCCAGGAGTATCTGATCAAAGGCTTTGTGATGGACGATGAGCGGCTGAAAAATCCGCCTGTTGGTACATCGGCTGTACCCGATTATTTCGATGAGATGCTGGAGCGCATCCGAGATATTCGCGCCAGCGAACGCCGGGTTTATTTGCGAGTGCGGGAGATTTTTGCATTAGCGGCTGACTATCAACCATCGCTAAAAGAAACCACGCAGTTTTTTCAAACCATCCAGAACAAGTTGCATTTTGCCTGTACCGGACATACCGCGGCTGAACTCATTCATCAGCGTGCTGACGCCAGCCAACCGCATATGGGACTGTCCAGCTATAAAGGTGAAGAGGTGCATAAGGGTGACGTGACGGTGGCAAAAAATTATCTGACTCAGGATGAGGTCAGCGAACTTAATCGCGTGGTTAACATGTGGCTGGATTTTGCTGAGGATCAGGCCCGTCGTCGTCGTCAGGTCTTTTTACGCGACTGGCAGGATAAGCTGGATCAGTTTCTGCAATTTAACGAGCGCGAGGTTCTGCAAGGTGCAGGTAAAGTGAGTAAGCAAATGGCAGATGAAAAAGCACAGGCGGAATATAGTCAGTTTTCCGAGCAACAGCGGCGTTTAAAGGAAGCCGAGGGTGAGAAGGATATTGCTGCTTTGCTACAGTGGAAAACAGAGCCTAAAAAGTAGCACTGAGGATTCCGATTCTCACGAATAAAATCATTTGGCTAAACCTGTTTTATCTGCTGTGCTCACCTTTCTGCCGGGCGGCGCCTTGCCCGGCCTACGCGATCCGGGATTATCTTTGGGCCTGTGTATTCCCACCGAGCTGCGCTGCATGGCGTTTAGTTAGACAATCCCAGCTTCTGTGACAGCTCGCTCAGTTCACGCATCGCCGCCAGGCTTTTTTGTTTCCGCTGTTCCGCAGCCACCTTCTCCCGCACCAGCTCCGCCACCCTCTCCGGCTCCTCAGACGAAACCACCCGGCAATCGTCTAATGCACAATATTCCCTAAAGCGCTGGCGGAACTTCATCTCTTCTTTTTCTCTGACCAGACCTAAGCCGCGTGTCAGCTGGCGCGCGACCACTATGCGCGTAGCGATATCAATATCCTCTGAAGGCAGTAGCAGGATGGAGTACCCGGACTGCCGCACAAGCTGTCGATTCCCGGCGACAATCTCCGGGCAGACATCGGTGGCAAGAAATCCCGAGGAGAGCACCACCACTCGTTTTTCATGCGGATTCTCCGCCAGCAGGCGAGAGCATAGTGCGGCGTTCTCACGCACATAGCGCTCGTATCCATTGCGCTGAATATATTGGCGAATATTTAAAATCTGCTCGCAAAATTCGCTATCGAGATCGATAAACCGGTAGCTCATCGCCTGCGCGAGCAGCGCTCCAACCGTGCTTTTTCCCACCCCGCCGGGGCCAATCAGAAATAGCGTATTCATCTTTATTCCTCGCGTCCGTGTGAAAGCATTATGTCAGCAGAATACGCCAAATAATTCCGCGGTCGCGGCCGTTTTTTGTTCACTTCCATCTCCCCAGCCAATCATTTCCATCCAATGTTTGCGTTATTCCCTTCACCTTTAAATCCTTACACTAACGGGATAACGTGGCTTAGAAAGGAGACCAATGATGACACCCGAACTCGAACACAGCTTCTCTATCACCATTCAGGTAGACAAACCGGTCATCGTCTCCCGCAGCCCGCAGAGCGGGAAACGTCAGCTGATCCCAATCCTCAGCGGAACCGTACGCGGTGAGCTTAACGGCCACGTCTTACCCGGCGGCGTCGACAGCCAGATCGTCGAACCTGACGGCACCTGCCGCCTCTCCGCCCGCTATGCATTACACGTGGAAGAAGGCACCGTATACATCGAAAACAACGGCATTCGCCGCCTACCCGAAGAGTATAAAGAACGGCTGTTCGGCGACGATATGCGCTTTTTTAGCGATATTCCGCCGGAAGCTATCTATTTTCGTACCGTACCGACTTTTGAAGTGGATGCGCCGGCGCTGCGCTGGCTGACCACCTCGCTGTTTATCTGTTCCGGCGGCCGCACGCAGGACGGCGTGATGCTCGATTTTTATCGCGTCCGCTGATTTTCACGTTTTCAATATAACTGTTATCGCCGTCGGGCCATTTTTCCCCCGCGTGCCGCGGTCTATCCTCAATACATTCAAACGATGAACCTTATTCAAAACCGGAGAGTGTATGAAAGCGATCGCCATTACCCGCGCGGCGGCAGAAGGCAGCAATATTCCTTTTTTAACCGACATCGAGCTGCCGCAGCCGGTTGCCGAGGGGCATGACCTGCTGGTTGAAGTGAAGGCTATTTCCGTCAACCCGGTGGATACCAAAGTCCGCGCCGGGTTTAACGCCGATACCCCGCGCGTGCTGGGCTGGGACGCGGTGGGCGTGGTGAAAGCCGTCGGCAGCGCGGTGACGCTGTTCGCCGCGGGAGATGAAGTGTGGTACGCCGGCGCGCTGGGCCGTCCGGGCAGCAACAGCGAGTTTCAGTTAGTGGATGAGCGCATCGTCGCCCGCAAACCGCGTTCGCTGGATAATGCCGCCGCCGCCGCGCTGCCGCTCACCGCCATTACCGCCTGGGAGCTGCTGTTCCACCGTCTTGGCGTAGAGGAAGGCGGCAACGCGGGCGACACGCTGCTGATCGTCGGCGCGGCGGGCGGCGTCGGTTCGATACTGACCCAGCTCGCCAGCAAGCTGACCGGTATGACGGTCATTGGCACCGCCTCGCGCCCGGAAAGCCAGAAATGGGTACGGGAAGCGGGCGCGCATCATGTTATCGATCACAGCAAACCGCTCGCCGAAGAGCTGGCGCGGATTGGCGTCAAAGCGGTGACCCACGTCGCCAGCCTGACCAATACCGACCAGCACTATCCGCAGCTGATCGCCGCTCTCGCACCGCAGGGCAAGCTGGCGCTCATCGACGATCCGCAAACCCTCGACGTGGTGCCGCTGAAGGCGAAAAGCATCTCCCTGCACTGGGAATTTATGTTTACCCGCTCGATGTTCGCAACGCCGGACATGATCGCCCAGCATCAGCTGCTGACCCGCGTGGCGGCGCTGATTGACGACAACACCATTAAGACCACCCTCGGCGAGCACTACGGCGCCATCACCGCCGCCAACCTGCAAAAAGCGCACGCGCAGCTGGAAACCGGGCGTTCGGTGGGCAAAATCGTGCTGGAGGGCTTTTAAGATGAGCGGCGAGGCGATTTCACTTCTCGCGGTGCTGACGGCAAAACCGGGCCACAGCGACG
>OKBV01000119.1_pt1 | contig 30121 bp, 31 predicted proteins | sample 1614461 | NCBI WGS metagenome assembly OKBV01 (sample SAMN04436941, study PRJEB24849) | human gut metagenome | biome: human gut; feature: NICU; material: stool | host: Homo sapiens | place: USA: Saint Louis, MO | collected 2009-11-12
CGGCTTGTAATCCGTTGTTCCGTGTCAGTGGAGGCGCATTATAGGGAGTTATTTCGGGCTGACAAGTTAAAAATATAAAAAACTTATCAAGCGATTACTTTTCAATCAATACGTCTATTTTCGCCTGAATTTTAAACAAAAACGAGCCCCGCAGGGCCCGTTTATTGTTGTTTTGTGACTTACTGCACTGCCACGATGCGATCGTCATTCACTTCCAGACGAATCGTTTTGCCCGGAATCAGTTCACCAGACAGAATTTGCTGCGCCAGCGGGTTTTCGATCTGCTGCTGGATAGCACGTTTCAATGGACGTGCGCCATACACCGGATCGTAACCATTCGCGCTCAGCAGTTTAAGCGCCTCGTCAGAAATGTGGATTTCATAGCCACGCTCTTCCAGACGTTTGTACAGACGCTGCAGCTGGATCTGAGCAATAGAAGCAATGTGCTGCTCACCCAACGGATGGAATACAACAACCTCATCTATACGGTTGATGAATTCCGGGCGGAAGTTATGGCTCACGACGCCCAGCACCATATCTTTCATGTGGCCGTAATCCAGCTCACCAAAGCGTTCCTGGATTAGATCGGAGCCCAGGTTCGAGGTCATGATGACAACCGTATTACGGAAGTCGACCGTTCTTCCCTGTCCGTCAGTCAGACGACCATCGTCAAGCACCTGCAGCAGAATGTTGAACACATCCGGGTGCGCTTTCTCCACTTCATCCAGCAGGATGACAGAGTAAGGACGACGACGTACTGCTTCCGTCAGATACCCACCTTCTTCATAACCGACATATCCCGGAGGTGCCCCAACCAAGCGAGACACCGAGTGTTTCTCCATAAACTCGGACATATCGATACGCACCATTGCGTCGTCACTGTCGAACATAAAGTTTGCCAGCGCTTTGCACAGTTCGGTTTTACCGACCCCGGTTGGACCAAGGAACAAGAATGAACCAATCGGACGATTCGGATCGGACAAGCCCGCGCGGCTACGACGGATGGCGTTAGAAACGGCTTCCACCGCTTCGTTCTGACCAATCACACGGCTGTGCAGCTCCTGTTCCATACGCAACAGTTTTTCCCGTTCGCCTTCCAGCATGCGAGCAACCGGGATCCCGGTCCAGCGCGCCAGCACTTCTGCAATTTCTGCATCCGTGACTTTATTACGCAGCAGACGCATGGTTTTGCCTTCAGACTGGGTGGCTGCTTCCAGCTGTTTTTCCAGTTCAGGAATTTTGCCGTACTGCAGTTCAGACATCCGCGCCAGGTCGCCAACGCGGCGCGCCTGTTCGATGGCGATTTTTGCCTGCTCCAGCTCAGCCTTGATAGTTTGCGTTCCCGAGAGGGAGGCTTTTTCAGCTTTCCACTCTTCCTCTAACTCAGAATACTGGCGCTCTTTGTCGTCCAGCTCTTCGTTGAGCATATCGAGACGTTTTTTACTTGCCTCATCAGACTCTTTCATTAATGCCTGCTGTTCCAGTTTGAGCTGGATAATACGACGGTCGAGTCTGTCGAGTTCCTCCGGCTTGGAGTCAATCTGCATACGAATGCTGGATGCCGCTTCGTCAATAAGGTCGATAGCTTTATCCGGTAACTGACGATCGGCAATATAACGATGAGACAACGTAGCTGCCGCAACAATCGCCGGGTCAGTAATCTGCACATGATGGTGCAGCTCATAACGTTCTTTCAGGCCACGCAAGATTGCGATGGTGTCTTCCACTGAAGGTTCAGCCACAAACACTTTCTGGAAACGACGTTCCAGCGCCGCATCTTTTTCGATGTACTGGCGATATTCATCAAGCGTTGTGGCACCTACGCAGTGCAGTTCCCCGCGAGCCAGCGCTGGTTTCAGCATGTTCCCGGCGTCCATCGCGCCATCGGCTTTACCCGCCCCAACCATGGTATGCAATTCGTCGATAAACAGAATGACGTTGCCTTCCTGTTTCGAGAGATCGTTCAGCACACCTTTTAAGCGCTCTTCAAACTCACCGCGATATTTGGCCCCAGCCACCAGCGCGCCCATATCCAGCGCCAGTACACGACGGCCTTTTAAGCCCTCCGGCACTTCACCATTGATGATGCGTTGGGCCAGCCCTTCAACAATGGCTGTTTTACCGACACCGGGTTCACCGATTAACACTGGGTTATTTTTAGTACGACGTTGCAGCACCTGAATGGTACGGCGAATTTCTTCATCACGGCCGATAACTGGATCGAGTTTGCCCTGTTCAGCACGTTCAGTCAGATCGACGGTATATTTTTTCAAGGCCTGACGTTGGTCTTCAGCCCCCTGGTCATTCACGCTTTCACCTCCACGCATTTGTTCAATTGCCTGAGTGATATTGGCGGTCGTCGCCCCTGCTGATTTTAATAAATCGGTCAGCGTACCGCGTGACTCAAGCACCGCCAGAACGAACAGTTCTGACGAAATAAAGTTGTCCCCACGTTTTTGCGCCAGCTTGTCGCAAAGATTCAGTACACGCACCAGTTCCTGAGAAGGCTGCACATCACCGCCGGTACCTTCTACCTGCGGCAAACGGCTCAACGCCTGGTCAATGGCTGTACGTAACTGGCCAGCATTAATGCCAGCAGACGTTAATAAAGGACGTACCGATCCCCCTTCCTGATTCAGCAAGGCGCTCATTAGATGAAGTGGTTCGATGAATTGATTGTCGTGCCCCAATGCGAGTGACTGGGCATCGGCAAGAGCAAGCTGGAATTTATTGGTAAGACGATCCAGACGCATAACTCCTCCCATAACAGGTCAAATTTGCTACTGGAGATTAAATGAGGTCATCCCTCAATTATTCAAGGTTAATGACCTGAATTATGTGAAAAGAAAACGGCACGTACCGGATCGTCTTGATTCTTTAGGTTATATCAGCCAAATAAAACTTGCCATACGACCCGTGGTATTGTCGCGACGATAAGAGAAGAACGTCTCACTTTCACTAAAGGTGCAACGGTCGCCGCCGTGGAGGTTCTCCACGCCGACATTTGCCAGCCGCTGACGGGCAAGCTGGTAGATATCCGCCAGATACTTGTCGCCGCGCGGTACAAATGCGAGGTCCGCTTGCGGATCTTTCGTCATGAATGCCTCGCGAACTTCTGCTCCCACTTCAAAGGCGTTTGGGCCTATCGCCGGACCTAGCCAGGCAATAATGTTTTCAGGTTCGTCGGCAAAACACGCCACCGTCTCTTCCAGCACGCCAGCGCATAATCCTCGCCAACCCGCATGGGCCGCAGCCACTTCCGTCCCGGCGCGATTGCAAAACAGCACCGGCAGACAATCAGCGGTCATTACCGCACACACTGTGCCCGGCGTGTTGCTATACGACGCATCTGCGCGTTTGGAGGCGTAAGGCCCGCCTGTCAGTTTCAGGACATCCTTACCGTGGACCTGCTCCAGCCAGACCGGCTTTGACGGCAGATTGCCCGCAGCAAACAGTCGTTTGCGGTTCTCTTCAACATGCTCCGGGTTATCGCCGCAATGGGCGCCCAGATTCAGCGAATCGTAAGGCGGCATACTGACTCCGCCAATACGGGTAGAACTACACGCCGCGACACCTTGAGGTATCGACCACTGCGGAACAATTAGCTTACTCATAGCCAGGCAATATCGTCCTTATGTTCTTCGAAATCAGCGCGCATCACTTCAATCAATTGCACCATATCTTGTGGGATCGGCGCATGCCATTCCATTTCGATACCGGAAATCGGGTGATACAAACGCAGCATGGTCGCATGTAGCGCCTGGCGGTCGAACTTACGCAGTACGGAGATAAATTCGTCAGAAGCGCCTTTCGGTGGACGTGGACGACCGCCGTAGACCTGATCGCCCACCAGCGGATGAGTGATATGTGCCATGTGCACGCGGATCTGGTGCGTACGTCCGGTTTCCAGACGCAACCGCAGACGCGTGTGCACACGGAAGTGTTCCATAATGCGATAGTGCGTTACCGCCGGTTTCCCCATTGGGTGTACCGCCATGTGCGTACGCTTGGTCGGGTGACGGCTAATCGGTTCCTCAACGGTTCCGCCAGCAGTCATGTGACCAATTGCTACGGCTTCGTACTCACGGGTAATTTCGCGCAGCTGCAATGACTCAACCAGACGTGTTTGTGCCGGAACCGTTTTTGCCACCACCATTAATCCGGTCGTGTCTTTATCCAGACGGTGTACGATACCGGCACGAGGAACATCCGCGATTGGCGGGTAGTAATGCAGTAACGCATTCAATACCGTACCATCAGGATTCCCGGCGCCTGGATGCACTACAAGGTCACGGGGTTTGTTGATGACAAGAATATCATCATCTTCATAAACGATATCCAGTGGGATATCCTGAGGTTCAAAACGAACCTCTTCATCAATTTCTGCATTGATGGAGACACGCTCTCCACCCAACACTTTTTCTTTCGGTTTATCGCAAAGATTGCCATTTACCAGCACGCGCTGGTCGAGGATCCATTCTTTTATGCGCGATCGCGAATAATCAGGGAACAATTCGGCCAAAGCCTGATCTAAGCGTTGACCGAGCTGATTTTCGGAGACTGTTGCGGTGAGTTCTACTCGTTGTGCCATAAACTGCTTCTTCGTTTAACGTTGGGTTTTACGGCTTTGCCGTTTAATATAGTGTGCTATTGTAGCTGGTCTTAACCGGGAGCAGGAACAGAGAATCTCCCGTATTACATTTTGAGGAAAGTCAAAACGTCATGACGCGCATGAAATATCTGGTGGCAGCAGCCACGTTGAGCCTGTTTTTGGCGGGTTGCTCTGGTTCAAAGGAAGAGGTGCCCGATAATCCGCCAAATGAAATCTACGCGACTGCTCAGCAAAAGCTGCAGGACGGTAACTGGAAACAGGCAATAACGCAATTGGAAGCGTTGGATAACCGTTATCCATTTGGACCGTATTCTCAGCAGGTGCAATTAGATCTCATCTACGCCTACTACAAAAACGCCGATCTGCCACTTGCTCAGGCTGCTATCGATCGTTTTATCCGTCTTAACCCGACACACCCTAACATTGATTATGTCATGTATATGCGTGGCCTGACCAATATGGCGTTGGATGATAGCGCACTGCAAGGATTCTTTGGTGTTGATCGCAGCGATCGCGATCCCCAACACGCCCGAGCTGCGTTTAATGACTTTTCCAAACTGGTACGTGGCTATCCGAACAGCCAGTACACCACTGATGCCACCAAACGTCTGGTGTTCCTGAAAGATCGTCTGGCGAAGTATGAATATTCTGTTGCGGAATACTACACTGCCCGCGGTGCATGGGTTGCCGTGGTAAACCGTGTGGAAGGCATGCTGCGCGACTACCCTGATACTCAGGCAACACGTGATGCTCTGCCGTTAATGGAAAAAGCTTATCGCCAGATGCAGATGAATGCGCAGGCAGAAAAAGTAGCGAAAATCATTGCCGCTAACAGCAGCAATACCTGATTTGCCTCAGAATGCAAAACGGCAGCCCAAGGGCTGCCGTTTTTTTATCCGTTAACGCTACAACTGAAGCGGTTTAGCTCCGACGCATCCCATCAAATATGGCCTGCTTTCAGGTATTCCTCAAGTAAAAAATCGCCTGTTCCTGCGGTGCCTCACAAAAAGGTTTTCTTGACAAAAAGCGACAAAAAAATGTGATTTACATCACGCATTTTGACATTGGGAACGGTATGCTGGAATCACCAAGACGGGAAAGACAAGAGGTAAAATTTATGACAATGAACATTACCAGTAAACAAATGGAAATTACTCCGGCAATTCGCCAGCATGTCGCAGACCGTCTCGCCAAACTAGAAAAATGGCAAACTCATCTGATTAATCCACATATCATTCTGTCTAAGGAGCCACAGGGTTTCATTGCTGATGCCACCATCAATACACCGAACGGACATCTGGTCGCCAGCGCAAAACACGAGGATATGTACACCGCAATTAACGATTTGATCAACAAGCTGGAACGGCAGCTCAATAAAGTGCAGCACAAAGGCGAAGCCCGTCGTGCAACAACTTCAGTCAAAGACGCCAACTTCGTCGAAGCAGAAGAAGAGTAGTCCCTTACATTGAGTGTATCGCCAACGCGCCTTCGGGCGCGTTTTATTTAACTGTAGCACACTGAAATAAAAGGATTTATTTCTCACAATGTCCACATATCGACCACATCGACAGCAAAAACCCCGCGAATGCGGGGTTTTTCTATCACTAGGAGACACAGCCAGAATGACGTCAGATACAGACCGAATAGCACAAGAAATCCAACAGCGCATCAGAGAACAAACCAGCCAGCCTCATGATGAATTCACTCAGAAAGAATATCGCCGCCTTCAATCTGTGACGCCACAGCTGTTTGCCAGATTCCTGACTGAAAAAGGAGTTCCAGGATGTTGTTTAGCCTGTGGGCGCACTGATTTATCCACCCCTGAAACAACCAGTGTCGATATATCAAAATCCCCATTTGGCAAAGTGAAGTTCAACGAACTGTCCGAGGCTGAGAGGGAAGAGTACATAGCGGCCACACAAGTTAATTACGTCACCCCAATCAAGATCGAATCCGACAAAATAGCCTCTGTATCCAATCATCAATACCGACTGGTATGTCAAAACTGCGGTTTCACCAGCTACTTTCGCGCAGCGAATGTCGTTTATTGGATAGAAGATCTAACCGCAGAGCAAAAGGATAAGTCATAATGAACAGAGAACAGGATAATCTCGTTCTGCTTAAATTTGGTGATAAACCTAGGAACGGCGGCAATGGGGGCGGCGGAATGTCTGAGCAGTTAGAAAAACGCATTGAGAAACTCGAAGGCGAAGTTTCCAGTATCCAGAAAGACATTGCTGTTCTCACTGCGCGATCAGAACAGTTTTCAACAAAAGCAGAAGTAGAACGTCTGCGTGGCGATCTGATCAAAGAAATTAACTCGGTCAATACCAAAATAACCTGGTCAATATTCATTCCTCTGATGATTGCCGTGCTTGGCTGGTTAGCAAAGCAATTATTCTTTGTGTAGCCCCGCGACCGAAATTCTCACTAATCTTTTCAATACATCTCCCTTACCACTGAGGGAGGTATTAAATGTTAACGTTTAGATCCGCCCCTCACCTCCTTTCTGGATCGCGCGTCGGAAAAACCACACAACCACACAGCACGTCCAAAATCACAGATAACCATCTGAATAGTAACTTAAATATTTGTGTGGTTTATACCCTCACAGACCAACACAAAAACCCACACAGAAAATAATAATCTTATATATCAGCATATTAAAAATTACAGTTGTGTGGTTCAGAAACCCACACATTGTGTGGCTTTTGTGTGGCTTTTGTGTGGTTTATAAAATTCAACATTTACCCTACATATCATATAGATAACTATACATTTTAAGAGCTGTGTGGTTTGTGTTGTTTTTCCGACACTCCCCCGTGACTTTTGAAAACTCTGTCAATGGTCGTTTTTTGCGCTGATTTGTTAGTGTTAATGTTGGTATATATGTTTCAGTGTTGTATCTAGTATTAATAGCTGTATCCCATCACTGGCAGTGAAGATGATTTCAGTTACCCCCTGACCGTAATCCCGCACCATTACAGCCCTCACAGTAATTTTTATTGGCAATGCCTCATGAGCAGCATTTCGTGAAAAGTCACGTAATCCACGACGAACCCGCGCCACGTCTACGATTGGTCAGTCTGGTATCTGCTGTGCACCGGCCCCCCAACTGAAATCTACTGAAATCATTTGCACAGCGTGCAATTGCCGTTTTTCGCTCTCCCCCCAGCGCTGGCGCGGTCTGGCGGGGTGAATTGCACAAAATCCCAGTTGCAAAAAATTCTCAACACGAAAAGCGCAGGCGGGTGCGGTGTAGCGCGGTTTCCGTGACGTTTCCGCTTCCGCCGCAATGGGCTGGCATACTTCGCCAACACCTCGCTGTGACGTTGTTATGTATTCAGGCAAGTCTTTAGGTGCTGGGGGGAATACACAGCACTACGTGGCGTAGAGAGGTCAAAAAACCCACATTCGTGGGCTTAGAGTCAGGCGATAATACCCTGATATTTTGTTCGTGTGGCGCCAGCTTTTGTGGCCGTGCCGGTGAATGCTCCCGCGTTCGTCGGGGTGCCAGTTGACGGGTGGGAATGTGATGCACAGGTCGTCGCCAGTTCGGCCAGCAGGTCGATGGTATCGAGCATCATCTGCAGGGTGTTGATACCCTCACTACCTATATGGACGGTCGGACCCATGATTTGCTGGCCACCGGCCGCAACCGTTTTACGCAGGCCGGCAATCTTCTCGCTCAGTGCTGCAGCCTGCACATCGATGTTGCCAGTGACGGTGAGCGACTTATTACCGCCGATTTCAGTTGTAGCATCCTGTCCCACATGAGCCACATAATTGGCCTGGGTACCGACCGCATAATCACCGGTACATCCATGCTGGATAGCACCGGCCAGCAGCTTCGCCGGCCCCATAACCTTTGTAGTATCACCGGCATGGATAGTGGTTTCACGCTGCGTGATGGTCCGCGTTTCGGTATCCGCTTTCACTTCACGGTGCATAGAGCTTTCAGCGATAGTCTGATCCGTTGTGCGCTGCATGTGCCCTTCCACTGTCACGCGGCTGGCCACGCCTTCGCGCTGCTGCTGCAGCTGCTCGCCGGGTTTGACATCAGGCAGGCTGGTACCGTCTGGCAACGTCTGCCGAATAAACGGCTTATCCGGACGTCCGTCCATGAATGCCACTTCAACAAGAGTACCGACCGGCGGGAACTGAAACTGGCCACTGTCGTGACCCGCCATAGGTACCGGCACAGGCACCGCCTTATACACCGGCGTGTCCGGTACCGGATTACCATCTGCGTCCTGCAGCTGCAGGTCAACGGCATAACGCGGCCGGAATTCGTTGGCAATATTGCCACTGCTCACCGGTTCGCTGTGGGCGATAACTACAGCCCGGCGCGGTACATGTAAACAGCCAGCCAGCTCAGGGAACGCTTTCTCCATCTGGCGACGTATAAGCGGTTTACTGAGGGGATTGCCGCTGGCATCGAGCGGTGTCCAGGTCAGCAACATATCGTCGTTCATCAGTCGAACCATGGTAATGCGCTGACCGTTCACCATCGCGCCCGGTCGCAGTGTCGGTACCATCGGGATCGTCATACTGTCGCCGGCGGCCGTGGCCTGATTAAATTCTTGCGGGATAGTGACAGGTTTTCCGGCCAGCAAACTGTGCGCATAGCTACCTGTGAACATATTACCGTCCGGCAACTGGTACCAGACATAATCCGGTATGCTAAATGCGCGGCCAAGGCTGGCCAGCAACTGCCAGCCAGTACCCGCATGCGTAAAATGGGCTATGGGTTTATCGGTGTAATCAGCACCAGAGGGAAGTGTGAACGTCAGCCCCGAGTGACCGCCCAGCCAGTCAGTGACAATACGCAGCGTGGGATGCTGAAATGAACAGGGAACCTGCCTGTCCAGCGTGCCAACCAACTCGCGAACAAACAGTTTTACACTGCCGTTCTCCGCCGGCTGCGACCGTTCCACATACCCAGTAAACCAGCGGTACATCATTTCGGGATAGCCGATATCGAGACGCACCAGTTTGCCTGTGTAATCCTCCCCAGTGACCGCCGTAATAAAACCACGGCCTCCGGATGACAGTTCCAATACCAGATTGCTGTCCACAAGGGGGATTTCGTTTCCGGAGAGATACAGACGTTTAACCGGGCGCATCAGTCCACCACCTTACCCAGAGTGTCATTGACAGGCTTCAGCACTGTTTTTTCGAACCACGTCAGCTGCTGATCGGATTCTTTCGCGCCGGCAGTTACCCCACCGTCTGATGATGAGCCGCCCTGTTTTGCTGCTGCAGATCCATTACGGGCATCATTACGTGCCTGTCGTTTCTCCGGCACACTGTGTTTTTCGCGTAACGTGAACTGTACCGCCCATGCCATCTTCCCATCCTGCTCTGCAGCCTCTAGCTTTCCGGCAAAGACCACCTGGCGAATCCCCACTACATTGGCCGTCAGGTTGGCCACACGCCATGTTTTCATCGCCCCGCCGCTGGTTGTTGTACTGGCCATCGTTGCCAGGCGGGTCAGCGTTTTATCGTCCCTGAAAGGAATAAGACCGCTAACCTGCAACTCTTTGGCTTTAATACCCTGTTCTGCATGGGTGGTGCTCGATGTCTGACCGCTCTGGTCTTTATCCTGGTACTGCATGCCGAGCGTAATGCGCAGATTTTTCATGATAATGGCTTCGCCATCGAGCGCGAGAATGATGTTAGCCAATCATTGCCTCCAGTGCGCTGAGATCACTTCCTGTGAAAAGAATGGCTGCAGTATGTACCGCATCCGGATGGGGGATATTTTTTACCAGCTCCACAACCGTAGTCGTCACCGGCCCTGTCATATTGAAAAACCAGACTTTAGCCGATTTCGCCTGCAGGTCTGTCAGCCCCTGGCTGATCGTCGCCAGAACGTTGCTCCTTTCGCTGGCAAAACTGGCCAACATGGAGGCCATTTCGCTTATCCCTGTGCTGACAGCTGCTTCAGCCTGTGCAGCCTGCGTACGCTGCGCATTAAGTGCCGTACGGGTTGTATCCGTCGCCACCGTCACTGATTCGGGAAGCGCTGCGGTAACATCGGGCAACTGCATTTTAACCCGCTCAAGTTCACCAAACGACTGAGCCAACCTGCGCACCTGTTTGAGTTCTGGCATTGGCAGAACTGACGATACCGCATCGAGCGATGAGAGCAGCTCATCATGTGTGTTTTCGCATACCATCATGATGATGTTATGTGTGCCGGCTCCGCTTTCGAGTAGTTTTTTACCCAAAAACTGTATTGCGTTTAACGGGCTAAGGTACCCACCGGTACTATTATGCAGCCCAAGTTCCGGCACCCACGGATGCGCAGATATCACGCTACAGGTAAGCGATGATAACTGCGCCGGGATATGTAAATTGGCTTCTTTCCACATAAGCTAATGCGTCCGATAAGTCCGTTTTTAATCAGTTCCTGCTACGCAGGTACTGATGGCCAGTCAATATCTGGTGCAGTACTCAAATCAAGGCGACGCAGCGTTGTACGATAGGCACGTAACGCCGTCAGTTCAGCCTCTTCTTCTGCAGAAATATCACCGTCTTTTTGTGCGTCCTCCAGCCAGTCAATACGCGTTGTAACCTCTGCCATGCGGCTGTCACGTTCCGCTTCAGCGTCAGCCAGGTAATTGCGGATTTGCTGCAATTTGTCGTCTTTATAAAACCAGTCATCCCCCAGCGTGACACGCAAATTAGCTTTTGTAGCCGGAAGCTCTACAACACTCATATTGACCGGAAAAAAGGCATGAATATTTGTCGTGAATGTTTTGACACGACCATCATCGTCATAGCCAATTTTCAGCGTTTTAGATTCATCAAATAATTTAATAACGTCATACCAGTCATTACCTTTATCATCCTGCAAAAACAGAACATTCTGACCGTCAATAATTTTGGGTCTGTCAGTAGTGTCTGGTATATATGGGGTGAATTTTCCGAAGCTCTGCATTTTTATTCCCTTTTAATTGATGACATACCAGGTGTTATTCACCTGTTTTCGTGTATAGCGGATCTGAATCCAGCCAACGTTGCTGGAACCACCCACCATTGAAAAGTTATACATAGCCGCACCATCAGTCGGGCGCATATACCCACGACCATCCCAGAACTGAAATTCAGAAGGCGCAGTCAGGTCGATATTCTGAACAAAGTTCTGCAATACCCATGCCTGTGTTGCAACTTCAACTCCACTAACTTTTAACGGCACCGCACTTTCAATGGAACCGGGGAGAAACCGGAAAACATGAACACTGTTGGCATAAACGTCCAGAATGCCGTCACCGTTCTGTTTAAAACCAGTGTCGTTGTCGCCCAAAGCAATTGAGTTACCGCCGAGAGCGTTAGTTGTTCCGATACCCAAATTGCCATTCAACCCGCCACCAGTAATAGGCAATGCGCCTACATCACTGGCTGTTGGCTTATTTGCTGTGCTGTAGTCAATAATCCATGGTGTACGTTCAGACATGTCTCCATTCCACGTCTGGCGACTGGCACTTGCCCCCGTATGAGAGAAATACTGCTGTAGCCATACATCTCCTGAACGCCCAACGAACATAAAACCGTATCCGTACAGCTTGTTACCATTTGGGTATTTGGGGAAATCAGACACTGTGCCGGCATCTGCAACGCTCACTAACCACCACCCCGGCGTGTCGGCAGAAGCCATCCTGCCATTATTCCCAATTGTTCCAATGGGGTCTTTAGGAATGGCACGAATATCAGCGGCGGCTGTCGGGATTTTTAGTACCCGCCAATTTATCGAAGTATTTGCCTCGTGTATTCTCCACGCCAGATAACTTATATTTGTATCGTATCTTGAAAGCAAAAGCGCACAATCATTACCCGAATCACGGATGCCGATAACATTCACATAAACAAACGTATTTGCAAACTCTGGCATTCCCGCGGGGAAATTTATTGCTGCATTTACTTCAATGAAAAGGGTTTCACCTGCTGCAAACTCATACGAATTAAAATTAAAGCCGTGTGAAGCGGGTATTACAGTCACCCCCAAATTCCGGTCGCCAATCTTTAATACACGACCGAGAGTATTATCATTTTTCGACGTTGTTGCGTCGAGCGTTGCGGCTGTACCAAGTTGCAGAGCGGTACGGGCTTTCGCCTTATCCGGGATATCATTCAGGTTCTGGTCTTTTTGCAGCGATCCAGTAGCTTTGTTAACCGTATCCTGCAAACCAATATTCTGAACAAACAAGGACGGATTCGGGATATCTGCGCCGTTACGCTCCTTCGCAAGACGCGCATTTGCATTATCCATCGCGATTTTAACCGCTTTCAATGTAGCGGCCAGCTCTTCGCTGGTGCTGTCCGTTGCACTGCTTAACTGGGTGAATCCCTTCGCGCTGGTTGTGGCATCTGGATGATTTCGGGACTGCTCATGCTTTTTCAGCGCATCGCTGGCCACCTGTTCGTTCAGCGTCCCTTTTGGCCGTAAATCCGTGATATTGCCATTCACATCAATGCTGGCCACAGCAAACACATAATGCTGTACGCCGTTCTGCACGTAATTAGCCAGGCTTTCCGTCACGGTGATTTTGCTCTGCGCATTCCACACGCTAGTAAGTGACCCTGTCCAGCACACATCCAGCCAGACTTTGACCGGCTTTGTCGTCACCGTAATATTCTGATTTGCAACAAGTGACGTACGCAGCCCTGCTACATAGCCGGTACCTTTGGTGACAAAAAACTGATTGCCCGTTTTTCCGACCAGATAACCATCGCCAAAAAATGCTGCTGCCCCGTAAATATCCGTATTTTCCAGACGCTGACGCTCATCGATGCCATCGAGACGGGCAGTAAAATCAATCTGCCAGGTCTGCGCCGGCGTGGTGATATTTGTCTGTTTTTTGGCACCGTCATATTCCATCAGAAACGAGCGGGTCAGGACGTTTCCCTGCACACCGGCTGCATTGGCCACTTTGCTTTGAACGGGGGCATGGACAATCATCGCCACTATATTCGACGTTTTGTTGACCAGACCAACCCAGTTGAAATCAAAATCCCCCACGGCCGTGCCAAGGGTTACGGAATAGACAACTGCGTTATCGTTTACGACGCCGGTTAACGCCACATCAGCGCGATGCACAATCTGCGCGTCAGGGGGAATAGCTTCATTTGGATCAATCGGTAAAGAGATATCGAGATTTGGGACATTGGCAAAAATAAACCCGTCCAGCACTACGGCTTCCCCCGTTACCGCCTGCTGGGCCTTCAGTTGTTCAAACGCGCTGGTAATCACTGTCTGTGACATAATTTCTTCCCTGAATTACATTATTTTGATGCTGTATAAACCACATAATCCCCGGTGTACCAGCCAGCCCGAATATCAAGCGTGTCGATGGTGATCACCTCATAGTCATAACGCCTGCAGGTACGGCCATACTGCCTGATGATTTCACGCAGCAATTCCCCGTTAGAGGCAATCTGCCCGTCACTGACCCGAATAGTGATCACATCCCAGTCTTTACCCGGCTGGCGCTCCTGCAGTTCCACATACCCGATACCGAGGCGTTGAAAAATGGCAATAAACCCCTCAACACTGCCGGCATCCCGGGCATTTACCCAGGCGAACGCCACACGCTTACGATACAAATCGAGGGGTTCACTATTAAACCGGGTAATATCCCGCTCCCATGCCAGCAGGTTCAGAATCGGGAGTGGGCACACCAGTGGATCAAACTGTTTTGCAGGCCACATCAGCCACTCATAGAGCTGTGACCAGAATTTTTTACAGGCTCTGAGCAGTCTGGCCAGTTCACCCTTGCTCATCCAGAAAGGCAGCTTAAGCTGCGAGAAATCAGGCATTGCTCAGACTCACTGTCAGGGTTTTAAGACGAGGAACAGCCAGGTCGCTGCTGATATCCGCCAGTGAAAACACGACTGACTCAACATCCTGAAACTGCTCATGCAGCTCGCGCCCCAGTTGCGAAAACGAAAAGCGGCTGTATGGCCAGGTTTTAACAACGTCAAAGTCCGTATTTTCCCGGAACGCACAGCGGATCAGATTGGTCACACCTGATTTCAGCGCCGCCTGCTCGTCGGCTGTCAGATTGGTCAAATTGACAACATATACCGTTGCGGTCAGGTCATGCTGGGTTTCAGGTAAGGCCATACACTGCAGATCGTCGCCGTGGCCATGGTGACCCCGCGTTGTGATGAAATCATTCACCGCTGTGAGAAAAGGCTGTGATGCCTGACCACTATCAAGCAACAGATAAGCATTCGCCGTTCCTGGTCCCCGGGGGGCATCATGTTTGAAAAAGATGCGATCCACTGACAGTCCTGCCACACCAGAAATCATCGAACGGTAAACCGCATCAGTATGGTAATTACCCACCAGATTGAACTGGTTACGACACCGCTCCCGCAGTTCATCATCTGACTCATCATCCCCGCCCGGTGTCGTCAGCCAGTCATCCTCATTAACCACACTGGCAATGCCAGTGACCGCTACCGGCAGGATCCGGTAATATCCGGGAGCCAGATTCCAGGCTGCGCCGGCACCGGTAGCCTGCACCGGTATCAGGGCTGATGCAGTACCAACAGGTATCGTGATATCTGCTGTAACCGACACCTGGTAAATGGTGCCGTTGATACGTTCAGTCTGAACCACCGTACCTGCCGTCACGCTGACAGCCTGTGCTGCGGAGGTTTTGGTAAACCGGATAACCCCCTGCACTGCGCTGGCGGGTTTCGGGGTGACATTCAGCCCCCAGGCAAGCAGGCGCAAAAGCTGCCCACTGGCAGTGGCAACAAACATATTGCGCATCACAACATTAATCAGCGCACTGATGATCCACATCACCGGCGTCGTAATGAGGGCAGTGACCAGACGCCAGAATGGCGACATGCGCGAGGTATTGGTTACCATGCCTTCTGCCGTCACAATCCGGTTAAACTCGGCGCGGACGGCATCCTCAGTCACCGGCATTCCCGCATCCTGCAGGACTTTCTGAAAATCAGGTTTCGGCATTTCCATAGTCAATTCCCTGTGAGAGAGGTCCGAAATCGTAGGTATCCGCAGTGATAAACAGCCTTGTGGTACTTTCCTCTGTGACCACAGCTGTACCCGGAACAATGCGTTCATCATCTTCAATCAGCAAAATCATCTGGGTGAAAATGTCACTGCGCAGCGTAGGGCTTCGTTCGGCGATCAGCGCGGTGGCCAACCCGCTTTCCATGATGGCGTGAACCAGATCCTGCCCGATGCTGTAGCGGTTATTACAGAGCACCGGCTCATTGCCGGCATTCAGTGCGATATCCCCACCAGTAATCAGCAGGTCTATGAATAACGCGTTCATCCCTGTGTCTCCTGCCATTCACGTAAAAGCGCTGGCGTTGGCATCTGCTGCACCTGAATAGTCGTGTTGCCAAACGTTTTCCGCTGGTCGATAGTGGTCTGACCGTTGCTTACTGCGCCTGCAGCCTGGACGCCATTTCGTCCAACACCCTGTGCGGTACCTCCGGTTAGCAAATCCGGTGCCAGTGAGGCTGGCACTGCAGGATGTGCCTGGGCGGTCTGCATCAAATCAATGTCAATACCCGGCAACTTGTTAAGCCCGCTAACTATCCAGTTAAACGTATCGCTGAAGCTGGCTTTAATGGCCTGCCACAATCCGGAGAACATATTGCCGATTGCCGAACTCATATTTTTGAATGACTCAATCGGCGATGAGAGGTTGAAAGCAGCAATAACATCCAGCCATCCCTGCTTAATAATGCCTATGGCGTCAAATAAATGACCCGCCCAGGTGATAACCAGTTGAATGGGTGACAGGATCAGACCAATGGCCTGCGCCACGAACTGGCCACATGCCACGCCCGCACTGGTTACACCCTGGAGTTCTGCGACGCTGGACTGGATGGGGGAAATCAGATTAACAAACCAGCCAAACAGCGCTTTAACCGTGTTCCATACTCCGGATATCGCACGACCAATCAGACTGAATACGCCGGCAAACGGCGAAAGTGATCCTGCTGCCTGAATAAAGCCATCAATAAAACCGCTGATGAACGCCTTAATCGGTTGCCAGCAGGCATAAATCGCAAGCCCCAGTCCGGCTATCACCGCAATCACGGCCAGCACAGGCCACAGCAGACTGGTAGTCGCAATACCAGCGGCCCCCGTTGCAATGGAGTACGCCAGCATTGCACCACGGATAAACGTCATTGTGGCGCGAAAAGCCAGCATGGCCTTGTTACCTACCCACAATGCTGCGGTATAAATGCGTACGGGCAGAGTAACTGCGGCCCATGCCGCGCGAAATGCCAGCAATGACAATTGCCCAGCGCCCAGCATCAGATTGACAGCCGCACCTGCAGCTGTCGCACCAATGATGGCCATAACAACCAGCCCGATAGATTTGGTGATATGCGGGAATAATTCCTGCCAGCGCATAAATTGTTTGCCGGTATCAGCCACGCCGTTCAGCAACGGATAAATCGTCGGTAACAGCGTGCTACCAATGACGATCCTGACAGCGTCCATGTAAGCGGTGAGCCGTTCCCAGGGATCCACCATGTTTTTCGCCATTGCCACGGCTTTGTCCAGGCTGTTCGTTGAGCCAATGGCAACAATATTGTCCTTCAGCTGCCCGGTGTTATTTATCAGTAGCTTAATCATGGCCACCGCTTCATCGGATCCAAACGCCTTTTTGATGAGATCAGAATCAGCAACTTTACTCAGGTCACCGTATTTCCCCCGGATCAGCTCCAGTATCTGCGGCGTGGACTTCATACGCCCAGAGGCGTCCGTAAACTGCAGCCCCAGCGTTTTCGCCGCACCACCGACGCCGGCAAGGAAAGACTTGTATTTAGTCCCGGCCTCCGAACCCGACATGGTGGCCTGCAGCTGACCGAGAACCGCGAACTGTTCAGACACATCCGCACCGGCGGACGTCGCTGACGCCCCCAGTGCAGTGAATGCCCCGGACATTTCGTTACCTGTGGTTTTGAACATCTGCACGGCATACGCCGTTTTGCCGGCAATCGCGTTAACCCAGTTAGCATTACCCATTGCATCGGCGTCTTTTTTGAAGATGCCATACATGGTGCCCATGTAGTTGGTGATGGTGGCTGCATCGGATTTGGTGGCTTTAGCCAGCACGCTCGAGGCGTTAGTGAATGCAGCCAGATCGTTACCGGCGAGGCCAGAAATCGCCGACTGGATATCGTAGGAAGATTTGACGAAATCGGCGGCACTGCCACCGTACTCGATAGAGAAATTCATCGCCGCATCACGCAATGCGTTCAGCGCGTTCTCGGCCGTACCCAGGCTTCGTACTTCACCCAGTGCCATGTTCATTTCGTGCGCCGGCTGCAGTACCGCTTTGATGCCCATCCCTACACCAAGCAGTCCGGCACCGCCGACCGCAACATTGGCAAACGCCTGCCGGGAAGCACCAGCAAAGCCCTTAACCCCGGCCTCTGCCTGTTTGAGCGGCCGGGTAATTTTATCTATCAGTGAGAGGGTAAAGTCGAGTTGTGCGCTCATTTGTCACCGTTCAGTGCCAGCGCGATACCGCTTGCCACGGACTTGCGCATGTTCTCCCAGTGACGGTTATCCAGCCAGATGGCCGCAGCAATGCTGTCAGGATCGTCGCCGTCCGCTGGCAACCAGTGGCGGCGCAATATCAGATACTGCGCCAGCCCGTTATTATCAATAGCCCGGACCCGGGCCGTCAGTTTTTTACTTCGATTTCCAGCTCAGGCACGAACTGTTCGTTCACCTTAGCGGCCAGTTGCAGCGGAACTCCCGGTTTCTCCAGCAGCTTATCAAGCGCCTCTTTACACTCTGTTGCGACGATACGGCGCAGATAATTATGGGACGGGGCCACTTTGTTATCCGGCATCAGTTCATTGATGTATTTGTTATAAGCTGGAGTCGTCGGCAGAAACTTCAGCTCGGCACCGCAGACAACCAGAGTGACCACATTGTTTTCTTTACTCATTTTTCGCTTTCCTTCGCAAAAGAATTTCATTAACAAGAGAATTATGGCGAGCTGCACACACAGGGTAGATATCCTGATAACGCAGTAAAGCAGCAGCCAAATCACGACCCGTTCCCCCCTGCAGTCGGGGCAGATTTTCGGGGCAACGTGTCAGCAGGTTTTCCTGATAAGGCACGTTCGGCCGCACTGGCGGCGCTGTTGTACATCCTGACAAAATCATCAGTGACGCAGACATTAGTAAAAACGGGCTTAACGATCTCCGTACGGATTTCCACTGGCGCGGCATTTTTCAGTCCCTCGAGTTGTTGTTCCAGTTGCCGGGATGAATCTGCCGATACCGTAACCAGTTCATCACGCAGTCTCTCACCGGTAGCTCTGGCTGCTTTATCGACGACCAACTGAACCGAATCCTGATACCAGCCCCGGATTAACCATCCCGCACACAGACCGATAATCAGCGCCCACAGTGTTGCCCTGTTCATCATCGCAGCTCAAAGTGCGGGCAATCCCAGTTGTCATTACCGACAGTGTGCCCATCGCCATTGAAATCACCACCCCAGCGCAGCGTAACCCCCTGCTCACTGGCAGCGGCAAACATCGCATCACGCAACGGGAAAAACTCTGCCGCTTTCCAGGTACCACCGACAGGGAACAAATCCACTGCCAGCCCGTCCTGATGCTTACTGTGTGCCACCTTTGTTTTGCGTTCTGCCAGCAGCTGACGCTGACGCTCTGCTGTACGTAACCCTTCAATGACGATGAAATCCACCTTCGACAACTGCAGCGCACGACGCACCACAGCCTGAAGTTTTGGGTTAACTCCGTGCAGGCTTTCCTCACTGCGACGACTGAAAACAAATCCGTTGCTCATTCACTATCCCTCTTTTTACGTCGTAGCCAGATTTCCAGAGCCTGATGGCCGCCAATACCCAGCGCAGCCCCCAGACCGATAATCAGCAAAGGACTGGCTCCGGGCACCTGCAACAGCACTGCGCCGGCGGTGGTGGAGGTCAGGCTGCCGATAATCACCCGCGAAAAAAACAGTCGCGGTGTGATGGGGTCATTACCGTCAAGCATCTTGCCCAGTGCGGCCAGAAAACCAATGACCAGCAGGGTATACAGTGTTTTTTCATGTTCCTGCATACCCGCCTCAGCCAATCAGGTTGCGTACGTCATCACTGGACAGATACGGCACACCATTAATCTTGATGAACTCCGGAGAGGTCACGAAAAACTTCGCCTTGTGCGTCAGCATTGAACCACCTTTAGGATCGATATCCAGCAATGAGGTCACCACCAGTTTGCAGCCGAACGCCTCCACCTTAAGCTCTTCATCCCCCGCTTTTGCATACCACATGGCATCAAACTCCGGGATGGCCCGCCATGAACCAGCACGCGCAGCCATCGGGGTAAGCTGGTCTTTGAGTACCCGGGAAGAAAACTCCACTTCACCATCTGCGGCCACATCCCCGGAAACCGAGCCATCCGGTACGCCGCGAGTCTGTGCTGCTGCAGTGTTGTCGGTGATATCGAGAGAAATTTTGTCGAAATGGATCAGTTCACCGGCAAAATTGCAGTCAACAGACTGACCAGAAATACGTCCCATCAGGCATTACCTCCCTGTAAGCTCAAATCCAGCATCACGGACGCCTTGATGCCTTTCGGGCAGTCATAGGTACGTACAATGATGTAAATCTCCACCTGTGTTTTAGTACGCCAGAGAATTTGCACATCACCATCCTGTGGTGGCATACACTCCCCCGGGAACGTCACACCCTGAATACGTACTGTTTTTGACATCTCACGCATGGGTGCGGCGAAATACTGCTGATGCGTCGCAATGCTGGTTGGCGTGGAGTTCAGCGCACGGTCGGAAATTTTCGGGATGGCCAGCAGGCGAACGCGGCGACAGACTTTATCGATAACGCGTTTGTTCTCAATCGCCTGAAAATCGCCCCCCTCAACATCAAGCGTGACGCCGTCAGCCCAGTAGTACCCGTCATAATCCGGATACCACATTGGTACCGAGAAACGCGCCTTATTCAGTGCCTGCAGCGTGGCAAGTCCCAGTTCCACACCGTCTTTATCCACTGGCAGTTTGCCGGTAACGTTCAGTCCGACCACCGGGCCGGTTTTAACGCGGGACGGACTGTCAGCTATAGTGACGGCACGATTGCAAAGGCGACCGACATACACCCCCGGCTCTGCACCAAACAGACGCGGAACCAGCGTTACGCTGCTTTCAGCGACACCCTGCTGGTACGCCGTGACACGGGAGAGATAGTCAGCCCAGGATTCTGTCGAGGGCACAATGCCCTGGACGGAAAGATACACATGCACCCAGCGCTGCCATTTCGCGTTAATGTCCGCAATCAGGCTACTGGCGCGCAGAATATCCGCCTCGCTGGCGATATCGTCACTGACCAGAACCCCTTCCACCGAACAGACCGCCATCGCCGCTTCTGCCGCACTGGCAAAGGTGACTGCCGGCTCATCTTCATTCAGGATCCAGACATAGCCAAACCAGTTATCGCCGGCGTTACGCATCGCAGCCTGAAGGTCTGTTTTAAACACACTGTCGCCAGCGCCAAGCAGTTGATCAAAGTCCGTCTGGGTATTGACCGGGATGACCTTGTTAGCGTTCGGTACCGTTGCACCGGCTGTACCTGGGGTAACGGTCGCGCCGGCGGCGTTAGTCAGCTTCAGCAGTGGACCAATATCAGTCCCGGGCGATGCAGCAGCGGCAACGGTGATTGTCGCGGCTGCGCCGGTCGTCAGGGTCGTCACCACAAAGTGGCTGGCAGTATCATCCCAGCTCACCGTGACCAACGAACTGAGTTTTGCCTGCAGTACTGTAGCGACCTGCGCAAGCGTAGTGACAGCAGATAAATCGACACCGGTAATACTTTTTTCTGTGCCGTTGATGGTCAGCTTCAGTGCGCCATCACTGACGGCTGTAAATTTGGCAATGGCTTTGTCTGCCGTTGCCAACGCCCCGCCGGTCAGTATCGCTGCCGTAGCTGCGCCACCGGTGGCTTTCAGTGAGCCGATGAATAACATCACCCGCTCGATTTCTTTGGTTTCGCCCTGCAGCTGGTTGAGCTGATCGACGTCTACAACAGGCCAGGCCATCCTTAACCCCTTATATCCTGTGCATTCACATCCCAGCCGAAACCAATAGCCTGCAGCTGGCGAGCGAGTGCGTTCATAAAATCCGTTTCCCCTATACCCAGAAACTCTCGGGCGGGCAGAGTGACGGTCCATGTCTGTTTTGCCGGACTTCCCTCCAGCTTGCGGATCAGCATCCCTGCCTGAGCAGCGCTGACCTTCGCCTGTATCTCTTTGTAACCCGGCGTTCGCCAGCGTTTGCCGCTGCGCATTTTGAACCCTGCTTTACGCAGACGTTTTGCCTGGCGTAATGTTGCCGGGCCAGACTGGCGACTGCTCCCTGATGACTGACGGGCGCTGATTGTCGCTGTCATGCCATTTTGCTGTGCATAGCCCACCGTGCCGGCAGAGACTTCGCGCGTGCCGTTGCGGTAGTTTCCCCCGCTCAGATAGAGCCTGACGGCATCAATTTCAGGCATCTCACGGATTCGGATGAGCTTTGGCATATTGCGCAGCATCTTGCCTCTGCGCTTCGTTTTACGCGGTGCCCATGCCTCCCCATCGGGAGACTGCTGATTGCGCACGTTCCGCTTTGCCGCTGTCACCATTCCATATTTCGCCAGACGCCACAGCAGACGACGACGCTTAGCCGGCGGCAATTCCAGTGACTTCAGCGCATCCCGCAGCGCTTTAAGCTGTGCGGGATTTAGCTCACCTCGGATTGCACCGGCCATGTACCATTCCCACTGCCGAAATAGAATATGGCCTGTTCAGCCGTCCAGACTGTCGCATCAGCCAGCTTCCAGCGCTGGCCATCCAGCGGAATAGCCCCGTCAGCATCTTCAAGGAGATCCAGCGGCTCAGCCATCTGAGCTGTAACCACCACAATGGCAGTCTCATCATCAATGATTTCCACATCCATCTCAGGCAGTTCCCAGTCCACGTTGATGGCATCCATCGCCGCAGCCCCGTCGCTCTGATACCAGGCCAGCAACAGCGCCATAACCAGCTGCGGTGGGCAGAGACGATACGGGAAACGCTCCCATGCCAGTGTGGCGGTGTACTGCATGATGGCCAGACGATACTGTCCCGCCCCAAGGTCACGCGCAGCCGGCACGAAACGCACCTCATCCATGAGGCTGTCAAACCCGTCCATGGCACGTTCCGGCATGTTGCCTTTTACAAACTCAGTCAGTGATTCCAGCAGGCTCATATGATAGATACTCCCGCGCGTGACAGCCCTTTGAGACTACGCAGCGCAAAATTGGCCTCTGCCAGTAACGCTTCCCGGGTTTCCTGGGCTGACGGCTGCGCATCGGCTTTTACCCGCACAATGCTGGTCCACTCCCCCATCAGGTCAGCTTTCGCCCGGGCAAAGACCGCTTTACGGTACTGCGCGACAACGTAGCTTTCCCCTTCATATGACGGTCCCGGAACGGCAGAGGCTGTAACAATACCCAGACTCGTCCACTGGTCACGGCGTGCAATCAGACTGGCATTGATCTGCGCCATCGCGCTGACCAGCGCATCAGCCACTGTGCCGGCGGCAATATCTGCCGGGATGCTGCGGTTGTCCTGAAAATCCTTCACGTTCAGGTCAGGCCAGAATCCATCGTTGGTGACAGCAATATCCTGATAATCAATGGGCTTGCCGTTGAACATACATTCCCCCTGGAAAAGACGGCTCAGACCAGGCTCCACGACAATAAAGGCTGATGCCTGTTGTCTCCCCTGCGAGCCGCCGTGGGTCGGTGCTCATTACAGCGTCAGCTTTCGCCGGCGCTGTGCAATTTTGTCCCGAAGCGTACGCACCTGAATTTGTGGGTACATATCCTGCGCGGCGGCCAGAAACATATCGGCTTTAGCCAGTTGCGCATCGTCATCGATGGCGGAGGCCAGTGGCCTGCCATCTTTCCCCCGCAGCAGCTGCAGGCCAGAGAATCTCAAATATTTAGCTTTGACGATCTCATTGACCGGCCATTCCTCCAGAACGCGCTGACTGACGCGGGAAAAGTACGGCTCTACCGCGCGGCCGTTATCTGCTTCACGTTCAGCCCAGGCCAGCATCGTGTCCGCAACAAAATGCGGGAAATCGCTGCGGATATTGGCCGGCGTTTCCTGCCGCTGTTCAATGGCAATATCAGCCCAGTCCAGCGCCAGGCTGAAGTCTTCCACATCAAACAGCCAGATGACGCAGTACGAAAACACCGGGTGCAGGTGAACCGCATCGCCATCGAGATACTCCCGGACATAAGGCATCCAGCGCGGCAACAGCTCGTCACGCTTCATCACGATCCGCTGTCCAATCTGCGACAGGCTACGCAGTCGTTGCACATCCACCGCCAGTGCCGTGACCAGCAGGTGCAGGCTGTTAGGGGCATTGTTTGCTGCCTCTACGTTGCCAGCAGCCATTGCCTGCGCCGCTTCGACACGGCGCTGATGATCACGAAACAGGCTCATAACGTTCCTTACGGATTAGTGGTGGTGCCTTTGTCGCCTTCCAGCACGACGTTCGCCGGTTCGATACCCACAAACAGGGTTTCGTCTTCCACCACATACGCTTCGTTGCGGTAGTAGGAGTCCACCAGACCTGCCAGCTCATCATCGTCTTTGAAACCACGACGCATCGAGTCAGTCTGGGTATAAATCGACAGGTTGGAATAGGTGGTGATTACGCAACCACGCGCCGGGAACTGAGGTGGAACCGTTGCCGGCAGACCACCAAATGACCCCATCAGATCCATTTGTTTCATGGCGGCACGCTCGGTCGGCGTACGGCCATGCATCTTGCCGGCGGCATCAGCCTCTTTGGCGATGATGTCTGCGCCGACTAACAGAACAAGGTCAGTACGCTGACGGTGAACCGGATCGAGTCCCTGACGCAGGTCGTAGGCCAGGTGATCGAGACTGGTATAGTCTGCTGCAGAATCGGTACCAATATTGATTTTGTCGGCCGCTTTCCCACCGGTCAGGATATTTTTAGGCAGATTGTCACGCATCCACTGCATCCAGCCTTTGTTCACATCCTCCAGCAACTTATGCGCTGTCGGGTCAGAACTATCCGCAACAGACGTACCATTCCAGGCAATCATCAGTTGGTCGAGCGCAATCTGACGCTGGACGAACTGCGCATACAGGGACATAAACTGATCACCCATACGCGCCCAGGTATCGGCCAGATGCCAGGGCACAATCACACCGCTGTCTGTCGGAACGCAGGTATATTTCGCTCCCGCAGGGTTAATATTGCGGCGGTAGCGCCCGGTTGCTTTGCGGCCGGTGATGGTCTGCTGCATCCCGGCAAACACTTTCTCACCCTGGATATCAGTGACCAGCGGCATATTAATCAGGTTGTTAAAATCAACAGACTCCTGAACTGCACCCAGCAGGCGCTCTTCCTGTGGCCCGGAAATGGCAAAGGATTTACCCGCCAGAATCACGGCTGGATCAGCGCTATACTGTTTGGCCAGAATGTCACGTACCTGTTGTACGAGCTTTTCGGTTTGTGGTTTCATCCCTGTTCCTTACAGCCAGACTTTGTTTTCTTCACCCGGATTTTCATCCGGCTTTTTGGTGGTACTGTTACCCGCCAGTGCATCAAACTTCTGGGTAATCGCATCCAGCTTTTCGTCCAGCTTCGCTACATTCGCCAGTTTGGTTTCCAGTTGAGTGAACTGCTCAACCGTAACCCCCGTTACCACCGGCTTTTCTTCAGGTTTCACTTCGGGTTTGTCTGGCTCTGCTGAAGGCTTACCGCCGGCACTGAACGCTTTCACCTGTTCCTGAATGCCGGTAATAGCCGTATCCTGTTTATCCATACGCCCCATCAGCGCATCAAACTGTTCCTTGGTCATTTCATCCTCTTCCGTGGTTTGAGGTAGGTTTTCTTTTTGGCGGCTGAAGAAGCGCTGCAGGAATGATTTTTCCCGGGCCTCTGTTGGCTCGCTGATATCCTTCAGTTCACCCAGAGAGAATGCTTCTGCACCACTTTGAGACAGTTCTGACTGATAACTTCCCATACTGAACATCAGACGATCGGTTCCCAGCGAGGCCGGAATATCGGTGACAGTAAGACCGACCAGATAGCATTCACCCGTACCGGCAAAATTCTCTGCAACCTCAATCGAGGTGAACAGTTTCTGCCCTGCTTCATTAGTGGAGATCAGCCAGTCATTAGGCATCAACTGAGCAAACAATTTCAGAGTGCCATCAACACGCTCCGCTTTCAGACCATCCACCTCGCCATAGTTGTAGCTCCATGAACGGGCTTCCATGTTTTTATCGTGGCGTGGCCAGATAAGCGCCGTGTAGGTCTGGCGGTTATACGTTTTGGCCGCTCCCTGCAGCCATTCTTCCTTGATTTCGCGTCCGTCCGCTGTTTTCCCTGCGGTAGCAACACAAATCCAGTCTGTGCGTAAGCGTGGCATAACGTCCCTGTTCGTCTTAGTCCCTGGACTCCAGTTAAACGGAACGAGAAAAGAAATTCACTTATCAGAGTTTTGTGGTGTTTCGCTGCATTTCGATAGCGGAACGCAGCGGAATTGAGCGGAATGCAACCTGTTGCCATCACGTCAGAATGGTCAAAAAGGAACTATGGCCAGAGGGAACATGGCACAAAAATATTCAGAGGAAATCAGGGACGTCGCCCGCGCCCTGTATCTCAAACGGTGGACACCGCAGGAGATCAAAGAGGAGTTGCGGCTGCCTAGCGTGCGTATCATTTACTACTGGGCCGAGAAGTTCAGCTGGCGTGACTTGCTGAGCGAGGAGGGTGTTGAGGCTGCATTATCCCGTCGCATCCAGGTACTGACAGACCGTGATGGCAAATCGCAGCTCGAGCTGCAGGAGCTGGACCAGCTCGTTGGCCATCACGTAAAACTGCTGGCACAGCGTGCAAAACGGGAAGAGAAACTCCTGCAGCTGCAGCACCTGCAGGAAAGTGGTAAATCATGCGCTGATGTTACCCTCACTGATGAAGGTACCAGCCAGCAACGCAAAGGCCGTAAGCGTAAAAATGACGTCAGTGAAATAACCGCAGACAGCTTTAATGAGTGGGTGTCGGTACTGTTTGGGTACCAGCTGACACTGCGCGAAAACCTGCATCAGAAAATCCGTAACATCCTCAAAGCCCGCCAGCTCGGTGCCACCTGGTATTTTGCCGGCGAGGCACTGGAAGACGCGATACTTAATGGAAAGCCACAGGTTTTCCTGTCAGCGTCCAAACGTCAGGCTGAAGTATTCCGACGCTATATCGTGCAGATAGCGCATAAATTTCTCGGCATCGAGCTGACCGGTAACCCGATCCGCCTGAGCAACGGCGCGGAGATGAGTTTTCTCGGTACCAACAGCAATACCGCCCAGTCGGAAAGTGCCAATGTCTATATCGATGAATATTTCTGGATCCCAAAATTCCGCAAGCTGAACGACGTTGCATCGGCGATGGCCACGCATGACCACTGGCGTATCACCTACTTTTCCACACCCAGTTCAAAAGCGCATGAGGCTTACCCGTTCTGGACAGGCGACGAATGGCGGCGCGGCCGGCCAGAACGAAAGAACATTGAATTTCCGACCGAAGCAGAACTGCGTGACGGCGGCAGACTGTGTCCGGATAAGCACTGGCGCTTTATTGTTACGATCGAAGACGCGGTAAAAGCCGGATTTAATCTGGCAAACGTTGATGACCTGCGTGACCGTTACAGTGGCCCGGCCTTCGACATGCTGTTTATGTGCGTGTTCGTGGACGATAAGGATGCCGTTTTTGCCTTTGACCAGTTGATGAAATGCGGTACTGACCCGGGACTATGGCAGGATTTTAAACCTGATGAGGCGCGGCCGTTTGGCAACCGGGAGGTCTGGGGCGGGTACGATCCGAGCCGAACCACCGACAATGCGACATTTGTCGTAATCGCGGTGCCACTGTATGCCGCCGAAAAGTACCGGGTACTGCGAAAGTGGGTCTGGACGGGCCTGTCATTCAAGTTTCAGGCTGAACAGATAAAGAAAATTAAAGAGGCGTACAACCTAACCTACATCGGGATCGATGTCACCGGCATCGGCGCAGGCGTATTCGATATTGTCAGCGCGTTCGCGCCCCGGGAGGCAGTCCCTATCCACTACAGCGTGGAGAGTAAAAACCGCCTGGTTCTGAAGATGATCGACGTGGTTGGCGGCAACCGTATCGAGTGGGACCGGGAAGATAAAGACATTGCGGCCAGCTTTATGGCCATCAAGCGCACCACCACCGCCAGCGGTAACGCCATGACGTTCGTCGCTACACGGTCGCAGGAAACCGGCCACGCAGACTCATTCTGGGCGATATCCCATGCCATGCAGAACGAGCCGTTAAACACCGAACATAAACGCAAATCGAGATGGGTCCTTGGATGAGTAAAAAAAACCGTAAACCCGTGACGGCTGAAAATACCGCGCCGGCACAGCAGAAAATGAGCATGATCACCTTTGGCAACCCGGAACGGGCTATCCTCAACCCGCTGGAATATGAACCGGTGTATTACGACAGTTCGAGCCAGTTCTACACACTGCCGGTCAACCGGCTGGCGCTGGCTGAACTGCCGGACATTAACGGCCAGCATGGCGGTATTCTGCGTGCCAGAACCAACATGATCACCGCCGATTTTATCAGTGGCGGTGGCATGGTGCAGGAAACCATCCAGGCTGCCGTGATGAATCTGCTCACCTTTGGCGATGTCGCGCTGCTCAAGCTGCGCAATGCCTTTGGTAAGGTGATTGGCCTGCATCCCCTGCCCTCACTCTATCTGCGACGTGGTAAAGACCAGAAATACTATATTGTGCAAAAGAGCGGTACATTGACGTATGAAGAGAAAGATATCGTCTTTATCAAACTCTATGACACGCGCCAGCAGGTCTACGGCAAGCCTGATTATCTCGGGGGGATCCACAGCGCCATGCTCAACAATGAAGCCACCATTTTCCGCCGTCGTTACTACAAAAACGGTGCCCATCTCGGATACATCCTCTACACCACTGACCCGAACATGACTGACGAAATGGAAGACGAGATGAGAAAGCAGATTGCCGCCGGCAAAGGCGTGGGTAATTTCAAATCGATGATGATCAACATCCCGAACGGCAAAGAGAAAGGTGTGCAGCTCCTGCCTGTCAGCGACATGACCGCGAAAGACGAGTTTGTGAACATCAAAAATATTTCGATGCAGGATATTCTGAATGCCCACCGTTTTCCGCCAGGCCTTGCCGGCATGATGCCGAACAATAACAGCTCTTTCCCGGATATAACGAAAACCCGTCAGGCCTATCAGCGCGATGAAGTGACCCCGGTACAAAAACTGATTACTGATGCGGTGAACAAAGACACAGATATCCCTGCGAATTTACGCATGAATTTCACACAATCAACACAAATTGATGCATAATTAGCAATAATAGAGCGTGAATAAAAACCGGTTATGATGAATGCAAGGAGCCTGGAATGCGGATCAAATGTCCGGAGTGCGGTGCAAGAGCAGTGATTAAATCCACCAATCCTATTCACCCGCAGCTCACTGAGGCGTACTGTGCCTGTAGTGATGTGAACTGCGGTCATACTTACGTTTTACAGGTATCGTTTAAACATACGCTAAGCCCCAGCAGAAAATCACTGGATGATTTACTGGTTGGACTTATCAGTTCATTAGGGATAAAGCAAAAAGCTGAGTTACTGGACAGACTGAATAACCCTACCCAACTACATAGCTAAACTATTCATAAGTTATTATCGGGCGTCATTGCAACGCCCTTTAATTACTTACTTTCATCATCATCGTCATTTGATTTTGAATCAGTATTATCTAAATCATTCTCCTTTACTGGTTGCTTTTTCTCAGGATATTCCAATTTTGGAAAAGCGGTGAGTGGCGCAAATTTTTTCGCCCACTCACTGGCTGACTGCAGAGCTGCCAGATTCTGGTCTGGCCATTTTAATCCGGGATAATTCTCAAACGCTGATAATTTCTTTGCCCACTCATTGGCAGATTTAAGGGTTTCTAGGTTCTGGCCTGGCCATGTCATATTGTGCTGATTTGTCAATAATGCTTGATTAAACCAATCACGATTAGGCCTGGCTAATTCTGCCTTAGTATAGTTATCTTCTGATGTGTCATTTATAGAAAGAGGTATGGTAGACTTAGATATTTGACTGACAATATCATCCAATTTGTTTTGCTGTGCTATTATTTTACCATTTATATTTTTTAACGTTTGTTCTTTTTCTTCCAGTTCTTTCCTAACTTCTGAAACAGAATTCAAAATATCGTTGTAAGTTTTATTTTGAAGAGAGGACTCCCTTTCCCTTTCATTTATTAATAATTTTAAATCCCTCAATTTTACAGAAAGTTCTTCATAATCTTTTTCTAACGCCCTAGTATCAAAAGTTATTTTCTTTTTCTCTTGATCG
>OKBV01000133.1_pt1 | contig 28044 bp, 35 predicted proteins | sample 1614461 | NCBI WGS metagenome assembly OKBV01 (sample SAMN04436941, study PRJEB24849) | human gut metagenome | biome: human gut; feature: NICU; material: stool | host: Homo sapiens | place: USA: Saint Louis, MO | collected 2009-11-12
GGGTAAACGGGCCGGAGGGAAGGTGTGGGTGAGTTTCGGTGTTCACGGGTATGTTCCTCCGCATTGAAGTCATGCCTGCCCCAGCAGTTCGAGCATATTCTCTGCCATCACCCACAGCGCACGGTTAAGCTTCACATCGCCGTCGATACCGTTCACAGCACGGGTACGGTTGCTTCGCCCCTGCGCGGTACGCCCCGCCAGTCCTCCCTTCATCAGGTTCTCCTGCATCCGCTGATACACCGTCCAGAGGTCATCACTGCGGTCTTCGTAACGACGTGGCGTCAGTATCTGAGCGGTAGTGACGGGCTGGTGGTCTTCACCAAAACGATAGTGGAGAGCGGCCCTCGCCATCGCCTGTTGCGCTGGTGGCGGTAACAGAGCGGACTGCATGGCATCACGTTTCTCCTCCACCCGGTCAAATATCCCCAGTACCTCATAAGCCCCTTCAATGACTTTCTCCACCACATTACCCTTATGCGGCACGCGCACCTCCCCAAAGGTTTCGCCACAGACAAGTCCGTTCTGGCAGACAAAGCGAAACAACCCCGGCAGCATCTGGTAGGAGCTGGAGCCGTCGTGACTGTTAAGCAGGATGATTTCGGGGACCTGTTTGCCGGTGATTTGCCCCTCACGCCGCAGGCGCAGCATGTGCTTTGTGTGGTCGCGTTTATTAAGGTCGCGCACGCGTGTCTGGCAGGCAAAGAACGGCTGGAAGCCTTCCCGCTGTAGGTTATCCAGCAGGGTGATGGTCGGGATGTACGTGTAACGCTCGCTGCGGGATTCATGTTTTTCTTCGCTGAAGACGCTGGGCACGTAGTGCGCCAGTTCATCGCGGGTTAACGGGCGGTCGCGGCGCACGAGGCTGGCAGCGCCAAAACGGCTGGCTATTCGCATAGTGGAAACTCCTTAATGGAACGGTATAAAAGGCAAAAGGCCATGCTCCGAAGAGACATGGCCTGATACAGGGGAGGGCGGATGTGATAAAGAACGGCGATGGACGCCAGTTGCAGTTAGTTACCGCCAGAGGGTGAAGAAACAGAGATACCATGGCTGGCAATATAGCGATTGAGCATCACGCCAGCATTGGGAGCAAAATTCCAGTCCCGCCAGATAAGTGTGTTGTCGATGTCACGGATGACCAGGCGGAAATGGGAGCCCTGGTCGTCTTCAATGGCAATATTGATATAAACAGCGGCGACAGCTTCAGCCTGAGTGCGGGTGAATGCTCCTGACGGCAAGGTAGGTGTCTGGTAGTTTTTCATGATTTCCGTTGTCCCGGGTAAGGTGGCAGAAACGTGGTGCAGGCAATACGACCAATCGTGCGGGTGGTGGTGACATCCACCGCACCGCTGACCACACCACCGGCCAGTGGCACCAGACGAATAAACTGACCACTGGTGCGTACACCGGCACGGGCAGCCATCAGCACCAGGGTTTTCTCCACAATCCTCCGTGTGAAGGGCCGGGTCCAGTTCTCCATCGCCTGTAGCGCCACTTCCTGCAACAGCGCTTTGGCAGCGTTACCGCACAGACACAGCCCGGCGAGTGCCCGGATACGTTCGTCAGCCAGACTGCGTTTGCCAAGGCAGGCGATGGCGGCTACCAGTCGGGTCTGGAGAAACAGTACGCTGGTGATGTTCAGCGGCAGCGTGACGGGCATCGCCACCACCCCGACCACACCGGATAAAAAGCCGGTACTGCCCGCCTTGACGCTCTCCCAGCGGATCATCGAGTGGGCGGCTTTTGTCACATCCCCCTTCGCATCGGCGAGATAGCGTTCTGCCAGGGTTTCAGCCGACTCGATCCCGGCAATCCCGCTGACGGCTTTGTCATAGAGCCAGCCCATCATTGCCTGAATACTGCGGGGATTGTGTTCCTCTGCAGGCATCTCATCGTGATACTCAACGTCAATCTCATCGTTATTTTCCATTGGTTCTCCTGCTTAAACAGTGGATAAAAGAAAGGCCAGGGACATCGCTGTGATGAGCCTGGCCGGTGGGGTACTGTCAGTGGCATAAAAAGAACAGGCCACGTTCCCTGGAGAGATGTGGCCTGCTGGTATAAGGTCTTGTCGTGGCGGGGGTATTCCTGTGGTTAATGATTTTTACGGTCAGTTCAGGATGAAGTGTTCACCCATTTTGTCGTTGTCAACGTGACTATCCTGGGGAAGCTGGCGAGTATCGAGCATCAGACGGGTTTTGCATTCATGGGTCGATATCAGGTCTCCGTTTTTGTACACCCGAATACCCTGAAACTCTTCATGACCGGTGTCTTTACTCAGCAGAATATAGTCATAGACACCTTTGTTAAAGCGGATGTAGCTGGCAGACCCCATGCCCAGTGGTGCGTGATAATGGAAGGCCTTCACGCCGAACAGCCCTTCAGTTAACTCCAGCTCGGGTTTATCGTTTTTATCCGTGTAGGTGTAACGATAATCCTGCCCTGCGGCGGCAAAGACTCCCACATTTTTCCCGTTATCCAGGGTGCAGAACGCATTCACCGGGAAATCGGCAGACTGCTGAGTTGTCTGCTTCTCTGGTTCTGTTATTTTTGGGGGTGTTTTCGACACACGATCTTGTGCCGCGAGGCGGCGGGCTTCGTTTGCCGCTTCTGCATCTTTTTGCGCCTGGCTACCTGGCCCATAAAGATTTTTACTGGTTCCGTCTCCATGGAACCCACCTTTTCCGGAACCTTCAGCAACGCCCGCTTTTGGATTGTAACTGGCAGCTATTTCCGGGTCAGCTTCGCGTGAATATGCCTGCCTGGATTGTTTATGCCACTGGCCGTTTTCATCCTGCTTGTAACCCATCCTGGCCATGTCCCGTTTGTATTCTGACTGCGGATCGAAATCAGCCACCTTCTGATTAATCACCGGGCCGCACGCGCTGGCAAAATCAGCGGTACTGAAGGTAAAGGAAGAACCAAACGTGCTCATGCTGACTTTTTTGTTTTCTTTCAATGCATTAATAACTGACTGAATATCACGGGTTGCCACGGTTGTCTGCACTGCCTGGTACCGGGACTGGCTGTTGCACATCACGCTGGATGGATAAGAGGTGTTATTAATCCTGAAATTACTCCCGGCAAGTTCAGTGGTGCCACGACCGCCGCACTGCGGCTTATTCTCATTAATACCAATCGTTGACGGCTTAACCCGTAGCAGAACCTGACCGTCATCGCTGTACGACTGGCAGAAGGTACCATTGACGGTCCAGGCGGCAGAGGCATTAAACGCCGCCATGCTGAGCACAACAGCCAGCAGGGTTTTCTGATTTGGACGGTATTTTTTCATTCAATTTTCTCCTTTTTTATTGCTGAGCGGGAAACGAGTCTGCTTCCCGAATGGTTTTACTTCCTGAAAGTACTCATCACCTCGCTAATCAGCGGGAAACCTTCGTCCTGTCTTCTTCGTTGTTGATAACCCTTCCGGGCCGTGGAAATGCCCCGTCAAAAACCTATGCCCAGGCGCGGGTAATCAACATTATCATGATCGTTTTTATCGATCGATTTGATATAATCGATCTGTATAATCAATTAATAATTTTGTAAAGACAATCATGGGACAGTGATGAGTCTTTGTAATGCACTGTTTTTAAGAAGGTTTATCCGGCTAAGCGTGAAGCTGGCTGAGTAAAAGTCATACAGGGGATGGAATGAAACGATGTGCAAGATGTAACAAAAAAAGGGGCATCATCAGCCGACTGTTTGGGCTTGATAAGGAATACTGCGACGAGTGCTTATTTGATACTGAGCAGGAAATCAGGGAAAAACGCATTCTCCTCGTCAGGCGTCAGAAAGATGACAGCGAAGGGAAAGCGTAGCCCGATATGCAGACTGAAATTGATGTCAGCGTTATTATCCCGGTCTTCAATGCGCAGACCAGCATCGGTCATCTGGTGCATGGACTCCTCAGCGAGCAAACACTCAGCATTGAGGTGATTGTTGTGGATGATGGCTCTACCGACGAAACGTCGACCATACTCAACGCCATCACTGATGAGCGGCTGATCCTTGTTCATCAGGAAAATCAGGGTGTATATGCTGCACGTAACACCGCGCTGTCGGTTCACAGCGGTGAATGGGTGGTTTTTCTGGATGCGGATGACCGGATTGAAGAGGGGTTTCTCCGGGAGCGTCTGAAGAGCGCACGAGCAGCTCAGGCCGATGTTGCCCTTTTCAATGGCTGGCATACCAACAGCAGTTGCCTGCAGCGGCGACCGGTTCATCGTAAACAGCCTTATGGTCACGCGCTCAACGGTCATGCCTGGATACACCACTGTGTGACGCAGAAAGAATGGCCGCACTACCTGTGGCTGCAGATGGTTCGCTCGTCTTATATCAGGAAGAATAATCTGCGCTTTCAGGAGGGGAAAAGCCACAAGGACATTCTCTGGACGATTAACCTCGCCGCTGCAAACGGTCTGTTTTATTTCGCAGACAGGAAGGACTATTTCTACATCACGAACACGGCATCGATTACCCACCGGCAGGACTACTACGATATCCGTGCACACAGCTATATTGACGTTATCAGCGACATTCTCGCGCTCTCATCACTGCCACAGCACCATGCAATCAGAACATCCCTGAGAAAGCATGCGCTGGTTGAGTGCCGTCATTTTCTCGGGCTTTACCGCCGTAAAATTACCAACAGGCAGGCAACCCGATCGCTGTTCAGGGAGCGAATCAGCTTCCGGCAACTGATTGCGGGTGTCAGCAGCCTGAGCGACGTCTTTTTTCTGCTGAAATTCGTTGTGAAAATTTACCGGTGATCCCCGGTATGGAATTTTGACTTACAGTGTGCAACTACAGGCCGGAATAGGGTTGTGTTCGTTGACAGGGCGAGTCATCAACAGTCACGTGTGATATGCATAAATTGATGAACGAAGTAAACCTGTCTGCTGTTTTGTATTGAGTATGGAAAATTCAGGAGGAAAAGGCATCAGCAGGCTGTTCACTGAGGTAATATAGACGTGAAATTTTCTTCAATCGTGATACGACGTTATGAGCTCCGGACCACTGACATCAAGACGACAATTTCTGAACGACATTCAGGCTGAACAGCATTCGGACGCGTTGAGATCAGGTAAGGTGTGGCTGGCAACCCAGCGGATGCTGAAGCGAACAGGACGTGTTTTCGTATCGGATAAGACTGATCCGACAGCACCGGGATCTGTCTTTGATTTTAATGATGTTCGGGATTTATACCTCCTGCAACTGGCGGCTAGCTGGATAAAAAACGCTGCAGGATTTTCCTCCTGGGTTGAAATCTCTCCGGTTCATAAACGGAGTACCCTTCACTCATCCCTGGGGGCTCAATATATGATTATCCCACGCTCTGTACGGAGAAAAGTGGATGCCTACAGACAAATAAATGCAGCGAAACATATGCCAGTGCAGGAGTTTAAAGGGAGTCTGTATGCTGCATTAAGCAGGGCGTTTGGTTCAAAAACGGCAGTAAATGAGAAACTCCGTCATCTGCCATCGACGCCGGAAGAAATCAGAAAGATAACAGATCCTGATATTAAAGTTTATGGCATGACAGGAGAAAAAATTGCCCCGTCGTTTATCCTTTTTACGCTCGAATGTAAGCGACTTGGATACAGTAAAGAACATGATCTTTTATGGGACTTGTTCCGGATAATCAAAGATAAACATATGCTGAGCTCGTTAGGCGACAGCCTGTTCTTTACCTTTCTGTATCCTGATGACGGGGATTTCTTTTCCTGCTTTATTCGCGAGCATCAGGAATCGTTTCCCTCTTTGCAGGCAAAAAGGGAAGCCATTAGATCATTTGTACAGGCTGTTCATACTCGTTATCTTTTTACTGCCAATAAACGTAATTATATCAAACGTAAAAAAAAGAAATGGTCAGAGTAACGTCATAAGCAATTGTCAGTCGAGCGTCCCGTTCAGCAGCAATTGTTCGATAATGGATTGTTGTGTGGCACCTCTTTCCTTCATAAGGGTATCGAGCCGTTCTTTTGCATGTTTGCTTATTTTTACGCTAATCTGTGTCCTGAGTTTATCGCTTTTACTGCCCATTTTTTTATCATACGCAGCCTTCAGATTCGTTATTAAATGATTTTTGTACTTAATGATGTCAAGCCTGTGTATATATTCTCCCGGGAATAACTCGTCAAACGCAGCGATGATCGCCATTCTTTTTTCGGTTACATTGCGTGGCTGAAACCAGGATGAGATGCCTTTGTTGCTGAAACAGGATAGCTTTCTGATGTAGTCCCATGCCCAGCATACTACTGATTCTTTACGTGGAAGCCACGACATATCCTTTGTTTTATCAGCAATAAATAACCACTCATCCTGCATTTCAAGCATGATCTCATAAGCTGTAGCCCGGCCCGCTTTTTTCTCCATCTCCTCAAAGTATTTTTTCACTGCAACCCTACGCTCATCATGCGTTGACGGATTGCTGCTGACTTCAAAAAACTTATAAGGAATATCGCTATCCTGCAGGTCAGCTATCTGCTTACCTAAAAACGCGCATGAAGCACTCCTGATAAATAGCCAGCACCAGAACGTGATGCGTTCTGAGTCGACCCAGTCCAGCAGGCGACTTTGATCTGCCGGAATAAAACTAAGTGAATGGTTTGCTCCAGAATGAGCCTGATTTGGTCGCTGTTGATTATTTTCAGGTCGACGCATAGATACTCTCCTCGAGATTGATCTTTCTATCTTTCTGTTATCAAAATGTCACTGTCTGGCATCTGACATTTCTTAAAAAAGCTAGTTGAAAGCTTAATTATAGTTTTTATAAATGTAAAACAATTTCTTTAAATAGTCTTCTTTAAAAAATACATGCCTGTTTCTTTAGTGATTCTATACCCACTTCAGTATGGAGGGAGTATTCTGATTATGGAAAGGGATCACCTGTTTTATGAGAGTGATGCGAAAGGCTGGTATCGAAAAGAACTGACGCTGGTTGAGTAGAAGCATCAGGGAGTACTGCCTGGGTAATTTTTTACATCCGTCCACATGATATGAGTTGCATAACCGTTTACCTCCCGGTGGAAATGTAGCACGTTAAATCACCTGGTTATTCTGGGATTTGGTTCGACTTCTGATTGAGATTAGCTTTATGGTTTGCGGTAGTGGGTAGGTCGGCTAACTTGCGATTATCTGTTCTTCCATTATTCTAAGTTAAGTGCAATTGCAGAACAGGTAATTACTATAGGTAGTATTAAATTTTATGCCTGATGTGAGTTGCTAACTTGAGAGTGATTTAATCCTTCTTTTTTGCCAAGAAACCGCTACTATGATGTCTGTTAAAATACTGCTGATAACCTGATTAGGGTCGGTAATAGTAATATATATTGGTGTGTGTTATATATTGATATCTATTAGTATCACATGTGTTATATGTTATTATCACATTTAATCAATGAGTATCATTGGTAAGAACACTGTACCTAACTATGAAATGATGTACATCACTACCAGTTATTAATAGTGAGAACACTTAATGTTCATTTGAGATTGTTATTAGGTATTCCAGATATTGTTTGTCTTTTAGTGTGCATTAATGCAAGGTTTAACGTTAAATGGCAACGCAACATGTTTGAGCGATAACGTAACCAGAATCTACCCCGCGTATTAACGCATTGCTTCATCCAGTTCTGACTCCTGATGTTAATTATCCTGCAATCTGATCAGTGACACCATTTCGCTGCAATAAAATCCATCTGCAACTGATTGGCAAGTCAGTCATAGCTCAATTGTGTATTTGTTATTAATACCCGTAAGAGATTACTTTATGTTTGATTCAGAATTACTTGATCATCGCCATGGCTCATTAAACGCCAATTATCTAAAGAAAATAGAAAATGTTCTCCAGTACGCTCTCGATGAACATGCCCGGACATTAGCCGTACGTGTTGATTTACGTTTATCACCATCATGGGTACGGGATGATACGTTAACATGTCATCCGAATTTACAGGCTGACCTTTTAAGCCGTTTTGTTTGTTCAGTAAAAGCCAAAATCCGGCATTACAGGAAAATGCTGCTGAAAGAAGGAAAGAAAGCACATGCCTGTACCCCTCGTTATTTCTGGGTAAAGGAGAGTGACTCTGCTGAATCTCCGCATTACCACCTGGTGATGTTTTTCAACAAAGACCTGTTCCGGGGGTTGGGCCGGTTTGATTCGGAGGAGAATAATCTCGCCAGTATGATCCGGCAGGCGTGGCTGAGTGCGCTGGATCTGAAAGGATACGATGAGTATCAGCCCCTGGTTCATTTCCCTAAAAATGGTGTTTATATCCTTGACCGTAACGCACCTGACTTCGTTAACAACTTTAATCACCTGGTGTTTCGTCTCAGTTATCTCGCCAAAGAAAACACCAAAGTCTACAGCCCGAATGAGCGCTCAATGGGGGCCAGCCAGAAGTAGTCTCTGCCAGCTAAACAGCAGCGCCAGTATTTTTTAACCGATGAGCGTAATCCTCTGAAGGAGTACCGGCGAACAATGTTACCCAACCAGCCGGTCTTCTCCTGTCACTAATCAATCAGAGGGAGAATAAACGCATGAATACCAAAACCAGCGCCGCAGCTGCAACAACGTTACTGAATGCAGACGATCCACTTATCGATATGCACTTCATCACCGCTTACACAAACATGACCGACAAGTGGTTTTACAAACTGATTGCTGAGAACCAGTTCCCTAAACCCATCAAGCTTGGTCGTAGCAGTCGCTGGCGTAAAAGTGAAGTGGAAGCCTGGATGCAGGAAAGAATGGCTGAATCCCGTTCGTCCTGACTCCATGTTTTTCAACGCTACCAGTACCCGCCAGGGGCCACCTCACCACTGCAGAACAGGAATAACGTAAAGATGAAACTCACCGAAAATACGCAGTATGTAACAGTGGCGGAATACCGTTCCTGTATCACCCTGTTGAGAACGTATAAGGATGCTTTGTATGGATGCTGTAATAACGATGAGCGGCAGAGCTGGCGCGCAAGGGCGCTAAATCACTTGAGCAAAGCCACCTCATTTCATTGCCATCGGGCAAAACCTGCTGATTTCAGGCAGTTTAAATCGGCCTGTCAGCAACTTCAGCACAGTATCAACAGCGTCTCCCGGGAAGGTCAACTAATCAACGTTGCCTGAATTCCTTTTCTGATAACAGTTCAAGGTACAGATATGAAACAAAAGGCCGCTAAATACGCTCTGAATGAGTTCGGTTATCTGGTTAACGTTAAAGACTTCCGATTTCCGCCAACAGGAAAGCTCTACTGCTTCTATTGCACCCATCCGGTGGTGCTGGTGCCTGCTCAGGATGACAGTGACGCATATTTCCAGCATGTGCTCACGATGTCAGGCCGGGATGAAATTATTGCCTGTCCCAACCAGGTGTCACTTGAGACTAAGCGAGCCCGCTAACCTGCATAGAGGGCAGCAATATCTCCTTTCCTGCCATTCGCACTCTTGCCCTCCCTTTATCGACGAAAGAGAAATCAATGAGTCATTACCTGTCCGCCACAACTGCCGGAAATCTGGCTGATGTGGCTCACGTTCGTGCCTTTCTGCAGCAGGCCGTTGATCATTATCCGCGACTTGCCGCGTTTGGTTTTACACTGAAATTGCCATACCGCGAGAACCTTGCGGATTATCCGTCATTGATGTCGCGTTTTCATACCGAAGTCTGGCAGCGCACCGACGAGTATTCGCGTAATCGTCAGCAGACTCGCCGTCATTCACCACCGACGGTCTTACGCTGGATATGGGGGGCAACCAGTGCTCCGGTTTGTCGGATGGTGCTGATGATGAATCTTGACACGTTGGGAGGGGAGAATACTTCACAGCTTAACGACAACGCGTTGCAGGATATGAGCGAAATCATATGCGATGCAGGGCAGACGGTCAGTGGGATCCGTTATGATGCTGTGACAAATATGGCATCGTTATCCATCAGTCGATCTGACCGTGGCTCATTCTCATCCCCATTTAATCAACTGAAAGCATGGATACAGGCCATGGACGCGCCAGTTACTATGGTCAGGACTGGAATAGCAGGTTAATACCCTGTTTATGAGGTACCCGTTTTGGTATCGTTATTAAAGGTTTAAGACTGTTTACCGCAATACATCACCAAAAGACCTCCTGAGCAGGCTAAAACACTGGTGAAGATTGAAACAAAAAAAGCCCCGCAGGGCTTTTGAATAACAGCTCGGATTCATGCACTAATTGATCGCTTCAGCGCAAATAACTGGCTTTCTATTTTTTACCCGAGGACTTACTGGGCTTTAACTTATCAGTATTTCCCGGCGTATCTTTATTGTCACGGCGGCGTTGATCAAGCACTCCTGTTGATGGAGCTACGGGTTTCGGACCTGGTTTCAGACTCATACCACTTTCCTTTTAAACGATTAACCACGGCAACAGAGTGATGCCGCTGCTGTATTTTTTGGGGCGGCTACGCTGCATTTCAATATTTGACATTAAGTTTATTATGGTTATTCGCTTGCGCTCACGTTTCTTATAGCAGACGTTTTCCCTGTAACGACGAACAGGAGTGAGGAGGAAACAGCGCGGATGCGATCCGTTATGGCTGCTATAATGCAGAGGCTGCTAATCTTCTGCTTTTAGGCGTGCAATCCTTGTCCTGGTCTTCCAGGGGGGATTCTGAGTAGATATACTTCCAGAATGAAAAACACTCACGATACCTTACCGCCTGAACAAACTGTCAAGGCACTTGCGCATTTTGCATGGTGCTCCCTTGTGGCCTTGCGTACCGCTCAGCAGGATGGTCAGGCGTTGTCGCCACTCAGTACGCATGCATTTTTGCTGCACTGGTTAACGGTGGCGTATAAGCAAAAACGGTTTCCGCGTGCAATCGCATCCGATATTGAGAGTCTGATGGTACTTGGGCGCCAAAAAGGCCCTGCCGCTGGCTTATTCAGTCGTCTTAAATATTTGTGGTCATCCAGCACAGTCTCTGCACCCGCTCAGTCTGATTTGTACGGGCTGACTTGTGCTATCAGGCAACTTAAATCGCAGGGCTGGGTAAATGCGGTTGTGAGTGACGGCGACTGGGACAATGAAGCGCTTCTGGTCCAGGAATACAGCGATACGGATGTACTTCTGGTAAGAAAGTCAGCTCTGATCCATGGATTTTCGGATGAGGGGAAACTGGTTGCGCCGGTTGAATTTATGGTGACGGGCGACCTGTCAGCATGTACAGAAGTTTTTCAGGCTTATGCCCTCCCGTCGGTCATGATGGCCTCGAACAGGATCGCATTACAGCCTGAGCAATAGAACAAATATTCCCAACGCATCAGGTAATCTGAGCACTACCTCAATGGCGGTAACCTGGTCAGGGCCAGATTTTAGCAGGCTCGGACGCCGGTAAAAGCGATAACTGTTGGTGGTTTTGTGATAGTTTGCCAGCTCAAGCTGTTCTTCAGGTACCCTGGTTCTTTGCTCAGGTGCAAGTGGGATAGTAGTCTGAGCCACAGAAACGCGTGATAAAGCTGAGTGGTAGGGTTACCAGCCTATCGGCGGATAAAATTATTCAGCAGGACGTTCAGCTGTACCACAATTGCGACATCCGTCGCAATTGTGGTCTTCCTCTGCAACTTATTTTTACACTATGTAACATTTAAAAGCCAAATCAGATACACTTGCGCCAAAATAACCAATAAGCGGTAACATTGTGTCCCGGCGTTTTTCTAAGAATAGCATTGCAGCGTGGCTGGCACTCATTTCGATTGCCATGCTGTTTGTTGCGCCGGTTATCTCAAAGTCGATTTCTCACCAAACTTTCTGTGAACATCATAACGTCACAGTGATGAACATGTCTGATATGCATCACCGCGCGATCATGTCAGAACCTTGCCAGACTATGCCAGATATGGGCCACCGGATGATGTCCGAGCAGGCGATGTCACCTATGGAGGTGATAGCCTGCGGTTATTGCGATCTTCTGATCCATCTCCCGTTTGTTCTGGTCATCCTAACAACCCTCCTGTGTCTGTTGTTGCCGTTAGTCCAATGGCCGCCTGTACCTAATGCAGTTTTCCTTCCAGTGCTTCGAACCTGGCCCCCTCAACAAGCACGCGCTCCTCCTGCTGTTTTTTCTCTGCAATCTGACAACTTATAAAAAATTTGCATAACGCTGGTTTATCCATTGATGAGCCATAGTGGGTTATGCCGAAAATAATAGGGTTTGTAATGAAAAAACACGATTTTGTGCGCACTCCGCTCGTTTATCTGGTCTTTATGGCTCTACTGGCTAATACCGCAGTAGCTGAAGAACAACACAACCATATGCAAATGCAGGATGACTCCGTCATGATCGTCACTGCACCGGTCTCTTCTCCAATGGAGGTTGTTACTTCACCTAAAACACCACGACAGCCTGTACCTGCAAGTGATGGATCTGACTATCTGAAAACGATTCCAGGATTCTCGCAAATCCGTAATGGTGGCACAAACGGCGATCCTGTTTTTCGCGGCATGTTCGGCTCGCGGCTTCGCCTTTTAACAAACAACGGTGAGATGCTGGGAGCATGTCCTGCCCGAATGGATGCGCCCAGCTCCTATATCTCACCGGAGAGTTTTGATCTTCTGACGCTGATCAAAGGGCCTGAAACCGTGCTCTGGGGGCCGGGTAATTCGGCAGGGACCATCCGTTTTGAGCGGGAGCAGCCACGCTTTGACAAACCAGGCATTCAGGGAACAGCCAGCCTGCTTGCCGCATCCAACAACCGCTGGGATGAAAATGCTGATATCAGCCTTGGGAGTGAAGACGGGTATTTACGTTTGACGGGTAACAAATCACGTTCCTACGACTACAAAGATGGCAATGGCGATCGTGTTCCTTCGAAATGGGATAAGTGGAACGGGGATATGGCGCTGGGCTGGACACCAGATAAAGATATGTTAGTGGAGCTGACCGCCGGAAAAGGTGACGGTGATGCCCGTTATGCTGGGCGCAGTATGGATGGCTCACAGTTTAAACGTGAAAGTCTCGGGGCTCGTTTTGATAAATCTAACATTGGTGACGTATTTGATAAGTTTGAGGCCAATGTCTATTACAACTATTCCGACCACATTATGGACAACTATTCCCTGCGCTCTCCAGGCAGCGGAATGTCGCGAGGAATGTCTGGTCGGGACATGAGTGGTTCTATGGGCTCTTCAATGGATTCGGGGTCTTCAATGAACATGGCGATGCCAATGGCGATGGAACTCGACAGACGCACCGTTGGTGGACGGATGATGGGAACCTGGAACTGGTCTGACTTTGAGCTGCGAAGTGGCGCAGATACCCAGTTAAATACGCACCGCAGCAAAGGTGATGACATATGGACGAAAGACGCTCGCTTCCATGATTATGGCCTTTTCAGTGAGCTTACCTGGAATGCTACGGATCTCAGCAAAGTCGTTAGCGGTGCGCGCCTTGACAGGGTTCTGGTCGATAATTTCACCGATGTCGGCGTTTCTAAGCGAACTGACACGCTCCCCGCAGGTTTTATCCGCTTAGAACATAATCTGATTGAGATACCGGTAATGTTTTATGCAGGAATAGGTTATACAGAACGTTTTCCTGACTATTGGGAGCTTTTTTCTCCGACCTATGGACCAGACGGCTCAACGGATGCATTTAATAAAGTCAAAACGGAAAAAACGACCCAGATTGATATTGGCGCACAATACAAGGGTAAGCGTCTGGAAAGCTGGGTCTCAGCTTACATTGGTCGTGTAAACGATTTTATCCTGTTCCGTTACGATCCTAATAATGCGTACATCAGCCAGGTGGATAACGTGAACGCCACGATTATGGGGGGGGAAGCGGGTCTGAGCTATCAACTGAGTGAGAGCTGGAAAACGGATGCCAGTCTGGCGTACTCATGGGGAAAAAATACAGACGACCATCAGCCGCTGCCGCAAATTCCATCGCTCGAAGGAAGACTGGGCCTGACCTGGGAAAAAGGTAATTGGAGCAGCACGGGTCTGTTGCGCATTGTCAGCAGCCAGCATCGCGTTGCCATTAATGAAGGTAATGTCGTCGGCAAAGATTTTGACAGCAGTCCGGGATTTGCAGTTTTCTCTGCTAATGCCGCTTATAAAGTGAACAAGTATATCAACGTCAGCGCAGGTGTAGATAACCTCTTCGACAAAGCCTATAGCGAGCACCTGAATCTGGCTGGCAACAGCAGCTTCGGTTATTCCGCGAATACGTCTGTAAACGAACCAGGAAGAACGTACTGGAGTAAAGTTAACGTCACTTTCTAAAATAAACCCGGCTCAATGAGCCGGGTTGAAGAGCTTTAAATGAAAATGAGGTCACTTTTTTATGTTTAAACTTCTCGAACCCCTGGAAGGGAAATAGTTCCTGATAGCCATATCTATGGTATTTATCGTGGCAGTATATGTGGTTTCAAAAGCAGCATTTCAGGGGTTGAAGACCAGGTTGTGTCCCTTAATTGCATAATCTTTTGTAAAACAGCCGGATACAACCCAGTTTTACCATTGCCAGATAATTCCTCGCCGTTTTGTCGTAGCGTGTGGCAATGCGCCGGTATTCTTTCAGGCGACCAAAGCAACGTTCAACAACGTTGCGATTGCGGTAGGCATCACGATCGAGCTGTGAACGACCATCTGACGCCATTTTCTCATTGGATTTGCGAGGGATGACGGTCTTTATACCTTTTCTTTTCAGCTCATTACGTAACGCATGCCCGGAGTAGGCTTTATCAGCCAGCACTGCATGACCACGTCGCTTCATACTGCCGTTCTGTCGCTGAACACCAATACCGTCCAGCAGACGTTGTGCGAACTGACTGTCATGGGCCTGTCCGGGACTCAGCACGATGTTTAACGGCAGACCGCCTCCATCTGTCGCCAGATGGATTTTGGTGCCAAAACCACCGCGAGAGCGACCCAGGCTGTTATCTCCGGTGATATCGGGATGTTTTTTTGCGCGCCAGCGGCACATTTGAGCGCCCGGATATTACTGCCATCCAGCGCGGTCGCTGACCAGTCGACGAGGCCATGAGCGTCAAGAGCCGAAAGTAACTTATTGAAAATAATGTTAATCACTCCCGACTTCGACCACCGATTGAAGCGGTTATAGACCGTTTTCCATGGCCCGTATCGTTCAGGCAAATCGCGCCACGGTGCACCAGAACACAACACCCAGAACATACCGTTGATGATCATACGATGTTCTGCCCATGGGCGTCCGGCCTGTGGTGTTGCTGGTTCAGCAGGTAATAAGGGTTGGATGAGAGTCCATGCTTCATCGGGAAGATCGTAGCGAGCCATAGTTCAATATGTTGTGGAAACAGACAGTTACTATAACTCAGATGATTAAGGGACACAGCCCAGTATAATCTGCCAATGGAAACCTGGAACATTTCTCTGTTGTGATTCCAGAGCCAGACGGTACTGAGGCGACGCTTACAATTGAGTTTCAGACAGTGTCTGTTTTCTTTCCCTTCTTCTCCCCTGACCTGCTGCGCACTTACATACTCGAGGGCAAAGCAAAAAATTCTCCACCGGTGAGCCGAGTATATTGCATATGCCAGTTTACGCGTGTATATATAGCATATGCCCATAAGGAGCCTTCATGCCAAGACCCAGAATTCCCCGTAACATCTGTGGCCGCCCTGCGGATACCTGTTTTAAGCCCAATGCGCGACCGATGAGCCAGCTTGAACATGTTCATTTAAAAGATGATGAGTTTGAAGCGTTACGACTGGTCGATTTACTGGGCATGCAGCAGCAGGAAGCGGCTGTTGCAATGGGGGTTTCAAGGCAGACACTGGCCAATGTCCTGAAAGCAGCCCGTTTTAAGGTTGTGGACTGTCTCACTCAGGGCAAGGCTTTAATAATGTACTCTGAAAAGGAAGGAGTTACACAAGATGATCACAGCCATTCCAGTGAATGACGACCGGGTAGCAAATCATTTTACTAAAGCGAGTCACCTTGTCTTTGTGGATGAGCGCGGCACAGAACTTAGCCGGACAGAGAATCCCGCTCTGGGCGCAGATTGTTCAGGTAAACGGAAGCTGGTTGACCTGCTGGTTCAACAACAGGTTAGCCGCGTTGTAGTCCGTAACATCGGGGAGCGTATGCTGGGTAAATTACTGGAGCGTAACATCGCAGTGTACCAGACTGACTGTGGCCGTTGTTTGTTCACTGAACTATGTGATCCGTATACCCGTGTTCTGACTGAACTGAATAAGCCAGAGCAGGGGCGCCAGTCCTTTAACCATGAGGCGAAGGGGAAAAAGTGCTGTCACTCTGATGGGAACACAGCAGAAAATGCGTGTCAGCGGCGTCATCAGCATCATCACGGAAACGGGCGCTGTTGCCATTCCTGAGTTTCTTTCATCACGGGCGGTGATTTTTATCCGACCCGTATTGTGTGTAAACCAAGAGCCGGAATGACTGGAAAATGCAGTAATTACTGCTTGGTATTATAACCCCTTCTGATTGAATTACGGATGCACCCCGTCAGTATAACCGGATGCTGAACAGAAACAGATGAATTGTTATCTTAATGCCAGAAAGAATCATACCTGTTGTATGGTCTGTGGTACCCGTGACAATAATCCTGATACGGTGGACTTAATTTTTTCAGAACACCCGGATGGATCTGTATATGCGGACTACACGGTCGAGCACAGGCATCAGGGGTATACAGGTCTTTTACATGGCGGAATGACGAGTACCTTGCTGGATGCCGCAATGACTCACTGCTTGTTCATGCAGGGAGTGCAGGCCCTGACGGCTGAACTGACAGTCAGATTTATTTCACCCGTTTGTACCGGTGACAAGCTGATGGCCTGTGCCAGACTGCTTGGGCAACGCAGGGGGATTTACCAGCTCGAAGCATGGCTGGCAAAGGGACAGCAGAAAGTGGCTCGTGCCACGGCGAAATTCATTGTCCCGTCGCAGGATATTGCTCTGGCGCATGGCTAGTGTGGCAGACGCCAGGTGTAACTGGTTATTATAAAAATATGAGGCGTGTTTTGCTCAGACCGGAAAGAATAATGGCATATCGTATATCCCACTTAAACAGTGTAAGAGGTAGTTATGAGTAAACAAATAATTGATATTGGTATTCCTGAATCATCCCGGGTGGAGATTGCAGACGGTCTGTCCCGGCTTCTTGCTGACACCTATACCCTGTATATAAAAACACATTACTATCACTGGAATGTAACTGGCCCCATGTTTAACAGCTTACATTTAATGTTTGAAAATCAATACAATGAGCTGGCCACTGCTGTTGATGATATCGCTGAACGTATACGCTCGCTCGGATGCTTCGCGCCCGGCACATATCATGAATTTTCACGTTTAACCGCTGTTAATGAAGACAAGGATATTCCAGCAGCAAAAAACATGATTGAGAATCTTGTCCAGGGCCAGGAGACTGTGGTTAAAACTGCGCGCTCCCTGTTCACTGTTGTTAATAATGCGAATGATGAAGCCACAGCAGATCTGCTTACACAACGCATCCAGTTGCATGAGAAAACTGCCTGGATGTTGCGCAGCCTGCTTGAATAATGTAAATCGGCGGCAGCAGAAAAAACGGTTTGTCAGCCACAGGCCATTGCTGTCAGTGCAGTACCATCCGTGCTCCTGTGGCTGTTTTTTCTGACCGTAATAGTATAAAAACCGATAAATCAATAAGTTAAACAGTGAACGCGTGAGCGATAAATACAGTCCGGACAGGCATTACCGATGGGTATATCCGGACCACTGTCGCTTTCCCGTTATAATATCGCAGATTCCGGCCAGGCTCTTCACAACCTGACAGGGTTAATGCTGCAATGATAAAACGGTTTGCGTGGAAAGCAGGATCACATTATTCGTTGTTATGGCTTCCTTTACCGGTGCCTGCCTGCGGGCAGTAGAGATCATATAAGGTATTTAACAACGTCATGATACGGTTATCCTCAATACGGTAATATACCATTTTACCTGCCCGTCGGGTCTCGACAAGCTTCAGGCGGCGCATTACACCCAGTTGCTGAGACAGGGTCGGCTGAGTGATACCGACTGCAGCTTCCAGCTCGGCCACATTCGCTTCCCCCTGGCTTAACTGGCACATCAACAGCAACCGGTCGCTGTTAGCCAGTCCCCGTAAGACATCTGCTGCCCCCAGGGCTGCATTTTTCATATCGGTCTGACGTTTTGTGTCTTCATTCATGGGCATTGCTGGTTTCTCACATTATGTATTTTTATATAATGTTATTTAGTATACTGATGGTGCCATAATTTTGCCACCGTGTTCGCCAGGTCTGCAGCGTCCAGCTGGCCTGGGTAACTAATTATATCTGGCAGACATTTTGCCCCGAGTGAACAGAGAGGATGTAATGAAAATAGTGATTGTTGGTGGTGTTGCTGGCGGTGCGTCCGCTGCAGCCAGAGCTCGCCGGTTGTCAGAAGATGTCAGTATTGTTGTGTTTGAACGGGGAAGCGATGTCTCTTTTGCCAACTGTGGATTGCCTTATCATATAGGCGGAAAAATTCCGTTACGGCAGTCACTTATTCTTAAGACTCCGGAGGATTTTAAATCCCGCTTTAACATAGACGTCCGTACCTGCCATGAAGTGACGTCAGTGGATCCGGTTAATAAAACAGTGACAGTTAAAAATTTGACCTCAGGTGAGATCCATACCGAAGTATGGGATCGTCTACTCCTCAGTACCGGAGCCGCGCCGGTTGTCCCTCCTTTGCCCGGGCTACAGCAAGAGGGCGTTTTTACGCTCCGAAATCTTACTGACATGGATGCTATCCTAGCGTGGATTGAGCAACATAACGTCGCTCACACCACGCTTGTCGGGGGGGGATTCATCGGACTTGAAGTGATGGAGGCTCTGAGCGAACGGGGGATCCGTGTTACCCTGCTGGAGATGGGGGAACAGGTTATGGCTCCGGTTGATCCTGAAATGGCATCAGCCCTGCATCAGGAAATCCGGAATCATGGCGTGGATCTGCGTCTCAGAACGGCACTCACCGAGGTGCTGCGGACAGAAACGGGATTCCGCGTTGCACTGTCTGACGGTGGCTTTCTGCAGACTGACATGGTTATTCTCGCCATCGGGGTAAAACCTGAAAACAGCCTTGCCACTGTAGCTGGGCTCGAAGTGGGTAAACGGGGAGGTATAAGCGTCAATGCCTGTATGCAGACCAGTATTCCTGACATCTACGCCGTGGGGGATGCAGTTGAAACACCTGACCTGGTCTTTCAGGAACCCGCTAATATTCCTCTGGCTGGGCCCGCCAACCGCCAGGGACGCATTGCTGCTGATAACATGCTTGATCACCACAGCCTTTACCATGGCAGTCAGGGGACATCCATTTGTAAGGTATTTTCGCTTAGTATTGGCAGCGTCGGTGCGAATGAAAAGCAACTGAAAGCCCATGGTACCCGATACGAGAAGGTTTACGTCCATGCTGCTGATCATGCCGGTTACTACCCAGGGGCTACGATGATCAGTCTGAAACTGCTGTTCAGCCCCGATACCGGTAAAATTCTGGGGGCCCAGGCGTCAGGGAAAAAAGGAGTTGATAAACGCATCGATGTTCTGTCTGTCGCGCAGCGCGCGGGACTTACCGTCAACGATCTCGAGCATCTTGAGCTGACTTATGCCCCGCCTTTTAACAGTGCAAGGGACGTTGTTAACCAGGCCGGTATGGTGGCGGCAAATGCCATCAGGGGAGATACGGCCATATGTCATGTCAGCGATGTTTTGCAACGGGAACCGGACAGGTATTGTTTAGTTGATATTCGTTCTCCTGAAGAACTGAAACAATTTGGCGAATATCCTGACGCGCTATCCATCCCTCTGGATTCTCTGCGGGAGAATCTTGAAAAATTGCCTGTAGATAAAGAGATTTTTATCGGTTGTCAGAGTGGTCTGCGCGGGCATGTGGCATACCGTATTCTGCAGGCTCACGGCTTCCGGACATATAATCTGAGTGGTGGCTTTATAACCTGGCAGGCGGTTATGGAGTCAATGAGTAAATAAGAGATGAGGTGCCATACACATGGCACCTCATCTGGTTCTGTCGCATTAAGACGTCGTCGGGTAACATACTGTTTTTTTATAATGTTACCTGCCCATGCCTCTGATATGAAAAGCTTTTAAACCCCTGCACTATCCCATTGATGTTATTGCTCAATGTGTTCGCTGGTATCTGACTTACGCCCTCAGCCTGCGCAATCTCGAAGATATGCTGACGCAGCACGGCGTTATCGTTGACCATTCCACTCTTCATCGCTGGGTTATGCGCCTGGCACCGTTGTTGGATAAAACGTTCCGCCAGTATAAGCGTAATGTAGGTCGGCGGTGGCGGATGGACGAAACTTACATCAAAATCAAAGGCCAGTGGAAATATCTGTACCAGGAGGTTGATACCGCGGGGCAGACCGTCGACTTCCTGTTGACCGCCAGACGCGACGCTGCGGCTGCCTTACGCTTCTTTCGCAAGGCCATTCGCCACCACGGTGAGCCTGAGTAGACTGGCCCCATGAATCTCCAGACAGTTGGTATCACTTAAGTTAGTGATAGTCTTAATACTAGTTTTTAGACTAGTCGTTGGAGTCCGGATGATGGATGTTTTAGGGCCGGAGAAGCGCAGACGGCGCAGCCTTCAGAAAAAAATCGCCATTGTTCAGCAGAGCTTTGAACCCGGTATGACCGTGTTGCTGCCAGTCAGTTGTTCCTGTGGCGTAAGCTGTACCAGGAAGGTAGTCTCACCGCCGTTGCTGCGGGTGAACAGGTTGTACCCGCGTCGGAACTGGCATCTTCGATGAAGCAAATTAAAGAGCTACAGCGCCTGCTGGGCAAGAAAACCATGGGAAACGAGCTGCTGAAAGAAGCCGTTGAATATGGCCGACAAAAAAAGTGGATAGCGCACGTGCCCTTGCTGCCGGAGGATGGCGAATAAGCCTTGTCAGCCGTACCATGGGCATGTCGCGTGCGCCGCTGTCACTGCGAATTAACCGTTCTGCCTACTGGCAGGAGCGTCGACGCAAGCGCAAGCCTGATGATATTGAAGCTCTGGATCGTATCCATACCGTTATCGGCGATCTGCCTACGTATGGTTATCGTCGGGTGTGGGCACTGCTGCGCAGACAATCAGAAACGGACGACATGGCGGTGATCAATGCCAAACGCGTACAGGGGGCCAGTCTACCCAGCACGGTAGACGATCCTGCCTTTATCGTTTTAGTCGCTCATTTCGTAAGCGTAAACCCAGCGCCGTATGTAGCCATTAAGCCAATGCTGGTAACTTAGACGCCCACCTGTACAGACGGACATCTAAGTATGGAAACCCAATCCTGGCGAAAAGAACCCCGTAAACATTATCCCAATGACTTCAAGCTTCGTATGGTCGAACTTGCTTCCCGTCCCGGAGCCTGCGTTGCTCAGATCGCCCGTGAAAACGGCGTCAATGATAACGTCATCTTCAAATGGCTACGGCTCTGGCAGGATGAAGGCCGTATATCACGCCGCCTTCCGGCAACAATCGAATCTTCACCATCACCGATGATGCTGCCTGTCGAAGTGATATCTGATCCAGCGCCAACAGGTGAGACGAATACTGACACGGGTCAGTACTCAGCGCTGAATGCCTCCTCCTGTTGTGTTGAGTTCCGCCACGGCAAAATGACGCTTGAGAACCCGTCACCAGAGTTGCTGACCGTGCTGCTCCGTGAGCTGACCGGGAGAAGCCAATGATATTCCTTCCGTCAGGCACCCGTATCTGGCTGGTTGCCGGCATCACGGATATGCGTAAATCGTTCAATGGTCTGGGCGAGCTGGTACAACATGCACTTGATGAAAATCCGTTCTCCGGCCACCTGTTTATCTTCCGTGGCCGCAAAGGCGACACCGTTAAGATCCTCTGGGCTGATGCTGACGGCCTGTGCCTGTTTACCAAACGGCTGGAAGATGGCCAGTTCATCTGGCCTGCTGTACGCGAGGGTAAAATCGTCATCACCCGCTCACAACTCGCTATGCTCCTCGATAGGCTGGACTGGCGTCAGCCAAAAACCGCCCGCCTTAACTCACTGACAATGTTGTAAAAAGAACATAGCCACATTATAAATATGGTCATGAGTCAGGACTATCTCGCCCGTATCGCCGCGCTGGAAGATGCGCTCCGCCAGAAAGACAATCAACTCAGCCTCGTTGCAGAGACTGAGGCGTTCCTGCGTTCGGCGCTGGCTCGCGCAGAAGAGAAAATAGAGAACGAAGAGCGCGAAATAGAGCATCTGCGGGCACAGATAGAAAAACTGCGGCGGATGCTGTTCGGTACCCGCTCCGAAAAACTTCGCCAACAGGTTGAAGACGCAGAAGCCCTGCTGAAAGAGCAGGAGCAGCAAAGCGATCGTTACAACGGCCGGGATAATGATCCGCAGGTTCCGCGCCAGCTTCGCCAGTCGCGCCACCGTCGGCCTCTGCCTGAACATCTTCCCCGCGAGCTCCACCGGCTGGAGCCAACCGAAAACTGCTGTCCGGGTTGCGGTAGTAATATGGCCTATCTCAGTGACGTCAGCGCGGAGCAGCTGGAACTGGTCTCCAGCGCCCTGAAAGTGATCCGCACGGTCAGGGTGAAAAAGGCCTGCACCCGATGCGACTGTATCGTTGAAGCGCCTGCGCCATCTCGCCCCATCGATCGGGGTATCGCCGGGCCGGGTCTGCTGGCCCGCGTGTTAACGGCCAAATACTGTGAACACCTGCCGCTGTATCGCCAGTGCGAAATCTTTGCCCGCCAGGGCGTGGATCTGAGCCGGGCTCTGCTCTCCAACTGGGTGGATGCGTGCTGCCGGTTAATGGCCCCGCTGGATGAGGCCCTTTATCACTACGTGATGGACTGCCGCAAACTGCATACAGATGATACTCCGGTGCCAGTGCTTGCACCGGGCAGAAAGAAGACGAAAACCGGGCGCATCTGGACATATGTCCGCGATGACAGAAGCGCGGGTTCATCAGATCCGCCAGCGGCATGGTTCGCCTTCTCACCAGACCGACAGGGGAAACATCCTCAGCAACATCTTCGACACTATCATGGTGTACTGCAGGCCGATGCCTTCGCAGGCTACGATCGCCTGTTCAGCGCAGAGCGTAAAGGTGGTCCGTTAACCGAAGCGGCCTGCTGGGCCCACGCGCGCAGAAAAATCCACGACGTCTATATAAGTACTCAAACGGCCACAGCAGAGGAGGCCCTGAAACGTATCGGCGAACTGTACGCAATCGAAGAAGCCATACGCGGAATCCCGGCCGCAGAGCGTCTGTTGGCCAGGCAATCCCGGAGTAAACCGCTGCTGACATCCCTGCATGAGTGGCTGATAGAAAAAAGCGCGACGCTGTCAAAAAAGTCCCGTCTGGGTGAAGCGTTCGCGTACGCACTGAACCAGTGGCAGGCACTGACGTACTATGCGGAAGACGGCTGGGCTGAAGCCGATAACAACATCGCTGAAAATGCACTGCGGATGGTCAGCCTGGGTCGCAAAAACTTCCTGTTCTTCGGCTCTGACCACGGAGGTGAGCGCGGAGCACTACTGTACAGCCTGATCGGTACATGCAAACTGAACGGTATGGATCCAGAGAGCTATATCCGTCATGTGATCAATGTCATAGCTGACTGGCCGGTCAACCGGGTCAGCGAACTGCTACCGTGGCGTAGCGGAATAATCCTCTTCGTCAATACGGCTTCTGCTGTACGCTTACGGCGCAGCAGAGCGTTCTGGCAATATGACTGACGGTGTCACCACGATGCAGCATCAGCATGGCAGTGAGTCACCGGGCGTGGTTTTTGTCATTTGTTTTATGGATCGTTTTCTGCATCAGGCGTCGTTCAGTTCTGGGTATGGGTGCTATGATCGGCATTGCTCAGTCCGGCTGGTGATTTGGGATATTCAGCGATTGATCAGATCGCATAAACCGGACTGAGTTCCCCCTGAGTGATCTATTATTCCGAGCAGTTATTTAGATGAGGCCGAGGCATCCTGGACCTATTTTGTGGTGTAGCCACCGTTAACAAGAATGGTTTGTCCTGTCATCCACCACCCCTCACTGACCAGGAAGCGAACCCACGGGACGATATCTTCAATATCTGTCAGTCCGGTTTTACTGAAGGGAGACAGGGCGGCAGCTGTTTTATGATAGGCCATCGCTTCATCACCCTCTGCAGGATAAAAGAAGGGCGTGTCCATCGGACCCGGGCCAATTGCCGTGATGGAAATCCCTCTATCTCCGAGCTCTTTTGAGGCGGCGCGCGTGAAATGTTCTACAGGTGCTTTCATTCCGGCGTAAGCGGCATAAAAGGGTGTGTATGCGCCCAGCAGTGAAGTTACCAGCGTGCAGATTTTACCATTGTTGCTGACGTGTTTGCCGGCTTCTTTGAGAAAGAAAAAGGCCGTTTTAGCGTTTACGGCACTCATCTCATCAAATTCGTCTTCAGTTACCTCGGCCATAGGTTTTTTCAGCACCTTGCCCACCGTATTGATGGCGATATCGGGTTTACCGACAGTGGCCACGACGTCTCTGAAAAGATTTTCCATAGCGGTTGCTGACGTCAGGTCAGCCTGAAATGCATAGGCTTCCGCGCCGGCAGCCTTAACGGCCGCAACTGGAGTCAAGGCTGGGGACGCGACTTTTTCACCGCACAACCCGCAGTGTGTCCCTGACAATCGACGGTAATGCTTTTTATGCGCGTTGCAAGACTGCCGTTCAGTATATCGAAGAGACGGAAAATCTTTTCAGGCATACCAGCAGCGAAGTGACAGGGACAATACGTGTTGATGTACCGGGTCGCGTTGGCAGTCATATCATTGTTCCTGCTCTGCCATCATTTTTCAGGCTACACTCAGCGATCAAAATTGAACTCGGGGTGACTGATCGTAACGATAATCTTGCAGAAGAAGGCATAGATTGTGCTGTACATGATGACCATTAATAAAGTGTCAGACTAACAATTATAATTTACCTCTATCGTTTTAAGGTAGGCAGTAAGAACAATTAATATTTTCGGAACGAAATGGAATGCCATTTTATCATCTCGTTGAGTAGCCTGTTGTAATATACCTGTCGCTATGGCATGTATAAAGTCTGCTTCTATTATTAGTTGTTTTTCATCCAAGTTAGGATAACGCTTACGTAAGGTTTTTTTTATAAACTCAAGGAGTTTTGATTCCATGAATTTAAACCCCTGAAACTGCAAAAGAGGAAGATAGTCCCGGCGTGACAGAAGGTAATCAGAATAAGGTGAAAAAAGCATACCTATAAATACGGAAACATCCTTATTTTGAATATTATCAATATTAAATCGCTCCTCCAGATTAACCAGTATATCTTGTAAGTTTTGTTCGTGTTGTTCAATTAAAGCATGAATAACAGCCTCTTTGCTGGGGAAAAAATGGTACAATGACCCGATGGTCGTTTTTGCCGTTACAGCAATATTTTGCATCGTCAGATGGTCGAGGCCTTTTTCAGCAATAATACCAGCCGCCATATCTAGGATATGCCCAAATCGCTCAGTTCCCCGAACCTGGGTAGGTCTACGTGCCTGCTTTGCCTTTTTAGTCATCCAGTTTGCCTCTCGCGCTAAACAACATTTTTTCAGCAACAGTTGAGATTTAGCTTCTTCTGTGTTCTAATTAGTTTTATATAGTAGAGGATTAATTCTAGTTTTCAAGTTAAAGCTTTAAGAATCAAAATGATAAACGATTGTAAATGCGTGTCCCAGCGTCTGACACCACTGATTATCAGGTACTTATGCCTGATACTTCCCTTGCTGTGTTTATCCTCTTGTTCAATGCTATTTTCGCTGGTGATCTCTGGCGCAGCTTTTCCGGGCTGTTTTTTTGCCTGATCGGAAGTGTAGTGACGACGACGTTAGCACATTTTGTTGTTTCGATTCGGTAATGGCAGGATCATCTCATCCCCACTGATGATCAGCTATCCATGTCTGGTACTGATACTTTCAACTCTTTTCTGGTTTCTTTTATTCGGATAACCCTTAATGACGCATGCTATGGGTTTTAAATGGTACAATAAATACCCGCTACTGATCATTATGTTTCTTGCAGCCATATCCACTATAACACTGGTTATTCGTACACAGGTCAGACCGGAAACGAATGATGCTTGGGGTTATGCTGATACCATTGATGTCGTTCCTGGAGTCAGTGTTCGGATTATCCTATTGCCGATAAAAGACAATCAGTATATCGATAAAGAGGATTTACTGCTAAAAATAGAGTCCCAACCTTATCTGCAATATCTGGCTGTAGCCCAGGCTAGGCTTAATACACTAAACCAGCAAATCATGCTGGCACAGCACACGGTTAGCGCACAAACTTATAATGCTAAATCTGCATATGAAATAGCTGATCGTGCACGAGTTGTAGCAGAGCAGGCACGTGGCACACGAATCCGCTGCTTAAAAAGGGTGTTAACTCTGCCGATGAGGTGGATAAGACAAGATCATCAGAACAGACTTCATATAGCAGAACTCAATACCTCGAAATTACAAACTAGGCCAATTGGTGGTGTTGATGCCCCAGTAGCGTACTGGGCAGAACTCGAAGCTCAGATTGCACTGACGAAACTTGGCCTCGAATTTACCGAAATCAGAGCCCCATTTAATGGCTGGGTCACATCACTGAAAACTACTGTGGGTCAGTTCACCTCTGTGCTGAAGCCCCTGTTGTTCATTCTCATCAATACTGAACGCTGGTACGTCATTGCTAACTACCGGAAAACGGGCCTGAAACATATTCGCGAAGGTGATAGGTCCAAACTTCTAATCGAATAATATACTCAAGCAGTACTTGATGCTATTTGTGATGTCGCGATTCACTCGAGCAAACTATATGATTTGGAACAGAAGGCAAATTTACAGTGACAGAAAGTAACAGCAGCACTGATAGCTGGCAAAAGCGCTGAGTCACATTTTCAACACGGTTTGTTCAGCCGTTATGGCGAAGAGGATACTTGGTTCTGATTGATGTCTGGCTACTAGAGCTCGACATTAGGACGTGACAGATTGCAGAGGATATCATGTTGACCAAAGCACTCGGTGAGGATACAGAACAACTCGGGCTAAGATGACTGCTGAAACATCTAAAAAATATAATTAAATTGATTATTATTGCGTGCAGGAGGCTTTGTACAACATGAATGGTTTAACTCGTGGAATTGATCAAATTAACTGGTTACATCATAAATTTAAGACAGAAGTTAACTGTGCACTGGTTGAACATAATATTCCATTGACGTTATCAAAACTCCGCGTGCTGGACGTCATCGCCCACACGCCACATTGCAGGGCAAAAGAAATTATCGAAATACTTGGGTTCAGTCCCCGGACTGTTACTGAAGCATTAGATTATCTTGATATCAAAGGCTTTATATTAAGAAAAAAGAGCAAAGAAAACAGAAAGGACAAGATTCTTAGTTTGACTCAACGTGGTGATAGTATTCTTTCTATCGCTATAGAAATCCGTATGGCAAAACTTCATGAATTAATTGAACCGCTAACTGAGGAACAGTTAATGCAATTAATCCACTTAAGTGATGTACTTTACAATGCTTCACGTTCTTTTAATTCATAAAACTTACTTCCCTATAGGATGGTATATACTTCTGTAATAATTAAGTCTTTGTATATAAAAAAACACCTTCTCATCCGGGATATCTTCAGGAATATGTTCTGATACAGAAGACTGTTTCATATATTCTTTAAATGCTTGTGTTGATGCCATAAAGTCAACCGCCTTATCAAGGATAATCGGAAGATAATCCCCCATTTTTTCCATACATCCTCCATATCTATGCGAAATTATCAATATGAAGTATAGCAAAATATTCCCACGTGTTAATTCTTAAAATAAAAAATGTGAACTAATGCACAATGTTGATTAGCATTTAATAAATCTAGTAAATAATCACCTGCCTTTATATAATCCATATATGAGTAAATAATTCCGTCCGGTGATGCTGCCAACTTACTGATTTAGTGTATGATGGTGTTTTTGAGGTGCTC
>OKBV01000135.1_pt1 | contig 27841 bp, 23 predicted proteins | sample 1614461 | NCBI WGS metagenome assembly OKBV01 (sample SAMN04436941, study PRJEB24849) | human gut metagenome | biome: human gut; feature: NICU; material: stool | host: Homo sapiens | place: USA: Saint Louis, MO | collected 2009-11-12
ATATTTATTTATAGCGGTATTATATAATTTTTCTTATAACTGCCTGTTTTTCAGCGTTATGTTAATTCTCGCTTTTGAAATAATTGTGATTTTGTTCACGGATTTTAGTGCGTTAAGTGGCTATTTGTAGAGAGGTGCAAACGGTTGCATTTTGCTGTTACAGCATTCGTTCATTAAAAAATATAGCGATGGTATATCTTGTGTCGGTATTGGGTGCAAGAATCTAAATGATTTTTATTATCCCTTAGATATACGAATACCGTTTATGACTTCTGTTAGCTTAACACCATGGAAAATGCAGTAAAAACAGACAGGGAATATGATTTTATCAATCAGAACGGAGCTTTTAATCACTGGCATAATTACTGGCTTTTTATCTTCCTTTTTATAAATCGTTGTCGTAATGCCCATAAAGTCAGCATTCTGGGATGAGTGCTGATTTTATTTTGTTCTCAGATTATTCAACCCACGCTGTATGCAGGTCTTCTCTTGCAGTACCTCGTAAATGATACATTAAAGGATCTCCTGGAATGGATATTGTTGAACGCTTTATTAACTACACGAAAATCAATACCACGACCTCAAGGGAAAATGGTGCTAATGGGATAATGCCTTCTTCACCTGGTCAAATGGAACTGGCAAAACTGCTGGCAGTAGAACTTGAAGCATTAGGAATGGAAAACATTGAGGTCAGGGATACCGCTATTGTGACAGCGACATTACCTGCAAATACGGACGACGCGATCCCTGTCGTTTCCTTTTTTGGTCATCTCGATACCAGTGCGGAACAGACTGCGGACACAAAAGCACAACGTCTTCACTACAGCGGTGGGGATTTGTGTCTGAACCAGGAGCTAAAAATTTATCTGCGCGAAAGTGAATTTCCAGAACTGAAAAATTATATCGGTGATGACCTGCTGGTGACGGATGGTACCAGTCTGTTGGGGGCAGATGATAAAGCCGCCATCGCCGCGATTATGAATGCCCTGGAGTACCTTGTCGCACATCCGGAGATTAAGCATGGGCCGGTGAAGGTCGGTTTTGTTCCTGATGAAGAGCAGGGATTACGAGGTGCAAAAGCATTTGATGTTGCGGCGTTTGGGGCTGATTTTGGCTATACCCTGGATTGCTGCGGCATTGGAGAATTTGTCTATGAGAACTGGAACGCGGGTGATGCGGAAATCATCTTTACCGGCCAGTCCGCACACCCTATGTCGGCCAAAGGTAAGCTGAAGAACTCTCTGCTGATGGCGCATAAGTTTATTGCGATGCTGCCCGGAGGAGAGGCGCCTGAGTATACGGAAGGACGCGAAGGGTATTACTGGGTAAAACAACTTCAGGGTAACAGCGCCCGTACGGTACTTAAGCTGGATATCCGGGATTTTACCGAAGAGGGGTATAAGGCGCGTATGGCATATATCCGCCAGCTGGCCGTCAGCACCTGCGCGCTGTGGGGAGAAAACAGCGTGGTCTGCCATTTAACCGATCGCTATGCCAATGTGTTCAATAGCTTGCAGGGCGATGCTCACTACCCGATTGATATTGCGTTACGCGCGTATCAGAAGTGTGGCATTACCCCGCAACCTGTCGCCATGCGTGGTGGATATGATGGCGCAGTGTTATCGCAGAAAGGACTACCTTGCCCGAATATTTTTACCGGTGCCCATAACTTTCATTCGATTTATGAATACCTGCCGGTGCGTTCACTGCGGGCCGCCAGCGATGTCGTGGTAGCGGTCATTGAGGAAACCTTTGCTGAGTTCGCGCAGGGGAGAGCTCAGTCATGATTCAGGTGTTAATTGCCCTACTGGTTATCGTAGTGGTCGCGCGTCTTATCCTGAAAGGTTATCGCGCTGAACCCGTGTTGTTCATTGCTGGCCTGGTGTTGATGATTTGTACGGCGTTAACCGGATGGGGTTCTGTATTACCGAAGGGTGTTGCCAGTACGGGGATTTCATTTCTCGATCCTTTCGAGGTGATGCGCGATCTCTTTAGTACGCGTGCCGCCGATCTCGGCCTGATGATCATGGCGCTCATGGGATTTGCGCATTACATGGATCATATCGGGGCAAATGAAGCGGTTGTGCGGGTTGTGACGAAACCTTTGCGTGCGCTGCGTTCGCCCTATGTGCTTCTATTTTTCTCCTATCTGCTCGCCAGCCTCCTGCAGTTGGCCATTCCATCCGCCACCGGGCTAGCCGTGTTGCTGATGGGGACGATGTTCCCCATTATGCTGGGGTTAGGGCTTTCTGCGGCCTCAGCCGCTGGGGTTATTGCCACCTCGCTTGGTGTGGCATATACCCCGACGGCCATCGATGCTATCAGGGGATCTAAAGCGGTCAATATGGATGTGGTGGAATACGTTGTTTACCACCAGGGACCCGCAGCGCTGGCAACCGTGCTGGTCGTCGGCGTCTGCCATTTCTTCTGGCAGCGGCATTGCGACCGTAAAGCGGGGACGCTTCCACGAGAAATCGGTAGCGCTGAGGTGACTGACTCAGGAAAAGCCCCGGCTTTTTATGCGCTGCTCCCGATGCTTCCGATACTGATGGCGGTGGGATCATCGGAAATGTTTGTCAGTGGTATTAACCTGAATATTATCACCATTGTGCTCATTTCGATGGCTGTCTGTATGTTGATTGAATGGCTGCGGGTGCGTGATTTAAAGTCAGTATGCGAAGGATTCAGCCATTTCCTTAAAGGCATGGGCACTGCCTTTACCGGGGTAGTTGGGCTGCTGGTTGCGGCAGGTGTTTTTGCCCACGGGATTAAAGTTATTGGTGCCATTGATCAATTAATCCTGATGGCGGAGCACGTGGGATTACCCCCATTTGCTATGGCGGTGGTGTTTGCGCTGGTGACGCTGGCCGCGGCTATTATTATGGGGTCGGGTAATGCGCCATTCCTTGCTTTCGTTGAGCTGATCCCGCAAATCGCGGCAAGTATGGGCGCTAACGCTGTTGCCATGATCCTGCCGATGCAGCAGGCATCACATATGGGGCGGGCAATTTCACCGGTTTCCGGCGTGGTGATTGCCGTTTCCAGTGGGGCGAAAATAACGCCATTTGATGTGGTTAAACGTACCGCCGTACCGCTGATTGTGGGCTTTGTAACTCATACCCTGATCATCGGTATTTTCTATTAACTTCGTTTGTAACAAGCAAACTTCCGGCTTGCTAAATGCCCGGTAGTTTGCTTTTTCTGATTACAGCTCTTATCACCGCAGATGATATTGATTACTGGTGATTATTATTAACTTTTATCTTTATCGCATTATTCTTATTGGACATTGTTGAGCTATTCTGGATTAATGATTAATAAGTATGATGTATTGTATTTGCACGTTTATTACATAGGGGTAAGTTAATCTGGATCATATTTTGGCGATTTTAGTTGTAGTAGTTTTTTAATAGAGTAATACAAGGATAACGTGGAATAACAATGACGATTTATTTGGGCAGGTTTAAGTGGTAAGGGATTCTGGAAGAGTTAGTACGTTACGACATCATTATCAGGATGATCTGGAAACATTTACCTGGAGTGCGTTAGTTGCAATTGGTATCGCAATAAAGGATCATAAGATCTACTCTAAAATGTCAGAGCATCTATTCATTATGCATTGGCTGGCTATTGCCAAAAAAAGAAAAATATTTTCGAAGAGCATTGTCAGTGAGCTTCAGTGGCTAATTGATGAGGGGAAGAAAAAAAGCATCAATGCACAACTTAAATTTAAAATAGAATATTTGTACGCCACATCGAGTGGTGACGTGACAATGCAAAACGACTATTTTAAATTTACTCATACGATTGAAGTATTGAGAAATAATGGATGGGAGAGCTTTCTGCTCACTCCAGAGAAATGGCAAGGACTTCATGAAAGTATTAAGGTCAGAAAAGGTGACTTTATCTTTATGGATGATGCCCGGCTTCAGGAGTGCTTTGGCGTGCAGGGCGAGATTGTCAAACCTTTCTGTATTCGAGTGTACGGCGATGTTGAGTTTGCAAAGTTAACGTTCATCAAACATAACCTGCCGGTTGAATTTGTGAAACACATTTCGAATGAGTTTCATTATTTCAATTTTCTTTCTGTTAAGTAATGCTTAACTGATATAGAGGAAAAATTTCTGTTTGTTCAAAGAGTAGTGATCTACTTGTGAAAGTATCAGATATATACTACGCGCAAAGGATAGCGAATGTTTACTCGAAAGTTAGTGATTACAACCGAATGGATAAAGTTGTCGGATACGTCGGAAAATATGTCCATTTCTTTTCGGGGCGTTCTTGAGATCGGTGAAAGCACGGTTGTGCCAGATGACAATACACCTCTACTTCGTTTAGAAAATGACATGGCACCTATCGCCGTTGATGCGTTATCATGGGTGAGGGTGCCAGTTGAACGCCATGAAAATGTTATCGTCTATATTTTCTGAATCCGGGTTTATTAATCCATTAATAATATTAATGTCGATTTGTTCTTATTTTATCCTTCCCGGTGCAAGATGAGATGTCTGGCTGAACAATTTGTTGAGGATCACAGCGCGGGTGAGAGCATTTGTAGTGCGTGTACATTATAAATAATGCCAAACACCGCCACCGCGAGCAGAAAAAGAGAGGAGATAAAACTGCTGCATCTGGCAAAGCGCTCTGGTATCCAGCGTTTGAAAACCACGATGTAAAAAGACAGCACCGTCAGATCAAAAATAACCCACACCAGCGTTAGCGTCAGAATGCTGGTGGTGAAATCTTGCGTAATGGCAATGAACTGGGGGAAAAACGCTACGAAAAACAAAATGTCCTTTGGGTTGGCGACCCCGGTCAGAAATCCGTGGATAAGCCCGCTGTTATTGCGTTTTCGCGCACCCAGTCCGGGGTTTGAGGCCCTGGCCCGCAGGCCGTTAATCGCCATCACTCCGATATACAACGATCCCACAAGACCCAGTACGCCAAGCCATATCGCAGAGATTGAAACCACGCCAGCTAGCATCAGTGCAGCCAGAGCAATCAGTACTAAAGAAGCGCCGTTAGTGCCAATCAGCGTGAGAAAAGCCCGGCGATAGCCGTGCTGCGCCGCGGTGGTGGTAATCAGCGCCACGACAGGACCCGGCGTTAACAGCAGGGTTACTACGCTGAGGCTATAGGCAGCCAGTAAAGTGAAATTCATACCTGATTATCCTGATGATATTTTCCACCAGTATTCCGTTTACGTAGCGCATTGAAAAACGAATAAAACTGCGCTCTACTGTGAGTAAAACTCAACATAGAAACTCTCGATGACGCTACCTCCGTTGTATGCCCTGAGGGCTTTTGAAGCCGCAGCCCGTCTGGGATCGTTCAGCAAAGCCGCTATTCAGCTTAACGTGACGCCGGGCGCGGTAAGCCGTCATATTCGCACGCTGGAGGCATGGTTTGGCTGTGAGTTATTTATCCGCAGCGGCCCGCGTATCGAGATAACACCTTCTGGCCAAGGGTTAGCGCAGCAGTTGACGGCTGGGTTTCAGAGTCTGGAACACGCGTGTCATGCCTTTCGCAGCAGCAGTCATGAGCTGCGGCTGAAAGCGCCGTCTACGTTGACAATGCGCTGGCTTCTGGATGTGCTGCGTCTTTTCCGTGAAGCGCATCCGACTCCGGTGATCGAAATTTCCAGCGTCTGGATGGATACCGATTCCGTATCATTCAGTCGTGAACCGTATGACTGTGCGATCCTGTTAGGGAATGGCCATTTTGGCGACGATACCGACAGCCGGTTGCTGTTTCAGGAGTGGCTTATCCCAGTGTGTTCACCCGCACTGCTGGTGCAGGCGCAGCGCGATCTTTCTGCCTGTGAACTGATTCATCCCTCAGCGGATCGCCGAGACTGGCGTCGGTGGCTGCAACGCACTGGGAAGTTTCCGACGTTGAATCTTGCGCGAGGCAAAGTGTTCGACACCCTGGAGCAGGGTAGTCTTGCCGCGATGAGTGGTCATGGCGTGTCTGTTGCCGACCTGCTGCTAAGCCTGGCGGCCATTCAGGCAGGGATGTTGGCGTTACCGTTTAAAGATGCTGTGGCGACTGGCGAGGGGTATTACCTTGTCTGGCCAAAGGCTTCAACACGGCTCAGAAATATTGAGCTGCTGTATCGCTGGTTAAAAGAGGCTGCGCCGTGTGCCTCCTCGGCAGATCTAAACTGGCTGGATTAAGCTGTTTATTTAGCTGATTACCTATATTGATAATGGTTCTCATTATTATTGTCGTATTGTGCAGGTAATGGTAATGTTGCTTCAGTTATAAACCGTTAATCCCATTTCCTGTGCAGAAGACAGCATGAACAACACCACCGCCCTGAATGCCTCCGGACGCGTCGCTCGCACTTTCTCCGTAAGCGAGTTTATGGATTTTGGTGAGCGCTACGGGATCGATTACCGCTTTCCCCTGTTGGCACAAAGACCGGATTTGCCGTCTGGCAGCCCTGTTCTGCAAGGTGAAATTGAGGAGATGACTCTCCCCTGCGGGATGTGCGTGACGCACTCCGACGTACAGGTATTGCAACCCTACGAAACCACCTCTCGCCACGACAGTCCTCTGTATATGCTGGTGGTTCTGGAAGGCTGCGTGATCCTGACGCTTAACGGACAGGAGCATGTGGTGCGCTCCGGCATGGCGTTTAGCTCACGCCTGAGTGAGCACCAGACGATGCGTGCCCGTCATCATGCTGATTGTAAACTCCGGACATTATCGCTCGGTTTATATCCCGACGGCGCGTATCGCACGGGGTTGCTTGAATCGTTGATGCGCGAGTGGGAAAGGTGCCAGACGCCGACGCTTATCTGGCAGGTACCGGGGTTTTTACTCAGCGGACTGCAGTACGCGCAGCAGAGTACGATTAGCCATGTTTCTCGTCAGCTGATGCTGGAAGGGCTGATATTACAACTGTTCGGTCATGGTCTCAGCATGTGTCAGGTCGAGAGCGGTAAACGTCTTGCGACGAGCGGTGAGCAGCAGCGGCTGGAGGTCGTTCGCCGACTGCTGGAGGAGAGTCCCGAAAATGACTATACCCTTAATGAACTGGCCCAACGCGCGGCGATGAGCCCCAGCAGCCTGCGCAGTAAGTTCCGTGCAGCCTATGGCTGTTCGGTATTCGACTACCTGCGCGATTGCCGTCTGGAACATGCGCGCGGCTATCTACTGGAAGGATATAGCGTACAGCAGGCGGCCTGGATGTCGGGTTATCAGCATGCCACCAACTTTTCTACCGCTTTTCGTCGTCGTTACGGCTTTTCGCCCGGCGATTTGCTCAAACCTTGCTAATCCATATTTGCGTTTTACGCACGTGATTTCCTGACAATTTGGCACTGCGCATAGGCAACCTGGCATCCGGCATAGCTATCTCCGTCAGCAAAAAGGTAATAATTCTCACTTACAATTAGACATGCCTTTGGAGATATTCATGTTCGCGAAGACTCGCTTGGCGCTGATGGTGGGATGGGTGACCGGTAGCGTAGCTTTTCCTCTGCTGGCGCAGGAAACAACAAAAAACGATACGGTGGTTGTCACCTCGCAGATGCAGAGCGGGGCCACGAAGCTTGCCACGCCGGATATTGAAACACCGCAGTCGGTATCGATCGTTACCCGTGAACAGTTTGAAGAGCAAGGCGCAACCAGCGTGCGCCAGGCTGTCAGCTATACGCCGGGGGTGTACAGCAATCAGATTGGCGCCTCCAACCGCTTTGACTACATCGTGCTGCGTGGCTTTTCTGACGGTAGCCTGGATAACGTCTATCTCGATGGTCTGAAGATGATGGGCGACACCAACTCACACAGCTCGCTGGTGGTTGATCCGTGGTTCCTCGAAGATATCGAAGTCGTACGTGGCCCGGCTTCCGTACTGTATGGCCGTTCCTCCCCGGGCGGTATTGTGGCGCTGACCTCACGCAAGCCGTCGTTTGATGCGGGCGGTGAAGTGAAGCTGTTTGCCGGCAACAATAACCAGCGCGGCGCGGCGTTTGACGTCACCGGGGCGCTGGATGATAACGATCGAGTGGCGGCGCGATTGAGCGGGATGACGCGTTACGCGGACTCGCAGTTTGGTCCATTGAAGGAAGAACGTTACGCGCTGATGCCCAGCCTGACCTGGCGTATCACCGACCAGACGCGTCTGGATCTGATGGCCTATCTGCACCGTGACCCGGAAGGCGGAAGCCACTCCGGTCTGCCGTATGACGGCACCGTGGTTCCGCATTACGGGCAAAAGATCTCCAATACCTTTTACGAAGGCGAGGATGATTATGACAAATACGATCGCCGTGAAAACATGGTGGGCTACAACATTGAGCATATGTTTGATAGCGGTTGGTCGGTGCGGCAAAAGCTGCGCTATCTGCATACCGACGTTGAGCTGAACCAGGTGTATGCGGCGGGCTGGTTGAATGAAACCGAGCTTAATCGCGGCTACTCCGGCTCCGATGAAAAAATGTCGGCGATTACGCTGGATAACCAGCTCGACGGCAGCTTTGATACCTGGCAGGTAAACCACCGTCTGCTGGTGGGGATCGACTATCAGGATCGCAGCAACAATACTACCGGTTTCTACGGCGCTTTCCCGCCGATTGACGCCTTTAACCCGGTGTACGGCGCGAAGCCTGATTACATCGACATGTATGCGCGTGAGAAACATAAGCTGCGCCAGACGGGTTACTATTTGCAGGATCAGATGTCATGGGATCGCTGGCGTATTACGCTCGGTGGTCGCTACGATCAGGTCAGCGTTTCTAACATTGATAAGATCAAGGATACTCGCAGCGATCTGGATAAAAACAACTTCAGCACCCGCGCCGCGTTGCTCTATTTGTTCGATAACGGCTTTGCGCCGTACGTGAGTTACTCCACTGCCTTTACGCCCACCAGTTTTGCCGATGAGAACGGTAATCTGCTGGACCCGATGAAAGGCAAGCAGTGGGAAGCCGGGCTGAAATATGAGCCGGAAGGACTTAACAGTCAGTTCAGCGCGTCGGTGTTCCGTATCAATCAGACGAATATAGCCACTAAAGAAGAGCCGACCGATCCATACCGCTCGATTGGGGAAATTGAATCTGAAGGGGTGGAGCTGGAGGCAATTAGCCAACTGACGGATAGCTTCCGTTTGCAGGCGGCGTATACCTATACCGACATTCGCTATAAGAAAAGCAGCCCGGAAGAGCAGGGCAAGCGCGCAGTGTACGCTCCGCGTAACCAGGCCAGTGCCTGGCTGAGCTACGATGTAAAAAGTGGTCCGCTGGACGGTCTGACGTTGGGTTCAGGCGTGCGCTACGTTAACGGTATTACCAGCGATCGCTTGAATACTCACACCCTGCCGTCATACACACTGGTGGATATGGTGATTGGTTACGACTTAACGAATATCGGTATTAATGGGTTGAGCGCGCAGCTGAACGTTAACAACCTGACCGACAAGCGCTACGTTGCGGCCTGTAACTCGCTCTCATACTGCTACTTCGGCGCCGAGCGCAGCATTGTCGGCAGTGTGTCCTGGAAATTCTGATGTTTTAGCCGGATGCAGCGCTGGCGCCTTATCCGGCCTGGTGCAGCGTGCAAATTGTATGCCTGATGAGCGTAGCGCATCAGGCATAGTGGATTGCGGTTATTGTGTAAAACCGTTTTGCATACAAATCTGCGCGCTGGTTCTCAGAGTAAAGGCGACTTTGTCTGGGTACTGACTGTAATAGTTATGCTCTTCTTCCAGCCCTTTTGCCTGCGCCAGACGTACCGTTTCCAGCGAGCAGGTACGGTAGATCAGGTCTTTATTCATATTGGTCTGCTTCTCGCGCTGTTTATCTGCGGAAAGCGCCAGCCAGTTTTCGGACAGTGAGTAATCGTAGACCACCCGATTTCCTTTCGCCTGTACGTTCTCAATGGTAATAAATTCGTCGATTTTCAGTCTTGGCTGCCCACGCATTTTTTTCTTATCTTCTGCGGCCGCGTATTGGGCCAGCGCATGAATATCCATACTGGCTATTTTCTGTTTATAAGCATCTACATAAGCGGTAGGTTGCTGATAATGCTGAGCGTAAGCGTTTCTTAATTCCCCGTCACTCATCGTACAACCTGCCAGAAACAGAGGTAATAGCAGTGCCAGTTTTATTTTAGTCATGATGTTATCCCGTTCATTATTTTGATCCCAGTCGCCCATAACAAAATAGAAAAATTATTACGGATGATATTTAAGGTTGTATAAACGAGAGCACGATGGCACAAGTTCAATTGTCTTAAAATGGCAGGACAGACGGGAAACCCTGCCAGAATTGGCAGGGTTAATGGATGAAGAGGATCAGAATTCCATTTTCACCGTGAACTGCACTTCTCGTGGGTCGCCAATCTGATTACCCAGATTATTGGTGGCAATGGATGAAGTGTAATAGGTCTTATCAAACAGGTTTTTCACATTGAGCTGCAATGTGACCGGATACTGCAGCTTCATTTTATAAGCGGCAAAGGCATCGGCGACAAAATAGCCCGGCAGATAATAGTCTGCGCCATTGGTTGCGGAACGGCGGCTCACCCCATGACCCCCACCGCCAATCGTCAGGGTATTGCCCATAAAGGCATTCTGAATATCGTAGGTGAGGAATAATGAGCCGGTATGCTTCGGTACATTAGGCAGGGGCTTACCTTTGTAATCAGGATCTTCCGTCACTTTCGCGGCGGTATAACCGTAGCTGGCGATGATATTGGTGTTGGTGGTCAACGAACCGGCGACATCCACTTCCACACCTTGTGAACGCACGCGACCCGCAGTTTTCGCCACAGTTTCGCCATTGATCATTTCGTTGTACAGCACATTGCGTTTATCAATATCAAACAGGGCAATATTGGCGGTGATACCGTCAAAGATATCGAATTTTGCCCCCACTTCATAAGCCGTTGAAGTTTCAGGTGGCAATTCGCCAATATAACTGGCGATAGAATATTGCGGCATGAAGGATCGCGACACGTTACCGAACAGCGATACCGACGGCGTCAGTTTGTACACCATACCGAATTTGGGCACCCACTGTTGGTCGGTACTGTCGGTGTTGACGTTGAACGGACGGCCTTTGCCAGCGTATTCGGTGTAGTACTGATAACGCATCCCGGCGACGGCGATCCATTTATCGGTCAGGTACAGCGCGTCCTGCACATACGCAGAATAGCTCTCTTGTTGAATAGTCTGATCGCTATCAGCGGCAGAAACGTTAGTACATTTACCCAACGTACCGTAGACAGGATTATAAATATTGAACCCTTTTACGTTCTTGCAGCGGATCATGTCGGTGCGTAGCAGATCGTAGTTCTCATAAGAGATGCCGGTGAGGATCTCGTTATAAAAGCCAGCGATATCGACGTTGCCCTGTAAATCGGCACGTGTGGCGTGCATGCGCTGGGTGGAACCTTGAGTGGCATCAACACGGCGGGTCAGATTTCCGCTTGCAGAATCATAAGCCATCACGCGAGCCTGATTATCGCTGTATTTATCCTGACTAAAGCTGTAGTCGAATTTCGCTGTCCATTCGCTGTTGAAACGGTATTCGGCATTCAGCTGCGCCAGATCCGATTCGCCATCGGTGATATTAAACGGCTCATCAAAACGGGTTTTGCGATCCACATTCACCGCGTGTTTGGTGTTGAGATCGAAAATGGTGCCGCGATCGAACGGGGCTTTATAGTCGCGATGTGAATAGAGCACGTTGACGGTGGCCTTGTCGCCAAACCAGGTAAGGGACGGGGAGATGAAGCTGCTCTGATAGGTGCCGAAGTTACGCCAGTAATCCTCATGCTGATATTCGCCAATCAGGCGATAGGCTAACTGAGTGCCTTCAATCGGCCCGGTCACGTCAAACTGCCCTGTGCCGCCGCCAAAGCTGCTGGAGGTTACTGAAATCGACCCGCCAAACTGCGTTTCCGGACGTTTGGTGACGACATTAATCAGGCCGCCGGGATCGAGAATCCCATACAGGGTTGAGGCCGGGCCTTTCAGCACCTCCACGCGTGAGGTGGCGGCGTTAAAGCTGCGCGGCAACACGGTTTTCAGACCATTGGTCATCACCGAGCCGTCACGGTTTGCGCCGAAGCCACGGCGGACAAACGCATCCTGTGTGCCACCTAATGTGTTGGTTTGCACGACGTTACTAACGTTATACAGCGCTTCGTCCAGCGTCGTGACATGCTGATCTTCCAGAACTTTATCGCTGACAGTGTTCACCACTTGTGGGATATCCAACAATGGCATGGATGTCAGCGTCGCGGTGGACGAACTCAGCGGTTGATAACCCGATGTTACGGCCTGATCGGCAGACGATGCATCTGCCCGAACGGTGATGGTATCTTCTCCTTTAGGCGGAGTCGTCTCTTTCTCCGCTGCAAATACCGCAGGTGTTGTTGTCATGCCCAGAAAGAGAGCAGAGCACAATGCCCGCCCTTTCATCCCCGAAAAGTAAGTCGTTAACTCAGCCATTATTTTATTTATTCCACAAAAGACCCTGCCAAAAATGGGCAGGGAAACAAGTTGATTCAATTCATTGCCCGGCTTGCCCGCCCTGCATTTATCCATCTGTAAGCCAGCGTTACTGGCGTCAGACGTGTAATTGAGAATCATTCAATCATGGGTGTTTGTAGTAGTAAACGTAAAAATGAAAAAGAAACTACAAGCGATTTGACGCAATTTAACCGTCGTTTTTTTAAGGGTATTTAATTTTCAATGTATTGAAAAAGAATGGTTTTTATTGATTTTTTAGCGTTTTTTATTTGTGCTTTAGTTGTTGGCGACAGGTGATGTAACTACAGGGTGTAATTGCTTGACTACTACAGTGCAAGCCAGCAAGATCACAAAGAGAATGAGTTTTATTTTTATTTAGAGAGTTACGCATGCAGGCTTTGCCATGCGGCGGCGCAGGAGTGAACATGCCACAGCATGTGGAAAATACCGCCCACAGAACGGGCATTGAACTACAACAGCTTTCTGCGGGTTATCGCCATAACACCATTGTCCACGATATCTGTCTCACTATTCCGCAAGGCAAAATGACGGTACTGGTGGGGGCGAACGGCTCGGGTAAATCAACGTTGTTAAGCACTATCGCCCGTATGTTGAAACCGCACGGCGGCAGCGTATTGCTGGATGGCAAAGCCATTTATCAACAGCCTACCAAAGCGGTTTCACGCCAGCTCGGCATCCTGCCGCAATCCCCATTGGTGCCCGAAGGACTTACCGTTTTCGAACTGGTATCGCGTGGGCGTTTTCCCTGGCAGAACATGCTTTCGCAATGGACGGACGATGACGAACGCGCCGTGGAGCAGGCACTCCAGTTAACCGGAACTGCTGATTTTGCGCATTTGCCGGTAGAGAGCCTTTCCGGTGGGCAACGTCAGCGCTGTTGGATTGCGATGGCGCTGGCACAGCAAACGCCGGTCATCTTGTTGGATGAGCCGACTACGTTTCTCGATCTGCGCTATCAGGTGGAGATCCTCGAACTGTTGCATTCACTGACTCGCCATCATGGCCGTACTGTGGTTGTGGTCCTGCATGACCTGAATTTTGCCGTGAATTACGGGGACATGCTGGTGTTCCTCAAACAGGGGACGTTGCAGGGCGTCGTGCATGATGGCGAAAACTGCACGCCCGAGTTGATTAAGCACGTGTTTGACGTCGACGTGCAGATGTCGGTGAATCCTCTCACCGGCAAACCGTTCTTTATGCCGTTCCGCGCGCCGGGCGGGCAAGAGCAATGACGGTCATGGCAAGCACACTGGCTCGTCGCCGTGGCCGGATTATGCTGGCGTTCCCCGTGTTAACGCTGCTGTTGTGTGTTCTGGCAGTGGTGCATCTGGGTGTGGGCGCACGCACTATCAGCCCGCAGACCGTTGTGCAGGCGCTGTTCCACTTTGACGCGAAAAATTTCGACCACCGGATTATTGTCTCCTTACGTCTGCTGCGCATGACGGCGGCGATGCTGGTCGGCGCGGCGTTAGGTGTTGCGGGGGTTCTGTTGCAGGCGTTGATTCGTAATCCGCTGGGAGAACCGCATATTCTGGGGCTGAATGCCGGTGCGGCGTTTGTCGTTGTGTTGTGCACCGCGCTTGGCGTGACGGGGGTAAGCCAGCCATTGCTGGCGGCAGGCGGTGCTGCGGCACTCTTTTCGTTGGTGATGGCGCTTGCATCTGCCGGGCGCGGTGGCTTAACGCCGCTGAAGGTCACGCTGTGCGGCGTGGCGCTGTCGGCCATGGTGTCATCGCTTACTGCGGCCATCCTGATTCTGGATGAACAAACCCTGTTGGCAATGCGCACCTGGCTGGTGGGTGATCTCGCGGGTCTGCGTTGGGAAAGTGTCAAAAGTGCCGTTCCCCCGTCGCTTGCCGGTATGGTGCTGGCGATCGCTATCGCGCCGGGCCTGAATATTCTGGCTCTCGGCGACCGTATGGCCTGTGGGTTAGGGGTGAACATTCTGCGCATACGCTTGCTGGCGATGATCGCCATTGCGCTGTTGTGCGGTGCGGCAGTTTCTGTCGTGGGGCCGCTGGGATTTATCGGCCTGTTAGTGCCTAACGTTACCCGCAGTCTGGTAACAAAAGATATTCGTCAGATGCTACCGACGTCGGCATTGCTGGGCGCGGCGCTGCTGCTGCTGGCGGATATTGCCGCCCGCACGGTGCTGGCTCCGCAGGAGCTGGCTACAGGGATCATGACCGCCCTGGTGGGCGCACCGGCGTTTATTTTCATTGCGTCGAGGTTTTTGAAATGAACGATATGCTGCAACGTGCAGGGCTTCGTGCATGGCGGGTGGGTGGATTTTCTCGTGTCATTCGTCCCAAAACCGTGCTGTACAGCCTCAGCCTGACGGTGCTGGCAATCGCATTACTGCTGTTTGGCGTGATGCAGGGGTCGCTCCCGGTTCCGGCTTCCGCTATCGGACGGGCGGTGTTTGACTCTCAGGCGTTGACGGTTCAGCAACAGTATGTCGTTTGGGATGTACGACTGCCTCGACTGCTGATGGCGCTTCTGTGCGGGGCGATGCTCGGATTGGCAGGGGCGGCGATGCAATCTATCACCCGCAACGGGTTGGCCGATCCCGGGCTTATCGGTGTCAAAGAAGGGAGTTGCGTGGTGGTACTGGCCCTGGTGCTGTTTTTCCCGTCCGCAAGTCTGGTTTGGCGGCCCCTGGCGGGAATGGCCGGCGGCGCACTGGTCGCCACACTGGTGATGCTGCTGGCCCGTGATTTCTCCCGGCCTCGCTTCGTGTTGATAGGCATTGGCGTGTCGTGGTTCTTTGCCGCGGGAATGGGCGTATTTATGACCACCGCCGATGTCCGTGACGTACAGACTGCACTGGTCTGGCTGGCGGGGAGCCTTCATGCCGCCACCTGGCCACTGCTGCTGGTGGCACTGGTCTGGACGTTGCCTGCGGCCATCATCTTATTTGCCACGGCGCGCGCTTCGGATGTGGCGCTACTTGGCAATGCGACGGCAACGGGGCTAGGAGTCCATTTACCCCGACTGGCGTTGTTGCGTTTTCTCGCGCCGGTTGTACTCACCGCCGCCAGTGTTGCCTGCGTGGGCAGCCTCGGTTTTGTCGGGTTGATGGCGCCACACATGGCACGATTCTGGCTGCGTGGCGGACAAACAGCGCTGCTGTGGGGAAGTGCGTTGATCGGTGCGTTGCTGGTGCTGGTCACCGATACCGTGGGTCGTCTGGCGTTTGCACCACTGCAAATCCCCGCCGGGATCGTCATTGCCCTGGTCGGTGGACCGTTCTTTTTGCTGTTGCTCTGGCGTCGCCGGGATCGTTTGTAATTGTTAAGAGGGTATATGCGTTTAATCTTTTCATTGCTGCTGCTGGTCGGCTGCACCGTCCAGGCGGCGGAGCCTGTTCAGTCATTTACTGACGATCTCGGGCGAGTGGTGAACGTGCCGCTGCATCCGCAGCGTATTGTGTCATTGCACGATCTCGACATCACTATTCCGCTGATCGAACTGGGCGTGCCTCCGGTGGCCAGCCACGGCAGAACGCGTCCTGACGGTAGCCATTTTCTGCGCTCAGGAGCGCTGTTGACCGGGGTTGATTTTGATAACTCGTCGATTGCGTATATCGGCACGGCGGATATTGATATTGAAGCCATTGTCGCGGCAAAACCGGATTTAATCATCACCGAACCCAGCCGTAACACGCCGATTGAGCAACTGGAAAAAATAGCACCGACGGTCAGTATTGACCATCTCGATGGCGGTGCGCCGGAGATCTACCGCAAGCTGGCGCAGCTTACAGGTACGCAGAACCGGCTGGCATTGCTGGAACGGCGCTACCGTGAAGAAATTGCCCAGCTCAAGCGGACGGTAGATGCGCAGCACATCTCTGTGGCGGTAATACAGGCCAATCAGGGAAAAATCAACGCGTTACACACCTATCACTCCCTGGGGCGAGTTTTACGCGATGCTGGCTTCACCTTCCCGAAGCTTATCGACAGTATTCCGCCGGGTGGGCGCATTGATGTCAGTGCGGAACGTCTGCCTGAACTGGATGCCGATTTTGTCTTCGCGACCTGGCGTGGCGATACCGGCGGTAAACCGCAGGATGAAATCGCGGCGATGGATGCGGTGATGCCTGGCTGGTGTGAGTTCCTGACCGCCTGCCAGCGCGGACATTACGTTTTACTCTCCCGTGAAGAGGCGATATCCAATTCCTATGCCTCGCTCAGTCTGATGGTGGCGCAGGTGCAAACGCATATCGCCGGACGATGGCTACCGGAGGCTAAATAACCATGCTGACGGCGAAAAAAGCCAAAAACCGTATTGATGTCTATGGTGACCGTTTTCGCGCCCGGGCGCATTTACTCTCGCCACGTATGCAGGCCGTGGCGCGTTATATCAACGAAAATCGCGAAGTGGTGCTGGAGTTTACGGCGATAGAAATCGCTGCCGCCACGCAAACCTCTGACGCGACGGTGGTCAGGGCAATTCAGGCGCTGGGGTTTGCCGGGTTGCGCGATTTAAAGCAGACCATTGAACACTGGTTTGGCCATGGCGTGACCTCAGAAGAGAAGATGACCACCACGGTGAATACGCTCTCTTGCGATGTTAATTCCAGTATTGATTTTGTCTTGCAGGGGCATCAGCGTACCTGCGAAGCGCTTTCTACACCGCAAAACCGCTATGCAATTGCCCAGGCGGTGGCATTACTGGTAGAAGCCCGTCAGGTGGGAATTTTTGGTATTGGCGCATCTGGCGTATTGGCGGATTATACCGTTCGTCTGCTCAGCCGTATTGGCCTGCCTGCGGTAGCATTTAATCGCACTGGGATTAACCTCGCGGAGCAACTGATCGCATTGCAGCGTGGAGATGTGCTGATCATGATGGCGCAGAAATCTCCGCATCGTGAAGGGCTGACGACCATTCGCGAGGCCAGGCGGTTGGGTGTCCCGGTTATTTTACTGACGAACGCGCTGGACTCCCGTTTTAGTAAAGAAGCGGATGTGGTGATTAACGTGCCGCGCGGCGGCGAGAATGGGAAAATGCCGCTCCACGGTACGGTGTTGGTGTGTCTGGAAATGATTGTGCTGTCTGTCGCTTCCACTGCGCCGCAGCGATCAATTAAATCCGTGAAGCGGATTAACGAACTGTATCGGGGCATTGGTAAATCCGGGGCGAAGAAATAAACCGGTGATATCCGCTTTGTAGGCTGGGTAGGGTGTCGTCGCCACCCGGCATAAATGCAGACAGTTCAAACCATTAATGGCCGATCATTCTGGCCTTCGGGATCAGCTGGAAATACATATGATCCGGCACCGGCGTCTGCCAGACGTTGGCGTACACCGCATAACCTACGGCGGCAAACAGAATACCGAGCAGCAGTAGCGTCATTGTCCACCCTGATAACCTACCTTGTCGCCACCATGGTGTCGGCGCTGCGCTATGCCCTGATTGTGCGCCAGGCGGAGTCTGCAGTGAAAAGCTCAGCGTTGAGGCTACCGGGCAGGATTCAACGCAGGTCATGCAGCCAGTGCATTCCACGGTACGCACCTGAATCAGTCTGTCGACCGGGATATTCGACGGGCAGTTTTTCGCGCATTTTCCGCAGTCGATGCAACTGTCTGCGTTACGGCGGATTTTAAACGGCGAGAATAGCGAGAACAGGCCGAGCAGCGCGCCATAAGGGCACAGATAGCGGCACCAGGCGTTGCGAATAAACAGGCTCAGGACGCTGATAACGACAACAAAGATGAGCGTAGCGGGGCCAATATGGCGAAAGAAATCGAGCATCTTCACGTCGATAATCATGCCATAGGCCGACATTAGAAAATACTGAATCCCCTGTGCAGGCATCGACAGGGCGATATACAAAAAGAAACTCAGCAACAGATACTTCAGACTGAGCAGCGGGATATCCAGCCAGCGCGGCAGCGTGAAGTTGCGACCAAAGACTTTTTTCCCCAGATTGCCGAGCAGTTCGGACAGTGTGCCCACTGGACATAACCACGAACAGAAGGCTTTTTTTAACAACAGACTAATCAGGATAAACGCAACTAACAGCAGCATGGAGGCGGCATGGATAGGAGGAAGAAAACCAGTCTCCAGCGTATAGCGGATATTCATCAAGCCCGCGATCGGTAGCCATCCCTCAATACCACCAGGCCTTGGAATATAGACGCTGGTGCCGGCGGTTTCGAAATAGCGGACCCAGTAATAGAACGTTACGCCAATATAAATATTAATAGCCAGCAGGAGAAACTGGGTGGCTTTTCGCCAACTGCTGGCATTTCGCCAGTCATTCCACGGCAGTTTGCCTCCGATCGTGCCAGGACGGCGCTGCCAGCGCGTTCTCTTCTTCCCATTCATGATTTTATACTATCCCTCATATTTCCCCTTCTGCATTCAGAAGGCGTTATCACCGGGATATGCTAGCGCTATTTAGATTTGGTGTATTTGATTTGCATCTTATTACGTGGCTGTTATTTTCATCATGCAAATATGCCTGAATAAAAATAACAGCTCGATATTTATCGCAAGCCAGATAAATACCCTGAACGGGGTATTTATTTCTCTGCAGGGCAATGGTTATTCCTGATAAACCTCAACGCGGTCGCGACCATTACTTTTTGCCAGATAAAGTGCGCGATCGGCTTTATCAACCAGCTGTTTGTAGTCGGGATGATAATCATATTCGGCAATACCGATACTGACGGTAATAGAAAACGTTTCTGTCGCAGAGGCTGCCATGCGCATCTCAGCAATTTTCATGCGCAGCGTTTCCAGAATAATACTGGCCTGCGATTCATCTGACTCGACGAGCAGAATCATAAATTCTTCACCACCGTAGCGGAACACGTAATCGCTGCTACGGATATGTTCATAAATGACCGCTGCGACATTCTTGAGCGTCAGATCGCCGATATTATGCCCGAAGTTATCGTTAATTTGCTTGAAGTAGTCGATATCCAGCATCGCCAGGCTAAAAGGCTTACGCGCATGTAACGCCAGCGAGATTTCACGTCGCATGATGGTCGGAATAAAGCGGCGATTAAGCAACTGGGTCAGCGAATCTTTACCATTTTCCTGCTTAACCAGCGCCTCAAACATTGAAGCGAGCAGGAAATGGATTTTTGCCGACAGCTGGCGAACATTCTGTAATAAGCTCATCCGCTCGGGTTCTGTGGGCTGATGCTGAGGTGACAGGGTTGTCGTCAGACGGGTGTCGATCTCTGCAATCAGTGATTCCATTTCTTTGAGCAAATTGCTGTTGCCAAGAATATGTTTTCCCTTATGTGAGAACCACATACCAAAATCAGAGTTCGCCAGAAACACCATTTCACCGAAAGGCATTCCGGTAGCAATGTTATAGATAAACTGGTTTTCCCAGTCGGTAAACGAACGGATTTGCCGCTCGCGCTCGACGTTAACGTCATCGTAAATAGTCTGCAGACGATACTGCTCCTGTGTATGCAGGGAGTTTTGGTAGCTTGGGGAATAGGAGACGGTCATGGCCTCCAGCGCAGTATCCATTGCCAGACTGCTGAAACAGATAGCATTGCTCAGCAGGGAAGACGAGTCGTCAGCTTTGGTTTTCAACACCCGATACAGCTCATCTTTGAGCTTACGCGCGCCGCGGTTCACCAGATCGATGGGCAGACCGATACGGGCATGCACTACGCCAATTTTGCGTTGTTTGGCCAGCAGCTGTGAGAGATCTTCGTGCGCGCTGCCGAGCACGCTGCGTAACCAGTCAAACATACTGCCGCTGAGGCGGGTACTGACCTGTTCTGTATTGAGGAACAATGCACTCTGGGCATGAGAGAGCATATAGTCATAAAAAACGGTCACTAAATGGTGGATCTCTTCATCGCTTAACGATGTGAGGAGCGTGTGAACGTCAGGCGATGTTTGTCGTATCAGCGCCTGCCATTCTGTAAGGAGTAATGTGTCGTTTACCGGTTCAATCTGTTCCATCTCGCTGCCACTCAACGTGCGATTAAAAATTCAGGCAGTATTACGGACAATTACCTCACGATGGTCAAGTTAAACTCTTTTATCGATGGCTAATACCCTCATAAATAAGCCTGAGCGCGAAAACACCTATTATTGCGCCAATGATTCGGCTGGCAACGCATTGGATGCGACCATACGCCCGTCGCACTGCAGGCAAAGAAAATGCCTGGCTGAGAAAAATACGCCAGATAACGGAAGACAACACAATACCTGCCCAGGCCATCAGTCTGGCCCACGTAGGTGTGTCTGCGCTTAAGGTGACCGAGAAGATACTAATAAAAAACAGTACGGTTTGCGGGTTCGATAAATCCGTTAGTAATCCTCGGCGGAAAAATACATACCAGGGGGCGGAAATCGGCTGCTGTAGCGTGGGCATTTGCGGCGTGGCCTGATGGCGGATGCTGTTCCAGGCAAACCACAGCAGATAGACGCCGCCGACAATCTTAATCAATGAAAATATCTCTTCACACTGGGTGATTAGCGTTGCCATACCAAAAAGCCCAAGGCCGGAGTAAAACGCATCACCTAAGGCGACCCCCAGACCGGTCATCACACCTGCGCGTCGTCCGGATGCCAGGCTAGTTTGTACCACTACGAACAGATTTGCGCCGGGGTTAAAAAAGGTTAAAACAAACAGGCTGACGGTGAGCATGACGGCGTGTAGCGGTTCCATAGACAACCATTCCTCAAATATTCATAAAGTTAACACTATAATTTCAGCGAGCTGGCTGTTCTGAGGATCAACTCACACTGGCTATTGAAACTTTGATCTGGTTGATGTGCTGATACTCGACGGCCGGTTTTTTCTGCGCTGCAAAATTCCTATATATTTCTGCTGAGTGTGGATTTTTTATCCAGGCTGGACTAGTTATTAATCATCCTTGAATCGCGTTATCTCATGTTCAGGGATCGATGATGGCGTCATAACAAAACCTGGAGCTGGTCTATGAAAACTGGAATTAAAGTACTTATTGGTGCGTTAGCTTTTGTCGTGACCAACGCATATGCCGCGGAGTTTATGACAAAGCTTGAGTTTGAAAAGGTTGAGTCGCAGTACACAAAAATCGGTGATATCTCAACGAGCAATGAAGTTTCTGTCGCAGATGCCAAAGAAGAACTGCTGAAGAAAGCCGAAGAGAAAGGTGCCGATGTTGTGGTATTAACTTCCGGTCAAACGGATAATAAAATCCATGGCACAGCCAATATCTACAAGAAAAAATAATACGCTGCTGTAAAAATCACGATTCCCGCCGGTCATTGTTCCGGCGGGTTTTCTTTTAATCTGCGCCAGAACGTGGTTCTGCTAATTCCGAGATAGCGTGCAGCCGCGGTTTTATCACCATTGAATTGTGCCAACACCTGCTGCGGCGTCAGCAATGACGATGATTGTGGTGAGTCTGCAACAATGGCCAGTTCCGGTAATAGCTGTTGTAAAAAATCAACATTCAGCTCCGGCTGCGGCTCGACGCTTAAAAATAGTGCCAGGCGCTCCATCATATTACGCAGTTCGCGGATATTCCCCGGCCAGCCATAATTCAGTAACGTCGGCTGACTTAAACCCAGCCCCTTGCGTACTGGCTCAGAAAACGGCACATCCAGTTCCGCCAGCGACTGTTTTAAAAAACCTTCTGCCAGCGGCAGGATATCGGGCAAGCGCTCGCGTAGCGGCGGCAGCTTGAGGCGTAAAATGCTCAGGCGATAAAACAGATCGGTACGAAACTCCCCCTGTTTCATCTCCTGCTCCAGATTACAGTGTGTGGCGCTAATCACCCGGACATCGACCGGAATAGGCTGATGCCCACCGACTCGGGTGACCTCTTTTTCTTCCAGTACGCGCAGCAGCCGGGTTTGTAACGGCAGCGGCATCTCGCCTATCTCATCAAGAAAAAGGGTTCCGCCATGAGCAATTTCAAACAGGCCCGCGCGTCCTCCCCGACGAGAGCCGGTAAAGGCACCATCTTCATAGCCGAACAGCTCCGCTTCCAGCAATGATTCGGTGATTGCTCCGCAGTTGACGGCAACAAACGGCGGCGAGGGTTTACCGCGCCGATTCTCCTGACGAGTGAAAAACTCACGGTGAATGGCCTGTGCCGCCAGCTCTTTGCCCGTACCGGTTTCACCCTGAATTAGCACCGGCGCACGCGAGCGGGCGTAGAGCATAATGGTGTGTCGCACCTGTTCCATCTGCGCAGAATGACCGCGCATATCACCGAGCGCGTAGCGGGTGCGTAACGTATCGCCAGAAGCGTACTGACCGTTTCTACGCAGCGTCAGGCGGGTCATATCAAGCGCATCGACAAAGGCCTGGCGCACGGTGGCCGCCGAATAGATAAAGATGCCGGTCATACCTGCTTCTTCTGCCAGATCGGTAATCAATCCCGCACCAACTACCGCCTGCGTGCCGCCAGCCTTCAGCTCGTTGATTTGCCCGCGGGCATCTTCCTCGGTGATATAGCTGCGCTGTTCAAGCTGCAAATTAAAGGTTTTTTGAAAGGCGAGAAGCGCAGGAATGGTTTCCTGATAGGTAATGACGCCAATCGACGAGGTGAGCTTTCCTGCTTTTGCCAGCGCCTGTAGCACGTCAAATCCGCTGGGTTTAATCAGGATCACCGGGATCGATAAACGGCTTTTCAGATACGCCCCGTTGGAGCCAGCCGCAATAATGGCATCACAACGCTCGGTAGCCAGTTTTTTGCGGATATACGCCACCGCTTTTTCGAAACCAAGCTGAATGGGGGTGATGGTCGCCAGGTGGTCGAACTCCAGGCTGATGTCGCGAAACAGTTCGAACAGGCGCGTGACAGAAACCGTCCAGATAACCGGTTTGTCGTCGTTCACCCGCGGTGGAAGATGCGTATCAGCCATAACTAACCCAAAAAGTAAGGAACCGAGTATTAGGGTTTAGTTGTGTTTCATAAATGTTGCAATGAAACATTCAGGTCAGTTTCATGAAACGATAGCTGACACGCTTTAAGCTTCAATTTATTCAGTACGTATCCAATCTCTTGCTATAAATTTTGTTTTGATAAATTTCCTGCTACAGAAGGCCCGTAATTGACTGCTGTAAGTGTTCCTTGCTCCATAAGTAAGACTCGATCTGCTGATGCAAGTGTTTCAGGCCTGTGAGCTATCAATAATATTGGAAGCCCGATTTGGCGTAGTGTTTGACTGATAATTATTTCACTTTCTACATCCAGGTGGCTTGTTGCTTCATCTAGTAATAAAAAAAACGGTTTTTTATATAATGCTCTGGCAAGGAGTATTCGTTGTTTTTGTCCCCCTGATAGTCCACCCCCATTTTCACCAATTAATGTCTGATATCCCATGGGCATTGCTACTATGTCGTCATTGATTAAGGCCAGTTGCGCACAGTGAATCATTCTTTCGTGGTTTTTTTCTTCATGAAAGAAGATTATGTTGTCAGCTATTGAACCTCGAAACAAAATATCATTTTGAAGAACGGTTCCAATATTTTTACGTATGTGTAAATAAGCCGGATGGTTGTTTTTTATACCTAAAGTTAGTATTGAGCCTTCAGTTGGATGGTCAATTCCTAAGATAATATTTAATAAAGTTGACTTCCCACATCCGGATTTTCCTGTGATGGCTAAAATTTCATTTTGGTGAAGGGTTAAGGATAATTTATTGAATAATAATGATTTTTCTCCTTTGTGGTGAAACGAGATATTTTCGACTACCACTGGGTACTCTGCTTTTATTTTTGGAGTCTGGGCGATACTTGCGTTAAAAATTGGAGACTGTTCGTGTTTTAACTCAATACTAGTTTGAGCTGCATTATCCTCTCTTTGAGTCATGACAATATCTGCAAGACGCTCATTGTAAATGTCAAGTAAGCACCAGGAAAAAATAGAGTCAGTTAGGCTACTAATACTGGATGAAAATCGGGTATGAAAAGAGAGATAGGCTACAAGCATACCTACGGTGAAATTGCCATCTAAAACTTCTCCTGCGCCTTTCCATAGAATAATCACGGAAGCAATACTTTTTGTGAGAGTATTGGCAATATCAAATCCCATGATGAGTCGGCTTTGTTGCAACTGTGTATTTCTTCTCGATACGTTGAGATTCAGCCAGGCAGCTTCTCTGTGTGCTGTAACGCCATTTACTCTGAGGCTTAAAATCCCATTTAAAGTTTCCAGGAAATAACTTGACTCCCGAGCTTCAGCATCCCAGGCATCCTCTGTTGCCTGCCGTATAGCTGGATGCCAAAGAATTCTCAATATCCCGTAAACCAAAGCTGATAATAATGCAATTAGGGTCATTGTTGGGCTGTATAGCAACATCATACTTAACGATGTTATAAGCAAAAGAAAGTCGAGAATACCGCCAAGTACTTGTAAGGTTAGGGCTTGCTGAATGTTATTTATGGCATTGAAACGAGCTTCAATACTTCCTTGGCTTCTGGCATTGAACCATGTGAGAGGAAGCCTCAATAGATGATGAAAAACGTTAGCAGTCCATTGCATATTAAAATTTACAGACATGTTTATACTGGTTAATTGTCTGGCAAGGGAAAGTAACAACTGTGTTATAGATAGTAAAGCTAAAGAAATAACAATAACAGTTAATAGATTTTCATCTGCAGCAACTAAAACTTCATCAATAACAATTTGATTAATTAATGGTCCAGCAAGAGTGATTATTTCTAGTGCCAGAGCAAAAATTATTATGCGAAGCATAGAAGAAAATAACCCTTGAGTTTTTCCTGTTAACTGCCTTAATCGTATTTTTGTTTTTTCATTACGAGGTGTAAAATTACTATTTGGAGTTAGTTCGAGTGCTATTCCTGTAAAATGTTTCCCCGCTTCTGAGACAGAAATAGATAACTTTCCTTTGTCGGGGGCATGGATTGTCAATTTATTATTACGAACCTTACATAGTACAACAAAATGATTCATATTCCAGTGAAGTATGCAGGGAAGATTGAGTGATTTAAGATCGTTTGGCTCCAATCTAACTGGTCGAGATGAAAAATTGATATCTGATGCACAATCAATTAAACGCTGTAGAGTCATCCCTTGCGTGCTTATATTAAAACGGTTACGAAGTGTGGGTAGATCAATTAATAGCCCATGCCAACTGGATATCATCGCCAGGCAAGCCAAACCACATTCCGCAGATTCTGTTTGTCTAATCATGGGGGGGGATTTTCTATCGATCAATTTTGTTTTTATCATCATATTTTTCCTTTGAGAGACCAGATTGGTTCTGTTAGCCATTCCCATAAATATCTGGTGTCCAGGCTGACATCCCCTTCAAGTAGCATTCCTGGTCGGAGTGTTTCTTTTTTCCCATAGGCCAAAATATAGGATAATTTAGGTTCAACAATTACACGATAGTGCCCTTCGTTAACCGTCCAGGTTAGAGGTGTAATTGAGAGCAAATCTGATGGTGATAACGTTGTTCGACTTATTTCACGAATAACACCGTATTGAACACCAAATTTCTGATATGGGAAAGCCTGAAATCTTAATGATACTTTCTGATTCGCACGTATAAAGCCTGCATTCTGGCTGGTTGCATAAAGCTCGATTTGAAGTTTTGTATTCTCAGGTATTAATGTTAATGCAGGTTCATATGCTTTGACTGATTGTCCTTGTTTTACAAGAATGGCCGCCACTGTACCTGAGACAGGTGCTGTCAATGCAAAATTTTCTTGGCTGGAAATTTCGACTTGTTGTTTTCGTATCTCTTGTAACTGTCTTTCTAATTCTGTATTCCTACTTTGCCCTTGAAGAGTAAGATGTGAAAGATTATCTTTGGTAGTGTCTAGTAAAGTGTGAAGTTGTAGAAGTAATTGGCGTTGGTTTTCCACATTTTCTTTTGCTGCTGTTTCTTCTATCTGTTTCTGTTGATAGTCAATGTCAGATACATATTTTTGTTTAATAAGTTTCTGATAACGTTTTACGGTCGCGGATGAAAGCTCTACTTGGTTTTTTGCTAGTGACAACCTTTGTTCTGCACTTTTTATTTGTAATAAAATTAATGGGATTCGCTGTTTTGCTGCTTGCTGTTGTTGATCGTTGTCAAGTTTTTCAAGATTTTGCTGTGTGGTAAGCATTGCATATTGAGCTTGCAATGATTGATTTATTATTGCGAATGTTCCAGTCCCCTGACGATCATAATGTTCGCCACTGATTTGATAAAGTAATTGTCCCTTTTCAACATGATCACCCTCTTTGACTGTTAACTTTGTTACATGACCATTAAATTTTGGAGTTATTTTTATCAAACCTGATGAAGGCATTACTATTCCAGTGAGACGAGATTTTCTCGTATACTCTCCAAAGGTAATAAATATAGCTAACATAATTATTAGTAGGATGGTTGCAATAGTGCTAATAGTCATACACAGTGAAGACTGTATGAGAATATCTCCGGTTGTTACTCTATAGTGATTATCGAGAACTTCTTTTCTGAATAATTCCATCATTTAAATCTATAATTTATAAAACATATTGATATTAGGTCATTCATATACTTTGTGAATAACTGGGTGTGCATATTATTAATAGATTTAACAACGTGTTTGTGTCAAGCCCTGTTAAATAGAAGTGTTGTTGCTTTGAATGCTTTTTTGACTTGTATTCGTGCAAAAAATGTATTTGAGGTTTGTTATTAAAGGGTTTTTGATTTTGCGGTGAATGTCTCAAAAACATACTTAACTTTAATTGCTTATTTGCTGGTATTAAATTTTATGTTAAAAGTGTTAGTGAGGTAATTATCGGTTTTGGTTTTTATTGAAAGGAGTAATTAAGTATGAGTATAAGGGAATTATCATTAATGGAAATAAGTTGCGTATCAGGTGGAAATGCGAACTCAAATTATGAGTCGGGCAGGAACGCAGGTAGCTCTTCTTCCAGAAACAATAACAAAAATAGTAGCAGTGGTAATCGTTCTGGTTTTTACGGCAGTTTAGGGCAGGATGTGACTAACTGTAATAATGGAATTATTGGCGGGGCTATTGCAGGCATGATGGGAGGTCCTGCGGGAATGGCTTTAGGTATCATGGGCGGGGGATTGGCGGGCGGTTGTTTTTCTAATGGTGGCAATAATAGTAATGGTGGAGGAACTGGTACTAACAGTAATTGTAATTCTGGAGGGATGGGGGGAGTTTGCAGATAAAAATTGAAAATAATGGAGGGATGCCTCCATTATTGATAATGGTTGATAAATATGATGAAAAAAATAATAAGATTAGCTGGGGTCTTTGTTGCTGTGTTAGTCGCTTCTTCTGTACTGAGTGGAGCTGGAGTGGCATTTACAGAGACCTGGTATCCAGCTCCAGAGGTATTCTCAAAATTTATTTTGGTGATCTCAACAATGTTATTTTTTGTT
>OKBV01000156.1_pt1 | contig 26076 bp, 13 predicted proteins | sample 1614461 | NCBI WGS metagenome assembly OKBV01 (sample SAMN04436941, study PRJEB24849) | human gut metagenome | biome: human gut; feature: NICU; material: stool | host: Homo sapiens | place: USA: Saint Louis, MO | collected 2009-11-12
TTTTTGCGGCTTTTTACGAGGCCAACCGCCCCTCGGCATGCACCTTGGGTTTCGCGAATCCCGTCGAATCCAGAATCAGCCCCAATGTGTTAGATCAAGTATAACAGACTTGTGACACGCGTGACCAGCCCCCGCAACCCCTAATCCTCAAGGATTTACCGCTCGCGCAGCGCTTCTTTTGCACGATTAAACGGTTTGATTAAATAGTCGACGATGGTTTTTTCACCTGTTTTTATATCCACCGTGGCAATCATGCCCGGTACGATGGAGAAATGGCGTCCCAGTTTGTTCTGTAAGAAGTCCTGATGGGTGCGGATAAACACGCGGTAGTAGAAGATTTCCGGTTTCACTTTGTCCTGAATAGTGTCCGGAGAGATGGTTTCGACTACCCCTTCCAGACCGCCGTAAATGGCGTAGTCATAGGCGGTTATCTTCACCAGCGCCCGTTGACCGGGATGGATGAACGCGATATCACGCGGTGACAGGCGGGTTTCTATCAGCAGATGATCGTCCAGCGGCACAATCTCCATCATCTCGCCATTGGGCGGGATAACGCCGCCAATGGTGGTGACCTGGATGTTTTTCACAATACCGCGCATCGGCGCGCGTACGGTCAGGCGGGTCACGGAATCCTCGCGTCCTTTTAAAATAGCCGCCAGCATATCCACTTCGGCGTTAGCTTTTGACAGCGCTTCCCGCGCCTGCACGAAATATTGTGAGCGCAGGTCGGTGATTTTTAATCCCAGATCGCTTTTTTGGCGTTGCAGGCGCAGCACTTCTACGTGGCTGGCGGCACCGCTTTTCTCCAGTCGCTGAGTAATGGCCAATTCTTTATTTACCGAGACCAGCGCATCCTGCAGTTCCGCCATTGAATCCGCAAGCTGCGCGCGGCGGCTTTTATACAGGCGAGTTTCGGAGGCGATGAGATCCGGCCAGGCGCGCAGTGAATCGGGAAAGACCAGCGGCAGATCGTTAACTTCGGCATTGAGCCTTGCGCTGGAGGCCAGTGAGGCGCGATAACGGGCGGCGCTCTCCCCAACGTTGGACTCTGAACGGGTGGGGTCGAGGCGAGCAACAATTTGATTAGCCTGGACTTTATCTCCCTCGCGGACCGTCAGTTCGGCGAGAATACCGCCATCCAGTGATTGCAAGACTTGCTCTCGCGAGCTGGGGATCACTTTCCCGCTGCCGGTTGAGACTTCATCCAGCTTGCCGAAATATGCCCAGATACCCAGGACGGCAAACAGCAGCGTGCTGAGCAGAATAATGCGGCTGGCCCCGGAAAAACGGTGCTCGCGGCGAATATCGAGGTCGTCCATAGCGGCATCATGCGGATTGGTTTTCATTTTTCCACTCCCGACCGTGAGTAGGGGCAGGTGCCCGGCTCGCATTCAACGCCTGCGCTTTCGGGGCATCCATGACCAGTTGACCTTCTTTCAACACCACCACGCGTTCGACCAGTTCCAGAACCGGTACGCGATGGGTGGCGACAATCAATGTGCGGTTACCCAACCACTGGTTGAGGCGCTGAATAAATTCCCGCTCGGTATGTTCATCCAGCGAGGCGCTGGGTTCGTCGAGCAGCACGATATTGGGCGATCGCAGCAGCATTCTAGCCAGCAGGATCGACTGCCGTTGTCCACCGGACAAACCGTTGCCGCCTTCCATAATGGGATGCGCCAGCCCTTTGGCGAGCTGTTTAACGAAAGCAGCCGCGCCGCTGACCTCCAGCGCTTCGAAGATCTGCGCGTCGCTGGCGTGCGGTGCGCCGAGGGTCAGGTTCTCGCGTAGGGTGCCGAAAAACAGTCGCGCATTCTGGCTGAGAAAACCGATGTTGCGGCGTAAATCGGCCATATCGATTTGCGCCAGACTCAGGTTATCGAGCCGGACATCGCCCTGGATAATCTCCACGCCGCCGGCCATGGCCTGTAGCAGCGTTGATTTTCCGGCACCGTTACGCCCGAGGATCGCCACCCGTTCGCCGGGCATGACCTCCAGGCGCGAGATCCGTAGTGGAACGCGCTGATCGTCACTGTGGTAGCGAAAGTGTGCGTTCTCAAACAGATAATGGCCGTGAAAAATCTCCTGATGCACCCGGTCTTCGTCGTACTGCGTTTCGGTGGGAAGCTGCATGATGCTGTCTAATCCCATCTTCGCCGCCTTAACCTGTTGCCAGCGGGCCAGCACGCCGCACAGATTAGCCATCGGGGCAATCATTCTGGAACCGAGCATTGAAGCCGCCACCACGGCGCCGGTGGTCATCGTGCCTTCAATGACCATCGGCGCACCGAACATAATGATGGCGGCGTAGACCAGGCTTTGTACCGACATGCCCCAGCCAATCAGCCCTTGAGTCAGCTTACGCGTGCGTAGCCCTGACTCTCCGGTAATACGGATATAGCTGTTCCACTGCTGTAAAAAGCGGTTTTCCGCCTGCATCAGCTTGATGTCTTCCAGCCCCTGGACGCTTTCGACCAGCACCGCGTTGCGCAGGGTGGATTCATGGGCAGCCTGGTTGGCAAGCACAGCCAGCTTCTTCTGTAACAGCAAGCCAGGCAGGATCATCAGCAGGGCCGCGACGGGTGCAATCCACGCCAGCGGCGGGGCGATAAATGCCAGCACCACGATAAACAGAAAGAAAAACGGCAGATCGACAATGGTCGACATGGTCGAAGAGGTGATCATCTCGCGAACTTGTTCCAGCTCGCGCAGTTGAGAAATAAAGCTCCCCGTCGAGCGGGGGACGGCGCTGTTGCGCAGCCGCAATGCGTGGCTAAACACGCGATCGGAAATGCGCATATCGGCGCGTTTGCCGAGCAGGTCCATTATGTGGGTACGCGCTTCGCGCAGCAAAAAGCCAAACAGCACCGCTACCAGAACACCGGTAGAGAGAACATACAGCGTCGGATAAGACTGGGCGGGGATCACCCGGTCATAGACCTGCATGGAAAAGATAATCCCGGCGAGCGACAGGACGTTAATCAGAAAGGCGGCAATCATGACCGGCAGGTAAGGGCGGATGTCCTTTAACACCAGTTCGCGCATCCAGTCGGGCTTGAAGCGCGAAATATAGCGGTCTACCCGACTGTCCTTCAGCGCCGACAGCGGGCGCAGCGCGGTAATGCTCATGATCTCCGGCAGAAGTTCTGCAATCGTTAACCTGTTACGCTGGCCCTCTTCGGCGATGATGAAAACATCTAACGTATCTTCGCCGTTAAAATGTTCTATTACCATCAGTTGGCCGTCGCGCAGTTCCGCCACCACCGGCAGGCGCCATTGACCGAACGCCTGCGTGGCGGTATTCAGCGCATGAAATGACAGTCCCACCTGACGCGCCAGTTGCGACAGGGCCGTGGCCCGGCTTTTTCCCGCAAACCATGGGGCGTTGGCCTGGATTGCGCCAGGAGAACAGGCCACGCGATAGTGATTGGCAATATGCGTCATCGCCTGCGCCCACTGGCTCAGGGCGTGTTCGCCAATTACATCATCCGCATGTGAATCGAGGTTGCTCATAGCTTGATCTCCACCGATTGAATGCTGCGATTATTTAAGGCGAACGCCTGGCGAAGCGAGCCGGTGTTATAGAGACAGTTCAACTGGAGCTGGCGCAGCTGGTTTTGAGTCTGGAGTTCAGCAAAACGGGCCTGATACACCTCTTGCTCGGCGTTAAGCACGTCGAGCAGCGGGCGCGAGCCAAGGTCCAGATATTGCTGTTGATAAAGCTCGCGCGTTTGTTCGCTCAGCCGCTGTTGGCGACGCAGAATCTGCAGGGCGGTGGCGAGGCTCATCGCCTGGCTGCGGGACTCCAGTAATTTCTGCCGTACTTCGAGTCGGGTGCGCTGGATGGAGTATTGTGCAGATTCTACCGCATGGCTGGCGGCGTTGCGTCTGGCGGTGAGTCCGCCCCCCTGATACAGCGGCATTTCAACTTTTACCCATGCAGAATACTGGGTTTTGTCGAGTACCTCATGGCTGGGGTATTTGTCGTTGAGATAGTGCTGAACCGACGGTTCCAGAGAGATGGTGGGCGTCATCTGCGCGTTGGCGTAGTCGAGATTTGCCTGCGCCACATTCGCCTGCGCCCAGGCCGCCAGGACCGCGGGAACCAGTTTATCGTCCGGTTTGACCACATCACAACTGCTGTCCAGTTTGACCGGGAATTCATTGCTGATGCCGTTAAGCGAGTTCCAGCCGAGGAAGCTCATCAGCGTTGCCTTGCTGCTGTCGAGATTGGCCTGATACTGCGCCAACTGAGAACGTGCAGACTCGATACGCGCATCGGTTTGCACCACGTCTGACAGCGAGTTTGCCCCTTCATCATTGCGTTGACGGGTCAGTCGACCAATGCCGTTTAAGGCGGTGAGCTGCTCTTCGGCGGCGTCCACCATTTGCTGCCACGTCTGCACCTGGACTATCGCGTTGGCGGTGGCGTGGGCGATGGTATCAATACTGAGTAACACATTCGCCTGCTGTTGTGCGGCTCCGGCGGTCTCGGCGCGGACCTGGCTTGCCACTTTGCCGAAGTCGTACAGCATTTGCGATACCGAAATCACCAGCGCCGGGCTAAAGCCGTGGTCGGTGTAGGTATTGCTGTAACCGTTGTTCATTCCGGCAGAAACCTGCGGGTAATATTTTGACTTCGCCACGTCGATTTGCTCGTTTTGTGAGAGCAGTTTGCCGATGGATTCACGAATAGAAGGATGCCAGCTCACGGCACGACTCACCGCGTCGTTGAGCGTCAGGCTACCGGGAGCGGCAGCGCTCAGCGGCAGATCGGCAACCGCGCCGTCCAGCGAGGGAAGCATCTGGCTAGTGGCCAGTCCTTCCGGCGTAATAATTTGCGGTTCATCTTCGGCATTCCCCCGCAGGGTACAGAGCGTTAATGCCAGCAGTAAGGCAACAGGCGCGACATTTCTCATAGATTATCCCTTACAAAATACGGCAGCGACGACTGTTATTGCCCCGGATGTCATCGCATCCGGGGCTGTAGTTATGGCGCTTTAACGCTATATGTTCACTTCAGGGCACAATGTGATTTTGTTGCACCAGCTCGTCGAGCGTGGTGTGTACGTTCTCCAGCGTGATGAGATTGGTTGAGTGATAAGTGTTGCCCGTACCGTCACGGTCGATGGCAATAACCGTGTTGTTACCGCTGGTGGTAACGGTGAGGTAGTTGCCGAGCGTCGCGTTCTGCCCGTTCCAGCCCACCAGCAGGTCACCGATATCGATTTTGTCACCCTGGGCCAGCGAGAAGTTGGTCCAGGTGTCCGCTGTTCCGTTACCGCCGGTAGCGTCGTTGGCATTGAGCAGGTGATAAATCAGCGTATCGCCGTAGGCGCTGCCAGTCAGGCGATCGGCATCGACGGTACTCACCACTTGCGGATTCATATTGATGGTCAGCGTAGCGGTATCGGTATGGCCATTCAGGTCGTTAAGGGTGTAGGTAAATGTCTCTTTGGTGACGATGGTGGAGAGCGAGACATCGCTGTTGAGGGCATAGGTGTAATGACCATCAATGCCAATGGTCAGTTTGCCGTACAACCCGTTAATGATGGCGCTGGTCGTGCTGCTCAGCGGATCCAGCGTGGCGGCGCTGCCGCCCGTGCCATTCACCGTTAGCAAGGTATGCACGCTGGCAATATGGTCTCCGTCATAAATATTGCCGGTGACGCTATTCGCTGTGGAAGTCTCGAAGTTTTGCAGGTCGATTATCGTGCCTTTCACGCTGGGGGTGATGGTGATATTCCCCAGCCCCAGAGCCCCGACGCTGCCGGTATAGTCGAGGCGATAGTTGCCGGGGTGCAGTACTACCCCGCTGAGGGCAATATCAATATTGCCGCCAATCAGCAATCCGCCATTGAATGAGTTACCGGCAATCTTGACATTGTTGCTGTCATACAGCGCCCAGGTGACGGTCAGTCCGCCCAGCGTCAGACCTGAAGCGACGTTAAAATGCAGTATGGCGTTTTGCACCGCCGTTCCCGTCGCGACTTCAATGACGCCAGTACCATTTTGTGAGGTGGGTGAAAGGAGTTGGGCGCTCCAGCTGGCGTTCCCAACGCTGTTGTCGGTAAACGACCTGGATGTATCGGCCTGGGTGGTGACCGCCATCTGGCTGCTGATGTCGTTTACGGCATCCAGCGCCTGTGGGGTTGCCGTAATGTTTAGCGACGCGCTGCCGGTATCGCCGTTTGGTGCTTTGACCTTATACACGAAGCTGTCCGGCGTATTGATACCGTCTGCGCCCAGTCCGCTTCTCAGCGTGTAGGTGTAGTTCCCTTTCGCATCAATAGTCAGCGTGCCGTACTGTCCGTTAATGGTGGTAGTACCTGTTGTGTTAACGGTGACACCGTTAACTTCGGTGATAACGGTATTAGCCGGAGCCGAGTCGTTGGCCAGCAGATTTCCATTGGTTGCTGCACTCAGACTGTCGACGGCGTAGGTGTGATCGGCCTGAATATTCAGGGTATAGCTGGTCAGCAGCGTCAGGCCGCCGGAAGCGTTAAGCAGGAACAGATAGTCACCGCCCGGCAGTGTAATGGTATACGCCGGTGAGCTGCCGCCCAGCAGGGCGGTGACCCAGTTCGGCTGTACCCGGTACTGCTCATACTGCTGAATAGACTCGTTGAAGCGGTAGACATAGAGATCAAAGCCGCCCAGCGTTACGCCAAGTACGTTGGCCTGAACCGTGATCGTTCGCGTCGCGCCGTCATCAACGTTGAATTTAATCGGGTTGGTCAAACCGTTGACCAGGCTGACATCCAACAATTGTCCCAAACCAACGCTGGCGAGCGTGAAGCCGGTTTGTTGTGATGGATGGTTGTCGACTGCGATGACCTGCGTCCCGTAAGTCAGCGCAGCCACATCGTCTGCCGCAGTTACCGTGCTGGTGGTTGGGGCCTGACCCAGCGTGACCACCAGTTTTGCCGAGGAGTGATCGCTGCCATGCGTTAGCGTGTAGGTGAAGCTTTCGGAACGTCCATACACTGAGATTGACGTATTGGTCAGAGTATAGGTGTAGCTACCATTCTGATTGATATGCAGGGTGCCGTATTTTCCCTGCACATCAATGCCGCCTGCCGGGATGTTCACCACGTTGCCGTTACCGTCAGTGATGGTGGTGACCAGCGTGCCGGAAGGGGCGTTATCCTGCCCATTGGCGGGATCGGTATCGGTGATGATATTGCCAGACTCGGTAGTACCACCGGTGATGGTCCCTGCGCTGGCTTTTACCACCGAGACATCAAGGCTGGTGTATGCCCCTGTCGCCAGTAGGTTGGTGTTGTAGCTGACCACGCGATAATCCCCGCCAGTCAGTCCGCTGTAATTGAGCGTTACGCCCGAGGCGCCCAGGGTGAGCAGGCTGGCAAAGTCTGGTTTCCCGGTATCCACCACCGTTACCCAGGCATTCAGCGCGGTGTCGAAGCGCTGGATGACGACTTCAAGCGTGTTTAACAGCGACAGCACCACGCCGGTCGCTGCGGCATTGATTGTAATGGATCCGCTGCCGCCAGAAGCGATGCTGAAATTGACGCTTGCTGTATCGTTCCCCAGCACGTTGGCGACATTTCCCAGCGCATTGACCAACAGGAAACCATAATCGCTTTGATGCTCGGTGCTGACGGTGACATCGGTTTGTAGAGGCAGACTGGTGACATTGTCTTCAGCCAGCAGCGGCAATACCGGCGCGATAGCGCTTGTTGGCAATGAGGTATTTCCCGCCGCATCGGTCGCCGTGGCGGACAGCGACTGACCCTCAATCTGGCGAACCGGCAGGTTGACGCTGTAGACACCGCTGCTGTTGGCGATTGCCGTCACGCTGGTGCCGCCCGGAAGAGAGATGGTAACCGTGCTTCCCGCTTCGGCGACGCCGCTGATGGTACCGCCATCGGCGCTGATCAGTATCGTTGGCGCGGTCGGCGGCGTGGTATCCACAATCACGCTGAACGAACCGGACACCCCGCTTACGCCGTTGGCGTTTGTTGCCGTGGCGGTAAACGCGTGGTTACCTTCGCTGAGCGCGCCGGATGGGGTAAAGTTCCAGAGCCCGTTACTATCTGCGGTCGTACTACCCATGAGTACGCCGTTGTTGTACAGATTGATGATGGTGTTAGCCTGCGCCGTTCCGCTAAGGGTTGGACGGGTATCATTGGTGGTTTTACCTGCCGCGACCAGACCTGTAATTGTGCCCACGTCGTCAAATACGCTGGCAATAACCGGCGCAGGCGGTACACCAGTAAACGGTGCCAGCACGTTACCCGCTGTGCCGATGTTGCCTGCGGCATCCTGTGCGCTGACCAGCAGCGTTTGCCCACTGATTTGCGGTGGGCTCAGCGTGAAGGTGAAATTACCGGAGGCGTTGGCTGTTGCGGTACCAAGTACGGTTCCGCTGCTGGAGGTGATGATTATCGTACTGTTCGCTTCGGCAACGCCGGTCAGCGTGGTGCCGTTGGCGTTGACCGCCAGACCGGTTGGAGTACCCGGTGCGACGGTATCGACCACAATTGCGGAGGCAGATGATAGCCCGCTGGTATTACCTGCGGTGTCTGTTGCTGTGATGGTGAAGGAATGCGTCCCCTGACCCAACGCCGTAGGTGGCGTGTAATTCCAGCTGCCGCTGCCGTCCGCCGTTACGCTGGTTACAAAGGTGCCGTTATCATAAATATCGACCCGAGCGTTGGCTTCCGTGGTGCCGTTTAACGTTGGGCGTGCGTCGTTGGTTGGCTGATTATTGCCAATCGCCCCTATGTTTGGCCCAACATCGTCAATAATGCTGCTGATTGAAGGCTGCGTTGGTGCCGTGGTGTCGACCACTACGCTAAAGCCTGCCGTTGCGCCGCTGGTGTTGCCCGCCGCATCGGTGGCGGTGACAGTGAAGGTGTGCGATCCATTCGCCAGCGGCGTGGTTGGGGTAAACGACCAACTGTTATTGCTTTGCACCAGCGCCGTGCCCAGCAGGGTGCTGCCGTCATAGATGCTGACGGTGCTGCCCGCTTCGGCGGTACCGTTGAGCGTTGGTCGGGCATCGTTAGTCAGTTGCCCGTTGCTAAGCCCCGCGTTGAACACACCGCCTGCGACGTCATCCACCACCGAGGTCAGGAGCGGCGCTGACGGCGCGATCGTGTCAACGTTGATAATAAATTCGCTTGAGGTGGGGCTGACGTTCCCGGCGGCATCCGTGGCAATGGCGGTAAAGACATGCGGGCCGTTGCCCAGTGTGGCAGGCAGATATTCCCAGGTGCCATCTATTGCCGCTGTCACCGTCGCCAGCAGCGTGCCATTATCGTAGATGGCTACCCGGGCACCGGCTTCCGCCGAGCCGTTCAGTACGGGGCGAGTATCATTGGTGTAAGCGCCGTTCGACAGCGTTCCGGTTCCCGGCACCACGTCATCAAAAGCCTGGATAATCGTTGGCGCAAGCGGGGCAACAGTATCAACAACGATGTTAAATCCAGCGGACGTTGAGCTAACGTTTCCGGCTGCGTCGGTTGCTGTCACCGTCAGCGTGTGGTTGCCGTTGCTCAGCGCTGTTCCCGGCGTGAAAATCCATGCACCGCCCCCGTCTGCCGAAACGGTATCGATCAGCGTGCCGTTGTCGTAAATTTTAACCGTTGAATTGGCCTCTGCCGTGCCGCTGAGGGTAGGGCGCGCATCGTTTGTCGCCTGGCCGTTGTTCAGATTTCCGGTCAGCGGGCCGACATCATCTGCAACCTGAGTAATCACTGGTGCTGCCGGTGCTTGTGTGTCGACGGTGTAGGTAAAGCCGCCTGAAGGCAGACTGGTATTGCCTGCGCTATCTGTCGCCGTGACGGTCAGAGTATGCAGGCCGTTACCCAATGCCGTTGAGGGCGTAAAATTCCAGGTTCCGCCTGCGCCGACGATGGTGGTGCCAATGGGCTGACCATCGCTCAGGACGGTAATGGTCGCGCCAACTTCACCGGTACCGCTGAGCGCCGGGCGACTTTCGTTACTGATTTGCCCGTTGGGGATTGGCCCGGTTGTCGGCGCGGTATTGTCCTGAACGGTCAGAATTACTGGTGCAGACGGGGCAACTGAATCGACCAAAACGGTGAACGAGGCAGAAGCTCCGCTGGTGTTGCCCGCCACATCCGTTGCGGTCACCGTAAAGATATTTTCCCCCTGCGCCAGCGCGTTTGTTGGGGTGAAGCTCCAGCTACCGGAGCCATCGGCATTTGCGGTGCCAATGATCGTTCCGTTACTACGAATGGTGACAATAGCATTAGCTTCGGTCGTGCCACTTAGTGTTGGTTGGGCATCATTGGTCAGTTGGCCGTTGGTCAACAGCGTGCTTCCCGGCTGATCGTCGATGACCGAGGTAATACTTGGCGCGGCGGGCGCCAGCGTATCGACAACTACGACGAACGGTGGCGCTGCCGGGCTGATGTTGCCCGCACCATCCGTGACGGTGGCTGTCAGCGAGTGGCTGCCTTCACTGAGCGCAGGGGCTGGCGTAAAGCTCCAGTTACCGCTGGCGTCGCTGGTGGTTGTGCCAATCACTGTGTTGCCATCACGGATGGTGACAATTGAATCTGCCTCGGTAACGCCCGTGAGCGTTGGGGTATTATCGTTAGTTGACTGTCCGGACGTCAGGTTTTGAATGGTGCCAACGTTGTCTGTGACTGTGACAATGGAGGGGGCATTCGGAATTAAAGTATCAACAATGATCAGAAAATCAGCGGAGGCATCGCCTTGGTTGCCAGCAGCATCGGTTGCGCGAGCGGTAAAGAGGTGATTGCCTTCTCCCAGCGCGTCTGTCGGGGTAAAGCTCCAGAATCCGTTGCTGTTTACCGTGGTTGTGGCATAAGTGATACCGTTATCGTAGAGGGTGATGGTTGCTCCCGCTTCGCCGGTTCCGTTTAAGGTCGGGCGTGAGTCATTGGTAATTTGTCCTTTATCCAGCGGCCCACTGCCGGGTGAAACGTCATCGATAATGCTGGTGATGAGCGGTGCCAGCGGCGCGGTGGTGTCGATGGTAATGGCATAATTGGGTGACTGCCCGCTGGGTATTAAGTTGACGGTTTGTGACACTGCGAAGTTATAGGTTGTGCCGTTAGTTAGCGGGGTGAGCAACTGATAACTCCAGGCGCCGGAAACCGCATCGGCGGTGACCGTGGCGATAGACGCGCCATTTTGATAGATAGTCACTGTAGCCCCAGCCGTGGCGGTTCCTTGCAACCGCGGTAAAGTGTCGTTGGTGGTTTTTCCGCTGCCGATTTCGCCCATGCCGGGGGCTACGTCATCAACGATCTCAAGAGTTGGCGGGTGTGGAACGCTGGAGGTAGCAGCGGTAAACGGTGTTTCTCCGCTTTGGTTACCCGCTGGATCCTGAGCGATCGCGTTCAATGATTCACCCGCCGTCTGCGCTGGTGAAATCGTGACGGTGTAAGCGCCGGTATTGCTATCAGCTACGGCCTGGCCCAGTACCGTGGTACCATTTCTGATGATGACGGTACTGCCCGGTTCAGCTGTCCCGCTCACCAGCGTACCGTTATTATCTATGGTATCTACAGCGGGGGCGCCCGGCGCTTGTGTATCGGTTGTTATAACGATCGGGTTGGCCGCCGGAAGGCTATTACCTGCCGCATCCTGCGCACCAAAGGTCAGCGTATGTTGCGCATTGGCAGAAAGCGGAACGTCCACGCTCCATTTACCATCGGCTCCCACCGTGATGTTTAGCGGGATGAGATTGCCATTATCATAGATTAGGATCGTACTACCCGGTGTTCCCGTTCCACTGACGGTGGGCGAGAGATCGTCCGTCACGCTTCCATTGCCGAGTGTACCGGTAATCACGCCGACGTTATCTTCGATATTCGTCACGAGTGGCGCTGTGAGCGGGGTGGTGTTCACCGTAAACGAAATGCTGTTTGAGCTACTGCTGATGTTACCTGCCGCATCGGTTGCGGTAGCGGTCAGCGTGTAGTTGCCGTTTGCCAGCGCAGCCCCGGGCGTAATACTCCAGGTGCCGCCAGCCACCGTTGCCGTACCGATCGCTACACCGCTGTTATACAGGGTGATGATATCCCCGTCAGTGCCAGTACCGCGAATGGTTGGCGTGGCGTCATCGGTCACGGCATTGGGCAAGAGATCGCCTACCGAGCCACCGACGTTATCATTGGCGGCGATAATCACCGGAGGTGCAGACGGCGTCGTGTCGATGTTCAGTGTTATGGCATTCGACGGCTGGCTGACGTTGCCAGCCGGATCGGTTGCGGTAAGGGTTATCTGGTAAGTACCAGGGGAAACCGGTGCTGATGGAGTAAAGCTCCAGGTTCCGTCTGCACCTACTGTTGCTGTTCCCTGCAAAGGGGGAGCGCCGTTCAGATAAACGGTAATCAAATCCCCAACGTTCCCTGTACCGCTAAAGGTTGGCGTGGTGTCATTGGTGTTGCCATTCGTGACCACGCCCGTTACCGGAGCCACATCGTCAGTAATGATAGGGGCGTCAGGCTGCGCGGGAGGCGTATTGTCTACCGTCAGAGTGAAGCTAGCCGATGGGATCCCCGTATTACCTGCAGCGTCAGTCGCCGTGACGGTGAATTTGTGTGGCCCCTCGATGAGCACGGGATCTGGGGTAAATGTCCAGGTTCCATTTGGTTGAACGGTGGCGGTGCCAATACTGACGTTATTGTCAAAAATAGTAATGGTTGCGCCCGGCTCGCCCGTACCGGAGAGGGCCGGGGCGGTACTTTTCGTACTACCGCCGTTCGCCAGAGCAACGGTGGCGCTGCCCACGAGTCCTTCACCGGCGATAATCACCGGAGCCGCTGGTGGGGTGGTATCAATGGTCAGCGTGAAATTTCCGGCATTGCTGGCGTTACCCGCTGCATCTGTTGCGATAGCCGACAGCGCATGTGGACCTTCACTCAGCGGTTGAGTGACCTGGAAACTCCAGGTGCCCCCGGACACGACCGTTGCAGTTCCAATAAGTGTTGCGCCATCATAGATAGTGATGGTGGAGTCGACGGTCCCGGTCCCCTTCAGCAGCGGCAGGGTATCGTTTGAACGGCTACCGGTGGGCAGATCGGTTGGTGCATTCCCGACGTCGTCGGTTGCGGTCAAAATCACGGGGGTCCCAGGTGCTTGGGTATCCACGGTAACACTGACTACGATGGGCGAGGTAATGACGTTACCGGCTGCATCTGTTGCTGATACCGTAAACTGGTGGATGCGATCGTTGAGCGCCAGATTGGTTGGAACGGTATAGCTCCAGGTCCCCGAGCTGTCGATAAGCATCACCGTCATCAGCAGACTGCCATCGTACAGGCTCACGAGCGAGCCCGGCTCACCGGTACCTGAGAGGGTTGGCGTGTTGTCGTTGGTAATCCAGGCATTGCTCGTTACGTTACCGGCGCTGCTGCCAACATCAGCGTTAACCAGCGTTATGACTGGCACTGTCGGCGCGATGCTGTCGACAATGATTTTCCAACTGGCGGCGGCGCTGGTGTTATTAGCGGCATCGGTTGCCGTCACTGTAAATACATGTGCCCCCTGGCCCAATGCTGAGGTGGGCGTATAGTTCCAGTTACCGTTGATATCAGCGGTAATGGTCGTAAGCAGAGTTCCGTTATCGTAAATTTTGACCTGAGAACCGGCCTCAGCTTTGCCCTCAATTTTCGGTTTATCGTCGTTGGTTAACCCATTGTTATTGATGGGGCCTGTGATATCGGCGACGTCATCAGTAACGGCAATGATAACGGGTTGGTTTGGCGCGGTGAGATCCGGGGCAACAGCCGAAGTTGGCAGGCTTTCGTTACCAGTGCTGTCCGTTGCGGTGACGTTTACTGTTTCATTGTTGATTTTCGACGGGGTGATCTGGACGGTGAAATTGCCGCCGCTGTCAGCCTGACCCACGCCAATAGGAGCCCCGTTGCTGTCTTTGACGGTGATGGTACTTCCGGCTTCGGCGTGACCGCTAACCGCTCCACCATTTCCTGCAACTGTGACGCCTGTTGGCGCATCAGGTGCGGTGGTGTCCGGTGCGTTGACAGAGGCGTCGTCGCCCTTGTTGCCTGCGGTGTCGGTCGCATTTGCCGTAAGGGTCTCGCCGTTGGTTTGTGGCGGAACCAACGTTGCGGTGAAATCCCCATTTGTATCGGCAGTTGCTGTTCCAATGATATTGCCATCCGGATCCAGAATATTGACCGTACTGTTGGGTTCGGCCTTGCCGGTGACCTGGTCCCCAGTGCCATTAACTAGCAGGTTTGTTGGGGGCTGTGGCGCGGTAATGTCTGGTGCAAGCGCAGTTTCTGGCAGGCTTGGGTTTCCTGCCGGATCGGTTGCGATGGCTTCAATGGTTTCGCCATTGGTCTGTGGTGGGTTAATGGTGATGGTAAATGAGCCATCCGGCCCGGCGACACCGCTGCCGATCTGAGTTCCGCTGCTGCTGGTGATAACTACGGTATTGCCTGGCTCGGTCGTTCCGGTGACGACAGTCCCATCTGCAGATACGTTGAGATCATCAGGTGGCGACGGTGGCTGGGTGTCGATGTTGATATTGAACGCTGGTGACATGCCTCCTGTACCTGACTGGTTTGTCGCGGTGGCGGTGAAGGCGTGTAACTCATCTGATAACGGGGAGCTGGAAGTCCATGTCCAGTTACCGTTACCGTCAGCCAGTACGCTGACGATAATTGTGCCGTTGTCGTAAATAGTCACTGTGCTGTTGGCATCGGCAGTGCCAGAGAGCGTGGGGGTATTATCGTTGGTGGCCTGATTGTTGCTCAATGGCCCGGTTGATGGGGAGAAGTCATCCATCACGCTGACGATAACCGGTACGCCAGGATAGCCCGAGTTCGTCGCATTGAATGGGGTATCTGGCCCGATGTTACCGGCTTGGTCCTGAATCTTCGCGATTAGCGCTTCACCGTGCGTCTGTGAAGGTGAAATCGCGATGACGAAATTGCCGGTTTGGTCGACCGTTATTGAACCCAGAACCTGATTATTGCTACCGATGATCATCACCAGGCTTCCAGCCTCAGCACTACCGGTTACCTCAGTGCCTTCCGGATTAACGGAGGAAATGACCGCGCCTTCAGGCGGGGTAGTATCGACGGTGAATGTAGGTACGCTCGTTTCCGCGCTCACGTTACCCGCATCGTCAGTTTGCGTCAGCGTCAGATTGTGAACACCGTCGCTAAGCGGTGTGTCCGGTGTAAACGTCCAGTTGCCATTGTCATCCACCTGGACCATACCAATCAGAATGCCGTTATCAGAAATGCTGATGTAAGAACCAGCTTCGCCAGTGCCTGTGAGCGTTGGCGTGGCATCGTCGGTTACGCCGTTAATACCGATCAAGCCTTTAATGGAACCGGAATCGTCAGTTACTTCTGTGACCACAGGGGCGTCGGGGGCAAGCGTATCGACAATAATCTCCCAACTGTCTGACATGCCGCTGCTGCCTGTACCGTCTGATGCACTGACGGTAAACTTGTGGGTACCGTCTGCGAGTGGAGAGGATGGCGTAAACGACCAGTTGCCGTTGGCATCGATAGCGACCTGGCCGATTTCTACGCCGTTATCAAAAATATGCAATGTAGCATTTGCGGGGCCGGTACCCTGGAGAGTGGGCGTATTATCGTTGGTGGATTCCTGCTGATTAACAGGACCAGTAATCAGCTCCTGGTCATCGATTACACTGGTAATAACCGGCACATCTGGTGCGTTAGGTGTTGTCGTTGGCGGATCGCCACCATCGCCATCGCCATTACCGTTTCCACCACCATCGCCGTTACCGTTACCGTTGCCATTACCGCTTCCGGCGTTGTTATCGCTCCCACCGCCGCCACCTCCACCGCCGCCACCTGCGGCAAGGCCAATTCCGCCAGCAACCGCGATCCCGCCAAGAACCCACGGCCAGACGGCGCCGCCTTCATGGCTTCCCTCGGCAGTCATTAGCGGAGTGAGATCGTCTAAATGCTGGAAGTGGAACGCTCCATCAGTATCCTGAACCCACCACAGCGCGCCATTGCTGTCTTCCAGAACAAGCTGGTTTTGCGCATCACCTTTTCCGACGTAGAAGTTTTTAATGGTGATGGTTTCACCCGAGCGGAGTGTGACAACCAGATCCTGATTAACGCGTGTTAGTTGACTTACCTCCTCACGCGACACCGACAGTTTCACGATAGAAGGCGAACTGAGCGTAACTTCAGAGGATTCAACATTTGTGGAAACGCCAGTTAATTTTGATACAACGGCGAGTAGACGCATATGTTCACTCCTGATGGCATGTCGGGAGTATTAATCCGCAACAGCGCGCTGGGAAAATGAGCAGACAGGGGCCCCGTTCATCATAAAGATGAATTTACACATGTAATTACATTGATTAGGTCATGCAGATGTTCGTTTACTTAGTAAATACGTTCGGGACCTGCCGACTGAATAGTTCTTTCGTATTAGATGATATAGTCAGAAAGAAAGTATTCTGCAACTTATCCATATTAAAAATATATTTGGCTAATTGAAAAGGATACTTTCCGGTGCGTATTTAATGATTTGTTTTTGGTTAACTTATTGTATTTTAATGTTTTTTATTTAAATTGAAATGAGGGGAATATAATAAACAACAGTAATAATAGTGTTATAAAATAAGCCTAAATATAGGCGATATGGTCTTGAAGTTTTATTTTATTAGACTATGGGTCGCTACGGTAATGCCATGGCAGTTTATTTCATACCTGAACGATTCAGCACTAATAAACCATAAATTTGATGAATGTATTGGGTGGGTTTCAATAACTAAAAAATAAGAACCAGTCTCAGGGGGAGAGACTGGTCACAGAGGAGTAGCGTTTAGCGACCAGCATTTTTCATAATACGCGCTTTATCTAACTGCCATTCGCGTTCTTTCACATCGGAGCGCTTGTCGTGCTGTTTCTTACCTTTTGCGACGCCAATTTTCACTTTGCACCAGGCATTTTTCCAGTACAGTGAAAGCGCAACGACGGTATAACCGTCACGATTCATACGACCATACAGGGAGTCGAGTTCACGCTGGTTTAACAACAGCTTACGGGTACGGGTGGGATCACATACCACATGCGTTGAGGCAACAGCCATTGGCGTGAAGTTGGCGCCAAACAGGAACGCTTCGCCGTCTTTAAGGATGACATAGCTATCGCCGATGTTAGCTTTACCTGCGCGTAGAGATTTGACTTCCCAACCTTGCAGAGCGAGTCCTGCTTCGAACTCTTCTTCAATAAAGTATTCGTGTCGTGCGCGCTTGTTAAGCGCGATTGTGGCTGAGCCAGGTTTGTGTGCTTTTTTCTTCGTCATAATGCCGCTCAGTATAGGTAATCTGGAATCGAAAAACACCCCATTTCATCCAGCGGGGCGCAAGGCGCTATCTTAGCACGAGTTAGGCTATAGCGTTTTTTTTAGCGGGGGATAAATGGTATTATTTGTGTGATTGATATTGATGGAAATTGTTATGCCTCAGATTAGCCGGACCGCTTTAGTACCTTACAGTGCGGAACAGATGTATCAGCTAGTGAATGATGTTAAATCCTATCCCCAGTTTTTACCGGGTTGCACCGGTAGCCGTGTGCTGGAGTCAACTCCGGGACAGATGACCGCGGCTGTGGATGTCTCGAAAGCAGGGATTAGCAAAACGTTCACCACGCGCAATCAATTGACCAGTAACCAGAGCATCCTGATGCATCTGGTCGACGGCCCGTTCAAGAAACTCATTGGCGGATGGAAGTTTACGCCACTGAGTCATGAAGCATGTCGTATTGAATTTCATCTCGATTTTGAGTTTACCAATAAGTTAATCGAGCTGGCGTTTGGTCGTATCTTTAAAGAGCTGGCTTCAAACATGGTGCAGGCCTTCACGGTTCGCGCGAAAGAGGTTTACAGTGTCAGCGTCGGCTAAAATTGTCGTTGAAGTGGCGTATGCGCTGCCCGAGAAACAGTATCTACAGCGTGTAACACTGCAACAGGGTGCTACGGTGGAAGAGGCAATCCGCGCTTCCGGTCTACTGGAATTACGTACCGATATCGATCTCAGCAAAAATAAAGTCGGGATATACAGCCGTCCGGTTAAGCTTGCTGATGTTCTGCATGACGGCGATCGGGTGGAAATATACCGGCCACTGATTGCTGATCCGAAAGAGCTGCGCCGACAGCGAGCAGAGAAATCCGCAAAAAAATAGCAGACAATAAAAAAGGTGCTCATTGAGCACCTTTTTTTGATCTGTTAATCCTACTTGTTGTCGGTCAACGCAGGTTTGTTATCAATGTTCGTCAAAACGCCGCTGCTGTTAAAAGTCAGCGTCAGTGTTTGCTGGGTTACGCCTTCATGACCAGGTTGCTGACGGAACACATAAAACCAGGTGTTAGTGCCAAAAGGATCGGACATCATTGGTGTACCCAGAGCATAAGCAACCTGCTGTTGCGTCATACCCGTGCGCACTTTGGCGACATCGGTAGGTGTCAGATAATTTCCCTGGTTGATGTCAGGGCGGTAAACCACTCGCTCCAGAGTGGAACAGCCTGCAGTCAACATCAGTAGTACTGCTGCAGCAGCAGTCAGCGTTTTACAGCGCATAGTGATTTGATTCCTTTTCGGGCCCGAGCAGTACGCGGCTCATATGTAATATGCCGATGATAATAGACCTTTCACCACTTTAAAACCTTTTGCTGTCGGGTCGGTCGGCGATTTTATGTTGAACTCAGACCTTAACAAGGTAAAAAAGTTTATGCCGCCAGCAGTTCTTTTGCATTTGCGAGGGTATTGCGCGTTACTTCGCTACCTCCGAGTAAGCGGGCTAATTCCTGCAGACGAGCGCGTTTATCAAGTGGCTGCATGTGTGTTTCGGTCATCGCGCCGTCAGTTTCTTTGCTGACATAGAAATGTTGATGACCGCAGCCAGCAACCTGCGGCAGGTGAGTAACACACATTACCTGGGTTGATTCGCCCAACTGACGCAGCATTTTTCCCACCACCGCAGCAGTCGGGCCGCTGATGCCGACATCCACTTCATCGAAAATCAGCGCCGGTGTTTCCATTTTACGTGCGGTAATAACCTGAATAGCCAGCGCAATGCGCGACAGTTCCCCACCGGAAGCGACTTTCGCAATCGGCTGTAACGGCTGACCCGGGTTAGTGGTCACTTTAAACTCTACGCGATCGGCACCGTCTGAGCTCAAATGATGTTCCTCAAATTTCACATCAATGCAAAAGACACCGTGCGGCATTGAGAGAGTATGCATGCTCTCTGTAATAAGTTGTCCCAGTTCCTGAGCATAATGCTGGCGCTGTTGGTGCAGCATTTTTGCCGTTTCCAGTGCCTGCTGGTGGTGATTGTTCACCGCCAGGGTTAAGGTTTCGAGAGAGTCGGCCTGATCGTCTAATTGCTGTTGTTCATCCAGCAATGACTGATAGAACTGTGGCAGCGCTTCAGGGGCAACATGATGCTTTCGCGCCAATGAGATTTGTTTGGAAATACGCTGCTCAAGTTCGAACAAACGGTTAGGGTCTAAATCCAGACGATCGCAATAGTGGCGCAGTTCGTCGCTGGCTTCGCTGAGCTGGATAGTAGCCTCTTCCAGCATGTCCAGAATACCGGAGAGCTTACCGTCCATTCCTGCCAGTTCACTAACCAACTGTTTTGCCGTGTACAGCTGGCTTTGCAGATTAACGTCTTCGCCGTCTGCCATGATAGCCAGTGCCTGTTGGCTGGTGGTGAGCAATTGCCCGCTGTTAGCCAGACGCTTGTACTCTTCATCAATTTGCTCAAATTCACCTGGCTGCGGGTTGAATTCGTTCAGTTCTTTTAACTGGTATTGCAATAGCTCTGCCCGGGCTGCGCGTTCCTGACTCTGTTGTTGATGATGTGCCAGGTCACGGCAGCTTTGGTGCCACAGTTGGTAGCGCACAGCCATTTCCTGAGTCAGAGACGCTTCATTGGCGTAGCCATCAAGCAGGGATTTTTGGTGTTCTGATTTTGTCAGGAGCTGATGCGCATGCTGACCGTGGATTTGAATAAGCAACTGGCCCAACTCGCGCAGCTGTGACAGCGGTACGGCAGTGCCGTTAATGAAGCCACGTGAACGTCCGTCGCTGCTGATAACGCGACGTAGCAAACACTCACGGCCTTCCTCAAGCTGGTTTTCTTCCAGCCAGCGCAGGGCCGCGGGGGTGTCTTTTAAGGTGAAGCGGGCGCAGAGGTCGGCTCGCGTGGCGCCTGCACGTACCATGTCGGCGTCTGCGCGTCCGCCCAGGCACAAACCGAGAGCATCAATGGCAATGGACTTACCCGCACCGGTTTCACCGGTAATAACGGTCATTCCGTTCTGGAAATCGATCTCAAGTTCACGAACGATAGCAAAATTGCTGATGGTCAGTTGTGCCAACATAGCTGTTTTCCTGTATGAAAAACCATAACTGTAATTACATACAGTATAAACTGGTTTTTTATACAGTAAAGAGGTTGGCGTTAAATTAGAATAATTTTTTTGACCAGCCTAGCTTAGTGCTTAATGTGTTGAAATAGCTGTAATCTTTTGGGTGTATAAGGTTCAGATGATAATCACAGCGGCGAATTAATACGTCTTCACCTTCCTGTATAGGCAGGGCGATCTGGCTGTCACAGCTGATTTCCAGATCGTTACGGCGATGAGAGAAGCGCAGGCGAATGGTGCTGCTACTGTTGATCACCAGCGGTCGTGCGGAGAGCGTATGCGGGAACATCGGCACCAGCGTAATGGCATCTAAAGAAGGCGTCAGGATCGGACCTCCGGCAGAGAGTGAGTAGGCAGTAGAGCCGGTCGGTGTGGAAATAATCAAGCCGTCTGAACGCTGGGAGAAGGCAAAAATTTCATCGATATAGACTTCAAATTCAATCATGTGCGCCACTTTTCCGGGGTGCAACACAACTTCATTGATCGCAGTGCTAATACGCTTCTGGCAGTCCAGTTGGCACACCTGGGCTTCGAGTAAAAAGCGCTTTTCGCTGATGTAGTGGCCTTCCAGCACGTCAGCTAACTGTTGTTGCGCATTGTCTGGGTCAAGGTCGGTCAGGAAACCGAGGTTGCCGCGGTTAATGCCAATAACCTTGATGTCATAACGTGCCAGGGTGCGTGCGGCGCCCAGCATATTGCCGTCGCCACCGACAACCACGGCGAGGTCTGCCTGCTGGCCAATCTCTGCGAGCGTACCGGTTTTCACATTTTTCAGCTGCAGCTCGTGGGCGATTTGTTGCTCAACGATAACCTCATAACCTTTGGCGCACAGCCAACGGTAGAGCATTTCATGTGTGGTCAGTGCAGTGGGGTGACGTGGATGCCCCACAATGCCAATACACTTGAAATGTTTGTTCATTTTCTCGAGGTCCTTGTAACGAAGATTAGTGACAATGTGAGTACTTCCCTTGAAACCCTGAATCTTATCCCCATAATAATCCAGGTTAGCGAGATGAATGCGAAAAAAACGCGGAGAAATTCATGAGTAGTAAAGAACAGAAAACGCCTGAGGGGCAAGCCCCGGAAGAAATTATCACGGAGCAGCACGACGACGTTGAGGCGGTAGAGCCTGAGGTTTCGGCTGAGCAGGTGGATCCGCGCGATGAAAAAATTGCGAATCTGGAAGCTCAGCTTGCTGAAGCCGAAACTCGCGAGCGCGACAGCGTGTTGCGTATCAAAGCGGAAATGGAAAACCTGCGTCGTCGTACCGAACTGGACGTAGAAAAAGCGCATAAGTTTGCACTGGAAAAATTCGTCAACGAACTGCTGCCGGTGCTGGATAGCCTGGACCGTGCGCTGGAAGTTGCGGACAAAGATAATGACGCGATGGCGGCTATGGTTGAAGGTATTGAGCTGACCCGTAAGTCAATGCTGGATGTTGTGGCGAAGTTTGGCGTACAAGTGGTTGCGGATATCGACGTGCCGATGGACCCGAACGTGCATCAGGCGATTGCCATGGTAGAGTCTGACGACGTTGCTGCCGGTAATGTGCTGATGGTTATGCAGAAAGGCTATACCCTGAACGGACGTACCATCCGTGCGGCGATGGTCTCTGTGGCGAAAGCTAAAGGCTAATCAGCCTCAGACCGGGTAATGCTGATGCGCTACCCGGTCTGGATTACTCTCACTGGTCCGATACGCTTTCCCGCAGCGGTTTGACGGGCAACACCTGCACCTGTTTAATCATATTGTCCTGCACGTCGAGAATATCGATATCGTACTGCCCAATACGCACACGTGTGCCGGCAACCGGGATTTCTTCCAGCGCTTCAAGAATAATACCGTTCACGGTACGTGCATCATCCTCCGGCAGGTGCCAGTTAAACGCCTTATTGATTTCACGAACGTTGGCGCTACCGTCAATGATCACCGAACCGTCATTCTGCGGTGTGACTTCTTCGGCAAGCGTCGGTGACATTGAGGTCGTGAAGTCACCAACAATCTCTTCCAGGATATCCTCGACCGTAACCAGTCCCTGAATATCACCATATTCATTGACGACCAGGCCCACTTTCTTCTTATTGCGCTGAAATTTAATGAGTTGGGTGCTGAGTGGCGTGCCTTCCGGAACGTAATAAATTTCGTCGGCGGCGCGTAACATGGTCTCTTTGGTGAACTCTTTTTTCTCGGCCATCAATCGCCAGGCTTCACGTACGCGTAGCATACTGATAGCGTCGTCCAGCGAGTCACGATACAGCACAATACGACCGTGCGGAGAGTGCGAAAGCTGACGCACGATTGATTTCCAGTCATCGTTAATATCAATGCCGATAATTTCATTACGCGGGATCATGATGTCATCTACGCTGACTTTTTCCAGATCCAGCACTGACAGCAGCATATCCTGGTTACGGCGTGAGATTTGCGATCGCGATTCATTCACCAGCGTTCGCAGTTCATCTTTACTCAGCGAACCGCTCACTACGATATCCGTTTTGATGCCCATCATGCGCATCAGCAGCCGCGTGATGGTGTTGAGTAACCATACCAACGGCATCATCAGAATCTGCAGGGGAGCCAACAGGACACTGCTCGGATAGGCGACTTTTTCCGGATATAGTGCGGCAATCGTCTTTGGCAGTACTTCGGCAAAAACCAGTACCACAAACGTCAGTACCCCAGTGGCAATGGCGACGCCCGCATCGCCATACAGGCGCATACCGACAATAGTACCGAGCGCGGAGGCCAGAATATTCACCAGATTATTGCCGATGAGCACCAGGCTTATCAGACGATCCGGCTTGCGAAGTAACTTTTCAACGCGTTTTGCCTGTCGATTTCCCTGCTTGGCCCGATGACGTAGACGATAGCGATTCAGGGTCATCATTCCGGTTTCAGAACCGGAAAAATAGGCGGAAATGACCACCATGATGAGGAGCGTGACAATGAGCGTGGTGGTGGAGATGTGTTCCACGTAGGATTCCTTAAAGATTTAACTCACGAACTGCTGCAGGATACGACTGCCGAAATAGGCCAGTGTCAGAATGCCTGCGCCTGCGACGTTAAACCATACGACGCGACGTCCGCGCCAACCTTCATGGTAATGCCCCCATAACAGAACGATATAGACAAACCATGCCACGATAGAGAGAACGGCTTTATCAATGTTCTCGGTACTGAACAGGTTATGCATGTAAAACAGGCCTGTGCACAGGGTGAGTGTCAGCAGAACCACGCCAATTTGGGTGATATGAAACATTTTCCGCTCAATACTCATCAGCGGCGGCATCTCATTGCTGAAAGCCAGTTTTTTGTTTTTCAGCTGGTAGTCAATCCACGCAAGCTGTAGCGCATAGAGTGCGGCGATAATCAGCGTGGCGTAAGCGAAAAGCGAAAGCCCGATATGGATCATCATGCCCGGCGTAGCTTCGAGATGGGTGATGAACTCGTTAGGCATAAACGTGGCGAAGGCCAGGTTTATCAGCGCAAAGGCGTAGACAATGGGCAGCAATAGCCAGCCTCGATTGCGGGAAGCGACAATGGTCATTACCGTACAGATCATCAGGCTCACCAGCGAGCCGACGTTCAACAGACTCAGGTTTTGTCCGCTTTCACCGCCGGGCAGAATACGCGCTTCCAGGGCGATAGCATGGCTTACCAGCGCGACAACCGCAGAGAGAATAGCCATACGCCGCCAGCCGCTGTTTTTTTGCAGCAGAGCGGGAATAATCAGCGCGAGGCTGACTGAGTAGGCGACAAGAGCAAGCAGAGCAAAAACGGGCATATAGGTGTCGACAATTGGCCAGTGATAAAGAAAAGCAGTATAGCGTTACGTGACCGCTGCTCCAACCGTTGCATAACAACAAAGGCGGCTTCATGTTATACTGCGACAAATTTATGTTGATGTGTCGCTGTCGCGACCGACCGTTTCCACCCCAGGCGAGAGACAATGTTTGATAATTTAACCGATCGTTTGTCGCGCACGCTGCGCAATATCAGTGGCCGTGGACGCCTTACTGAAGACAACGTTAAAGAGACGCTGCGCGAAGTGCGCATGGCGCTGCTGGAGGCTGACGTAGCGCTGCCGGTAGTGCGTGAGTTTATCAATCGCGTAAAAGAGAAAGCGGTTGGTCATGAAGTTAACAAAAGCCTGACGCCGGGTCAGGAATTCGTCAAGATTGTCCGTAACGAACTGGTTGCGGCAATGGGCGAAGAAAACCAGACCCTGAATCTGGCTGCACAGCCGCCAGCCGTGGTGCTTATGGCGGGCCTGCAGGGTGCGGGTAAAACGACCAGCGTCGGTAAGCTGGGTAAATTCCTGCGCGAGAAGCACAAGAAAAAAGTGCTGGTGGTCTCCGCGGACGTTTATCGCCCGGCGGCGATCAAACAGTTGGAAACTCTGGCCGAGCAGGTCGGCGTGGACTTCTTCCCGTCGGATGTTGGCCAGAAGCCGGTCGATATCGTTAACTCCGCGCTGAAAGAAGCCAAACTCAAATTCTACGACGTGCTGCTGGTGGATACCGCCGGTCGTCTGCACGTTGACGAAGCGATGATGGACGAAATCAAACAGGTCCACGCTTCTATCAAACCGGTAGAAACGCTGTTTGTGGTCGACGCCATGACCGGTCAGGATGCCGCGAATACCGCAAAAGCCTTTAACGAAGCGCTACCGTTAACCGGTGTAGTACTGACAAAAGTTGATGGTGATGCCCGTGGCGGTGCGGCGCTTTCTATTCGTCATATTACCGGTAAGCCGATTAAATTCCTCGGCGTCGGCGAGAAAACCGAAGCGCTGGAGCCGTTCCACCCGGACAGGATTGCTTCGCGTATTCTCGGCATGGGCGACGTGCTGTCGCTGATCGAAGATATCGAAAGCAAGGTTGACCGCGCGCAGGCAGAAAAATTAGCCAGCAAGCTGAAAAAAGGCGATGGCTTCGATCTCAACGATTTCCTTGAACAGCTTAATCAGATGAAAAACATGGGCGGTATGGCAAGCCTGATGGGCAAGCTGCCGGGCATGGGTCAGATCCCTGACAATGTGAAATCGCAGATGGACGATAAAGTTCTGGTGCGTATGGAAGCCATCATCAATTCGATGACGATGAAAGAACGCGCTAAGCCGGAAATTATCAAAGGTTCCCGTAAACGCCGTATCGCTGCCGGTTGCGGTATGCAGGTACAGGACGTAAACCGCCTTCTGAAACAGTTCGACGACATGCAGCGCATGATGAAGAAAATGAAGAAGGGCGGTATGGCGAAGATGATGCGTGGTATGAAGGGGATGATGCCGCCCGGCTTCCCCGGTAGATAAATATATCGGGCTACCTTATTTGCCATTTTGACGCCGGAGTGTGCTCGAAATGCTCACGTACTGCGTGTACGCTCCGCTTTCTGCGCGCACGCCGACGCCAAACTGGCTGCAACGGTAACGCCCTGGTATAAAGCTTCATCACATGTTGATTGCTTTTTTCCCAGAAATCAGTAAAATTTTCGGGCTTTTAATATGACACCCGGGCTCCGTTCCTCGATGGGGCCTGGGTGTTTTATTCACACAAGAGGATGTTATGGTTACTATTCGTTTAGCTCGTCACGGCGCTAAAAAGCGTCCGTTCTACCAGGTTGTTGTTACCGACAGCCGTAATGCACGCAACG
>OKBV01000171.1_pt1 | contig 23725 bp, 30 predicted proteins | sample 1614461 | NCBI WGS metagenome assembly OKBV01 (sample SAMN04436941, study PRJEB24849) | human gut metagenome | biome: human gut; feature: NICU; material: stool | host: Homo sapiens | place: USA: Saint Louis, MO | collected 2009-11-12
ACCGAGATCTACACTCTTTCCCTACACGACGCTCTTCCGATCTCAGTTGATGCCATTTGCTTTTGCAATTTTAATGCCTTGCGCCTGGCGTCGTTTAGATTCGGTACGCTCTTGGTCTGCAATCATGGCCAAAATTTGGATGATTAAATCTTTAATGAATTTATCCAAAAGAGGATTGCCAATTGCTTCAGCCATGATCGGTAGACTGGTGATGATCAGCTGCACGTTTTTCTTCTTTAGGTAATTGACTGAAGCAATGATTTCGTCGTAATTTCTTCCAAGTCGGTCGATTGCTTCGACAATAAAAATATCTTGGTCTCGGACAAACTCTAAAGCTTCCTGGAAAATCGGTCGATGAGTAATCGTTGCTCCAGATTGTTTCTCGATGAAAATTTTTTCTGCGCCGAACTTTTTCATTTCTTCAATTTGGATTTGAGTCAATATCTTGGACACATTTTAGTAGAGACGGTTAAGCCATTTTTTCTTTTGCTAATTCTTCAAATTCCTGTGGGGTTAGATAGTGAATCGAGCTATGGATTCGATTTCGGTTATAAAATCCTTCAATGTAGCTAAATAGCGCTCGATTTGCTTCTTCAAAATCTGAGTAGCTAGTCGTGTAGACTTCTTCTTTTTTCAATGAGGCATGGAAAGATTCGATTCCAGCATTATCATAAGGTGTTCCTTTTCTACTATAAGAATGCCTTATTTTGTTGGTTTTAAGCCATTGTTCCACTTCTCTTGCTGTGTATTGGCTGCCCAAGTCAGTGTGTAGAATCATTCCTTCTGGAATGTGATAATGTATTTTTGCTTTATTCAATGTTTGAATGACACAATCCACAGTCATTCGTTTTGAAAATGTATAACTAATAATTTTTTTCGTGTGTAAATCCATGATTGAAGATAAGTAACACCAACCATTTTTCTTAGTAGGAATGTACGTAATGTCAGCTGCCCATTTCTCACAGATCGTTTCAGTAGAAAAGTCCTGATTTAAGAGATTCTCTTTTAAAATGATCGGTTTATTAGACCTTTGAGGTCTATATTTTTTAACTACAATCGACCTTAAATTTAATTGTTTCATTAGCTTTTGGACATGTTTAAGAGATACTGAAATCCCTTCTTTTAATAAAACTTGATGGATCTTTGTGGCACCATAGCGTTGTTTATTCGTAAAAAAAATTGTTGAAATCTTCTTTTTCAACTTATTATTTCTGATTTCTGTAGCTGTCAACGGTTTATTCTTATAAAAATAATAGACACTTCTAGGGATTTCTAATAACCGACACAACAAAGAAACAGTGTAATCCTTACACCATTTTTCAATAAATTGAACAAGCGAATTTAGGTTTTCCGAGAGAATATGGCTGCGGCTTTTTTTAAGATTTCAAGTTCCTCATTTAAACGAGCATTTTCTTTTCTCAGTTCAGCTACTTCTTTTCCAGTCAGTCCTGTGGACTGATCAGGTAAATATAAATTCTTCCATTTGTAAATCGTTGCTTCAGATAAGCCATATTCTTTCGCTAACCCTCGAACAGAACGTCCAGTTTGATTCAGTTCAACAATCATTTGTTTAAAATTTTCTTCATATCGGGTCATAAAAATTCATCCTCTCGTAGATAAGTTTAATTTATTCTTGTCTCTACGAAAAGCTGTCTAAGATTTGATACTAACACCAATTACTGTATCTCCTGGTTTCATGCCACTATGTTCAACACTCCAATATGCTGTTGGCAGTACATCTGATAGAAATAATACCTTCTCATCCGGCAGATTACTTTCAGGAACAACAAAAGAAGTAAAATCTGCAAATGGGACACGTAAATATTCAGCTTGTCCTCCAGGATAATTTCCTTCCATTTTACCAAAACCGAACAATCCACCTTGATCAAACATTGGATTAGGATTGGAATTGTCACATTGACTTTCCATATGATGAGTACAGAAATGACACTCTCCACAACCAATGTTGAAAGGGATAACGACTCGGTTGCCTTTTTTCACTTTCGTCACTGCAGAACCAACTTCTTCTACAATTCCCATAGGCTCATGCCTACTACATAGTCTTCTTCCATGACCGGTTTCCCGTTATGGTATAAATGCAAGTCAGAACCGCAAATAGCTGTTGCTGTAATGCGAACGATCATATCGGTTGGTTCTTCAATCGTTGGATCTGGGACTGTTTTGACTTCCATTTTTTCATTTCCTTGCCATGTTACTGCGCGCATAAAATCTCTCCTTTTTGTAAAAGTGATAGTTTCAGCTTATGAAAGCAGTTTATCATCTTTTTTTATAAGTAAAAAGCTAAGACTTCACTTACGTTTACGAACTTTCTTTATTTTTGTTCCACTTTTAGCTGTGCCATATGATTTTTCTCATAAACAACAAGGGATTCCTACTACTAAAGCTACGATTGGAAAGCCGCTATCTATGAATAACCATTCTATGACCTATACGGAAATGTAGATCAGATGAATAAACACCATCAACCCTATGTAAATCTTATACCATTTTCGCTCAATTTTTGGCATCAAAAAAAACATTCTCTCAGTATCCTGAAGTATTCATGTTTTTCCAAAAATGCTTCAAAAAACTTGTTATAATAGTCTATTTTGTTTCGTTCATTCGCACCCTTTGGGTGTACAAAAAGAACCTCAATCTGCTATGGTTAAAGCGACTAAACCAAACCAAAGAAAGGGGTTCTCTCAATGGCAACTTCACGCGAAAATCGTTTACTTTTCAATTCAAATATCTCGGTATCTCACTCTGGTGGAAATTTATCCTCAGATTCCGGCTTAATATTAGCAAAAGAACTCATGGATAAATTTAAGTTTAGCCAAATCCTATGTAAAAATATCCAGATTCAAGACGACCGACTGTATTATATTCATGAAAATGAATGCATTCTGGAACAAATCGTCTTACAGTTAATTGCAGGGTATGGAAGTGAAGAAAATTACCAGACAGTTGTGGATACGTTTGATAAAGTCCCTTTAATCCCCTACGGCATGTACCATAAAGAGAAAAGTAAAAAATATGCTTCTAATCCAAAACATCGCCATAACTGAGATTATCATGGGAATGAAGATTACTATGCTGACTTAGATGGTGTCCGCTTTAGCTTTTCACACTACAGCACTCAGAATGATAAAAATAGTTTTGAAAGACAATTTAACGTTTACAAGGCTGATGCGGAGCAACAGAATGAAAAGCTCGATTGATTAGCCAAAACACCCAAAGGTGTCCAACGCCAGACGTCGGTAAATTACAATTGGGAATATTTTAAGCATCATGTAAAAGAAAACCTCGAAAGTGATCATGGAAAAGCCATCTACGCTCAACGCAAAATTGACGTAGAAACTATTTTTGATCGATTGAAAGGTGGAATTGGTACGCGAAGAACCCATGTCAGAGGCAAGCAAGCTGTACATACTGACATTGGAATGATGCTTATGAGCATGAACCTAACCAAATTAGCCCTTGAGGCTAGAAGAAAAGTGGAAGCTTTTCAACACAAATCAGTCAAAAATAAAAACCGCGACGAAACAATCACATTTATGATTATTTCATCGCGGTTTTTATTTTTAGAGCTAGTTATTTCCCAGCAACTTTTTCATTTTCTAGGTACCTTTCCATTAGGCGCTTACTTTTAACAAAAGACTTATGGAACATTATAAAGTTCAACAATCAAACCACTTTAAATAGAGTGAGCATTTAAATCAAAGAATTATCTTAAGTACGCCATATGAAAAGCGAAATGATCTTCCAAGAAAGTAGCAATGAAGAAGTAGCTATGGTCGTAGCCTTCTTCCTTTTTGTAATCTACGGCTACATTATTTTCCTGAACATTTTTCAAAAAATACGTTTCTGTTAATTGTTCTGGATAAAACCCATCCTCAGTTCCTTGCGTAATAAGAATAGGCGGCATCCCGGTTCCTTTAACTAGTTCGGAAGCATCCCACTCTTTCCAAGAAGTTTGATTCTTCCCTAAATACGTAGTGAAGGCTTTGATCCCCCAAGGAACTTGACTAGGGCTCAAAATTGGAGAGAAAGCCGAAATCGCTTTGAATCGCTCTGTATTTTTCATGCCTGTTACCAAAGCGCCATGTCCTCCCATAGAATGCCCCATAATGCTCTCATTCCCTGAGAAGTTGGGCACTAGAGAGTACGCAATCGCGGTTAACTCCTTTGTGATATAGGCATACATCTTATAATGCTTGGCCCATGGTTCTTGGGTCGCATCCAAATAAAATCCTGCACCTTGGCCAAGATCCCAAGTCTCATCATCAGCAACATGTTCTCCGCGTGGTGACGTATCGGGAATCATGACAGCCACTTGATATTTTTCAGCCAATCTTTGGAAGCCACTTTTATGACTAAAATTATCATCGGTACACGTTAAACCCGATAACCACCAAATAAGCGGGATTTTTTCCATTCCTTTATTGGACGGCAAGTAGAGACTAAAGGTCATGTCGCACTGTAACACTTCTGAATAATGACTGTACTTACGCTGTTCTCCACCAAAAGAGAGGTGGTTTTCAATAAGCTTAAGATTCACTTCTTCACTCCTCATATGTTAAAATCGTTCGAATCGATTCGCCACTATGAAGCAAATCAAATGCCTCATTAATGTCAGTAAAGTTTAAGTGATGGGTGATATAGGGGTCCAAGTCAATTTTACCCTCCATAAAGTCCTCCACCATTCCTGGTAGTTCCGTTCTACCTTTGACTCCGCCAAAGGCTGATCCACGCCATACGCGCCCCGTTACTAATTGGAATGGGCGAGTATGAATCTCTTTTCCTGCGCCGGCTACACCGATAATAGTGCTTTCCCCCCAGCCTTTATGACAACATTCAAGAGCAGCCTTCATAACTTCCACATTTCCAATACACTCGAAGCTATAATCAACTCCCCCATCCGTCATTTCAACGATGACCTCTTGAATAGGACGATCAAATTTAGCTGGATTCACAAAATCGGTTGCGCCCATTTTTTTAGCTAATTCAAACTTATCTTCATCTAAGTCGACAGCAATAATTCGGCTGGCATTTGCTTGGACCAATCCTTGTATAACAGCTAAACCGATAGCCCCAAGGCCAAATACGGCTGTTACTGCACCTTCTTCCACTTTTGCCGTTTTGTGTACAGCACCTATCCCTGTAGTTACACCGCACCCAAATAAAGCGACTTTATCAAGGGGTGCTTCTGAGTTAATTTTTGCTAAAGAAATCTCAGGTACAACTGTATATTCGCTAAAGGTACTGGTTCCCATATAATGATAAATCGGCTCACCCTTATAAGAGAAACGTGTAGTTCCATCAGGCATTAAACCTTTGCCTTGCGTTTCTCGAACGGCACTACATAAGTTGGTCTTACCAGAAAGACAGAATTTACATTCCCCACATTCAGCCGTGTACAGTGGAATCACATGGTCTCCTGGTTTTACGGAAGTCACTTCATCCCCTACAGAAACGACAACACCAGCACCTTCATGACCTAGTACAGCCGGAAATACACCTTCTGGATCATCACCCGATAAAGTAAACGCATCAGTATGACAAACTGAAGTATGCAAGATTTTTACTAAGACCTCTTTTGCCTTTGGTTCTTCTACATCGATTTCTACAATTTGAAGCGGTTCTCCTGGTTTAAATGCAACAGCAGCTTTACTTTTCAATTGAATACCTTCTTTCTTTTGTTTGCTAATTTACTTTTCCATAATCTCATATTATAATTCATTAGACAATACTGACGCTTTTGTCACTATAAACAAAATATCAATAGAAAGAGATGGTACTATATGACCATTCATTATAAAGAAAAAACTTTTTTCACTAGCAAGGATTTGGCTTTATCCGTTATAGGTGGACGTTGGAAAATAGCGATTATCTGGTGTTTGCTCCAACAGTCTCCATTAAGGTTAAGTGAAATACAAAGATACCTTCCCGATGTCAATCAACGTATGTTAATTAGACAATTAAGGGAATTAGAAGAAGATCAAATTATTACTAGGGTTGTATACCCGGTTGTACCTCCTAAAGTAGAGTATCAACTAAGTGAAATTGGTTTACTCTTAGAACCCGTTGTAACTTCTATTTGTGATTGGGGAGATAGTTTTAGAGAATTTTTGAAAGAAAACGCTGACAAAATTTCAGTTGAATAATAAACTGCACAAACATTTTTGAAAACAAAAGTCCCTAATCACTTGCGCGAAGGCGTTTCTCAACTTCTTGAATGATCAATTTGATAGAAGAATTTGAGAAAAAGAAGTCAGGCTGCAGGCTAAAGTGGTACCATGTCAAGGACACAATAAAAAAAAGAGATTAAGCAACTTGAAGATGATTCCTATATTGAACGAGGGTCATCTTTTTTAAATTCCATTGATAACGGTAATTATTACAGTAGACCATGTAATGATTGATTCTTGCCTTCAGTTCTTCCAACGTTTTTGCTGATTTATAATCCATTTCATCCTTCAGATGGCCAAAGAAGGATTCCTGAGGCGCATTGTCCCAGCAGTTGCCCCTGCGAGACTGGAATGGCAACAAAAAAGAAGTTACTTAGTGCTAACTTTTGAGCAACTGCTAGAGGAGGTAGGATATGGCTAATTATCCTGTAATTTTTATTGTATTTTCTAGAAATGTAATTATTCTCTTAAACATTCCAGCATATCCAAGTATATAGAAAATTTACGTTTTCTGTATAGTTGGATTTGAATTATAGCTATTTGTAATTTACTTCAATTATTTCGCTATAGCAGCTAATAACACTATAAAGACACATACAGCAACTCCTTAAATGGGTTTCGTATGTGTCTTTATAGTGTTGATCACTTCATATTTTAGTTGGTCAAAATCCTTATCATATGTAGCAATATATACCACTAAATTTACAGCATCTTTTTGATCAATAGCTAAAAGCTGTCCATTGATTTTCAAAAAGACAAAAGTAGCTAAGAAAGCAGTACGTTTATTTGCATTATGAAAAGGATGTTTCTTTATCAATTGTATAAGTAGGATAGCTGCTTTTTCATAAATCGAAGGATAAACCTCTTCACCAAAAGCTGAGGCTCGAAGTTGTCCTACACACATTTCTAAAGCATTCGCGTCCTTTACACCAATGGGTTCATTAGGAGAGTATTTTTTTATTTGGATCACATTCATTTTTATAACATCTTTGGCTTCTAGGTAATGAACACTCATTTATCGACAAGCTCTCTAAAAGTAGTATCATATTCAGTTAATGCTTGAGATATTGCTACATCGATCTCATCAGATAAGGTTTGTTTTTTTGTAATTGCTGCTCGAAGTTTTTCTTCATCTAAAAAAACCGTATCTCCAGGATTTAACCCATTTTCTTTAAGAAACTCCTTTGAAATAGTTAATACTACTGAATTCCCTACTTCTCTGAATTTTCTTTCTTTGATTGCCATAGTCTTCTCCCCTTTTTTGTTTGTATATACAGTATATACGCTTATTGATTTTAAATCAATCGTAGTCCCTCTCATGTCTAACTCTATAGAAAGATTGTTCTTTCTATAGAATTAAGAAAAACCAAAAAAATTTTTAGAATACAAACTGCTATCCCCTCGCCTATTTATATATACCATTTATTTTATATGATTATATAGAACCTTATATAATTTGTGTTTTCCAAAAAAAATATAGCATACCAATTGACAAACGTCCCTATAATTGGTATAGTCCAATTGTAGGGGTACTCCTCTCTCCTACTTATTGAAAGGATGAATGACATGAAAAATACAGAAATATATCAAAAAATAGATACAATCATACTTCATATGCCCGATTATATAAAAGATTTTGTTCAAGATCGTGAAGATAAAGATCAATCACCTCGAACCACTTTAGAATATCTAAAAAATTATAAGCTCTTTTATGAATGGCTTCTGAGTGAGTCTATCGTTCCTGATACTTCAATCACCTCGATAAGACATTTAACTGCCTATGACCTAAACTTGTACAAATCTCATTTGAAACGTCGCGCAAAAGAAAATGTAAAAAAAGATACAACAAAAGCTAAGCTCGAAGATAATAATAACTTAGGCCTATCCACTTCTACTATCAATAGAAATATAACAGCATTGAAAGTTCTATTTAAATATCTTTCGAAAAGTTCCAATAATCCTCTAGGAAAACCATACTTAGACGATAATCCTATGGACCAGGTAGCAACTATCACAGATAAAACAACTTTAGCAGCTCGTGCAAATGCCATTGAGAAAAAATTATTTCTAGACGAAGATACACAAAATTATCTAGATTATATTGCCAATGAATATAAAAATACTTTGAGCAAACGAGCTCTGATCTATTACCATCGAGATGTAGAAAGAGACCTGGCGATCAATGCACTGATTTTAGGATCTGGATTGAGACTCTCCGAGGTTGTAAATATTAACTTAGATGATCTATCTTTGGATAAGAATAATGTGGTAGTAACTAGAAAAGGAAATAAGAGAGATGCGGTCAATATAGCAGCGTTCGCAATGGAATATTTAGCTAATTATCTAGCTATTCGGAAAGAAAGATATAAAGTGACAGAAAACGAAAAAGCATTATTTCTAGCAATTTACCAAGGAGAAGCCAAACGTATATCCGGTATTGCAATCGAACGGATGGTAGCAAAATATTCGAAAGGATTCAGAGTCCAAGTCAGTCCGCATAAACTGCGTCATACATTGGCTACTAGACTCTACCAACAGACAAATTCTTTGGTATTGACTGCCCAACAATTGGGACATTCAAGTACCAATACAACGACTTTATATACCCATATAGACAATGCGGCTACAATTGATGCATTGAATTCATTATAAAAAAAAGTCCAACTACAAATAGATTTCGTAGTTGGTTTTTTTTATCTCTAATCATGCAAAGATTAAATACCTAATTTAAATCCTTTTAAGGAAGCACCGATTTCATCTTCTGTAATTCCAATATATCTTTTAGTAATCGATTGAGAACTATGATTAAAAATAAACATTAAGGTAGCAATGTCTCTAGTTTTTTTGTAGTAGTGATACCCAAAAGTTTTTCTTAATGTATGTGTTCCTATATCATCTCTTCCTAATTTTTCCGCTATATCCGCATATATCTGATAGACACGATCCCTTGTTATATGTCGACCTTGTTGCCGACTTGGAAACAACCAATCATTTTCTTCTTTGCCTTCAGTATATAATAAAATCTCTTCTCTCAAATTATCTATGAAAATCGGTTTTCGCTTACCTGTTTTACGTTCAACAATAATAGGCTTACTTTTACCTCGTATATCTCCAACTTTTAATCCTATAATATCTGACATACGTAAACCATTATTGATTCCAAACAAAAATAAAAAACTATCTCTTTCCGGATTACTTGTTCTTCTTAGCCAAAACTGAAAATCTTGTATCTCTTCATTTGTCCTTAACGGTTGTACATTATAGCTCACTATTGTTTCCCTTCTTAAAAATATTCTGAGTTCATGATTATATATATACTTTACCATAATCATAAACTTATATCCATACTCTGTTCAAAGTCAAGAAAATCAAGGGATTTAGTTTATGATTTTATACAATTTCATGTGTTACAACTTAATAGGAATTTAAATTTTATTATTAGATTTTTTAATCATTTACACGAAAATTAATTTTATAAAGAGCATACTCTATACTCTTCTTTTTTTTTTCAAGAACTCAAAAAAGCGGAAAATCCCAGATTTAAAAATCTGAGTTTCCGCTTTTGTCATTTCAAGGATGGACTATTGTCTCAGCCTCTTCTAATTTATTCTTAAGATATTTTTACTTTCTCTGCAGGTGCTGATACTTCTTTTTGTTCTTTTCGACCTTTCAACTTATACTTCATTAATCTCATGCCATTGAAAATTACCACCAAGATACTACCTTCATGAACCAACATTCCGATAGACATATTCATCCATTCGCTGAAGAAGACGCTAGTCAACAAGACCAACACTACTCCAATTGAAATCACGATATTTTGTTTCATATTATTTGCGGTGGCTTTTGCTAATCCTAATGCGTGAGGCAAGTTGCTGAAGTTCGAGTTCATTAAAACGACATCGGATGTTTCAATCGCTACGTCCGTTCCGCTTCCCATTGCGATTCCAATGTCTGCTAAAGCTAAGGACGGACTATCGTTAACGCCATCTCCAACAAAGGCTACAATTTGACCACGTTGTTGAAGTTTTCCGATATAAGCCGATTTGTCTTCCGGCAACATGTGGCCGTGAGCTTCGGTCAAACCAAGTTCGCCGGCGACCACATCAACGGTTCCTTGGTTATCTCCTGAAAGAACGACTAGATTTTTCACGCCCAAGTCTTTTAATTCCTGCAAATTAGCTTTCACACCCGGACGGACTTGATCGCGAATGCCCATCAGTACTTTTAATTCACCGTCGACCGCTGTCAAAACGAGAGAGTTCCCTTGTTGTTCAAACCGTTTGACATCTTTTTGCACTTTTTTGCTGAGAGTAACATTTTCTTTTTCCATCAAGGCCACATTCCCAACAGCCACTCTATGTCCAGCTACACTTGAAACGATTCCGCCGCCTTTCACGACTTCAGTTTTTTCAACAGGATAAAAGTTTGTTTCTCCAATTTGATTTAAGACCGCTTTTGCTAATGGATGATCTGATTCCCGTTCCACACTGGCCAGATAGCCAAGCGTTTCAGCAGAATCTTTTTCATACAGTTCAGTCGCTGCAACGGTTGGGTTTCCGACAGTTAAAGTACCTGTCTTATCAAATACAATTGTATCCACATTGCTGAAGTCTTGAATGACTTCACTCCCTTTTAAAAGAACACCGTTACGAGCACCATTCCCAATACCGGCAACGTTTGAGACAGGCACTCCGATAACTAATGCCCCTGGGCAACCTAGAACCAAGATGGTGATTGCTAACTCAATATTTTGACTGAACGCCCATACAACAATTGCCAGAACCAAGACAGCTGGTGTGTAGTATTTAGAAAAGCGATCAATGAACCGTTCCGCTTCGGATTTAGAATCTTGTGCTTCTTCCACGAGTTCAATAATTTTACCAAATGTGGTGTCCTCACCAACTCGGTCAGCTCTGATTTGAATCGTTCCGTTTTCTAAAATGGTTCCTGCAAAAACTTCTGCATCAGCTTGCTTATTGACCGGAACAGCTTCCCCTGTAATGCTAGCTTCATTGATATGCCCTTCACCCGTAAGGACTATGCCATCTACTGGAACTTTCGCACCCGTTTTAACGAGTAAGATATCCCCTTCATCTATATCATCCACGTCTACTTCTTCAAATTCGCCATTATCCATTTGTTTCAAGGCGCTTTCGGGTGCCATTTCAGTCAATTCTTTGATAGCAGATCGCGTTTGGTTCAATGTTCGTTGTTCCAAGTAGTGTCCGAATAAGAATAAGAACGTGACAATAGCCGATTCTTCATAATTTTGAATAAAAAGCGCACCAATCGCTGCAATACTGACTAAGACATCAATACTGATGACTTTGACTTTCATTGCTTGAAACGCTTGAATGGCAATTGGCGTAATCCCAAAGACAGAGGCGATGATCAAAGACCACTCTGAAAGTCCTACGTTTTCTAAAACAAAGTGACTGAAGAAACCGAGTACGATTAACAATCCACTGATGACGGTGATAACATTTTTCTTGCTTAATATATATTGTTGCATGCTTTTTCCCTCCAAATTTAATTTCTCTTTTATTGATAAACATAGTATAAGATAATTGCCTAAGTAATTAATTGACTGACATCAAGTTTAGAAAGTTCTCTTTTATCGTTTCTAAGCACCTCGAATCGGATTGCAACAAAAAAAGCAATCCTGAAAAAATAGCTTTTCTTCCAGAATTGCCTAGTTCATTTAATCTGTTAAGCGGCCTTGACTTTTGCTTTAAGGACCGGATAGCCTACGTTTTCGATAGCTTTTTGAATCTCTTCAATCGAAGTGACAGCTGAATCAAAATTGACTTTGACTTTGCTGGAGTTGAATAATACTTTAAGGCTGTCTTTATCAACACCTTTAACTGATTTTACAGCACCTTCAATTTTTTGCATACAACTTGGACAAGACAACGTTTCTAATTGCAATATAGCTTTTTCCATAATTCCTATCTCCTTTATGTGTTTTTATTTTATCGGCAGCAGATTAATGAACACTGCCTTTTCCTCTTTACAACTGTAATATAGCTCACTTTTAGCAAACGAAAATTGACGCATATCAAGTTCGGCACTTCTTTTTATCTTTTTGCTCAATTCACCATCTTAATAGTCTTTTTCTGCCCCTTATTGTCATCAAAATAATAAGAAATTGGTGGATAATCTTGTCTGCGTATAAACCATACTACAATCGCGCCAATAAACAGGGGCAGAGACAAGGCTTGCGAAACGCGGATCCACTCGCCAATCCATAAACTGTCCGTTCGCATACCTTCAATGAAGAACCGACCCACTGAGTACCACAAAACGTAACTCAAAGCGACTTCTCCTTGACGCAAAAGCACTGAGTTCTGTCCCGTTGTTAATAAAGAGCGACAGAACACCAACGTGTAGAAAAAAGTGTGTCCGATTATTCGCTGTAAAGCAATAAATCATCTAAATCCTGAATCTTGATCCTTTTCCCAGACAGCTGTTGAATCAATCCCTCGTCCTCCAATTCTCCAAATTTGCGACTGATGGTCTCAGGTGTCGTTCCTAAATAGGAAGCAATGTCCTTTTTTGCCATCGGCAGGGTGATGGTGGGAGAGTTGCCCATTTCAGGTTCCACATTTTCTGCCAAAAACAAAACTAAACGGGTAATGACACTCTCCACGGCTACTTGTGCGGTTTGACGTTCGGAGCTTTCTAACCGCTGCGACATCTCTCCTAGCAGCTTTAACGAAATTGCAGGATACTCTTTTAGAAACTCTTGTACATCATGTTGTTGAATCATGCAGATAGACGTGTCTTGAGTAGCTTCTGCGTATTCCTCGTGCACAGCATCAGGATTGAACAACGTCCATTCTCCCGTAAAGTCACCCGGATTCAAAATACGAACTAGTTGCTCTTTGCCAGAATCAGACAAGCGATAGATTCGGACTTTTCCGCGATTCACAATATACAAGGCATCATCTTTTTCTTGCGAGCGAAACAGAAACTCCCCTTTTTGATACTGTTTCGTGTGGGCTTTTTCAGCAATGTAATTCATCGCGCTATCCTCTAAGTGATTGAATATTGGAACCAAGCGGATACAGGCTGCGTGGTCGCCAATTTCATGATGGGTATGTTTAGTCAATTCATTCTCCCCCTTTATTTATTTTGTTTATATTCGCTGCTTTTATTATATAAGTCTCTTACTACAAAAAAATTGATGCACATCAAGAAAATGGAAAAAGGACTGGAAAGAATTCCAATCCCTAAATCAGCTTCTACTTTTACCTTAATCTTCATCCTCATCAAGAGCGTCATCATCTTCTAATGCTTCTTTACCAATGAACGCTTGCAGCATCCAAATGTTCTTGTCTAAGTCATTTTTAAAAGCAATCAATGTATCTTCTAAAGCATCGTCACCCTCGTCTTGAGCTAAACGAATCGCGCGAATAGTTAGGTCACGGGTGCTTCTGAAGTCCTCGATAATATTTTCAACCATGTCTTCTGCTTTAGCGTATTTATTAACTGCATCTTCCGAAAGCATCGAATATTTTTCAAATTCAACCGTTGTCGAAGCAGGTTTATGCCCAGAAGTAATTAGACGCTCTGCAAGTTTGTCGAACCATTTTTCATTTTCGTTATACAACTCTTCAAATTTTTCATGCAACGTAAAGAAATTGGCTCCTTTTACATACCAGTGATATTGGTGCAGTTTCACATGTAATGTATGCATGTTGCCTAAAAGATGATCCGCAATGGCCGCTGCATTAATTTTCGTATGATGAACATGTTCCTTGTGTTCTTGTTCTTCTTGCAATCTTTCTTGGGGTGTTCTTTCTTGAGTAGCTTTATTTTCAGTCATGATTTATTCCTCCTATAATTTTGGTTTGTTTAAAATAGCTTTCTTTGATTCCTCCTTTTTCTTTACTGAATTTAGTATAGGATAGATTTCCGTTAAAAAAATTGATGCTCATCAAGAAAAGTATTTCTTAATAGACGCCAGGCTTCTCTATTAAATTCAACTGAAATAATCAAAGGAATGAAGTCGTTCCCTCCAAACAAAAATTTCATTAAAGTAGGGCCTAAAAAAAGAATAGCAACTATACTTTGTCAAGAGACCTGACTGCTATTTTTTTACTTGTTATTCTTCAATTACCAAATTGACTGCGATTGTTATAAAACTCACGGTAAGCCATATAACTAGCAATAAACGAAGAAATCGCAGTAACTGAAATCAACATAAACATCACAACAATTTGGTAACGAATCGCTTGAACAGGATCAATTCCCGCAAAAATCAACCCTGACATCATACCTGGTAGGCTGACAAGTCCAACCGTTTTTGTTCGGTCAATAGAAGGAGCCATGCCCGTTTTGACGCTTTCTCTTACAATACTCATGGACGCTTGTTTTTTATTGGCTCCCAATGCCAATTTTTCCAATACCTGTTGGCGTTGGTCCGTAAATTTTGAATTCAAAGACCGATAGGTCACTCCAATCGCAGTCATGGCGTTGCTGGCAATCATGCCTGTAATTGGAACGATCTGGGAAGGGGACCAGTCAATGACTCCTGAAAAAACAAGAATGAGTAAGGACAAGGCTGTTCCTACTCCAATAGCCGTCGTTGAAATTTTAAAAGAGCGGTTGATCCCCTCACTGCGTGTATGGGCGTTATAAGAAGCGTTGAACACAATGAACAAAACCATTGCTAAAGTGAGAAAGTTGTTATCCACTCGTAATACGTAGCTCAATACATATCCAATAAGGAATAATTGAACGACAGTGCGAATTCCCGCAATAAAAATGTCGTTTCCTAATCCCAATTTCTCTTTGTAATCAATCAACAAGGCAACTATCAAGAGGACAGAGGATAAAAGCAAAGAAAGATTACTGATTTCCAAATTGTTTGTCATTTCGATTCCTCCATTTTTCCACCTTTGATAGTAATCAGACGAGAAGCTTGGTCGGTTTCTTCCTGGTTGTGAGTGACGGCCAACACCGTAGTTTGTTGGTCTTTCATCATGTCTCGGATTAAATCAAGGACAATCGCTCTGTTTTCTTGGTCCAATGAACTGGTAACTTCATCCAGGAGCAACACTTTCGGTTGATACATCAAATTTCGGACCAATGCAACCCGTTGTTTTTCCCCTCCTGATAGTTCCTTGACCTCTTTCGATAAGTAAGTTTCAGGTATTTGAACTCGTTCTAACAATTTTTTTGGTTCTGTTGCAAAGTTTTAAATAAAGAATAAAATCCCTTACGGTATCTATGATTTAAGCTTGGATTCCCAATAATACCTTGATTGGTTCTGTTGCGAAGTTTGAAAATCAAACGCGCCCTCTCTGAACTCCAAATATCTTAGGCTGTTATTCCCATTAATACCTTGATTTCAGTAGACACCGAAAAGCCGAAGAGCGTTCCATTTCTTCGGTTCTTTTTATATATTCCTCGAATGGTCTCCATGCCCTTAATCGTGGAAGAGGCTGTACGGAGACTTTGATAAAATTTATTGCGTCGTTTAATAGGTCGATGGTCTTGTTCTATTAAATTGTTAAGATACTTCACAGTTCGGTGCTCTGTCTTAGTATATAAACCCACACTCTGTAACTTTCTAAAGGCGGAGCCAAGAGAAGGTGCTTTATCGGTCACAATTGCTTTCGGCTCACCAAACTGTTTATGGAGTCGTTTTAAGAAAGCATAGGCTGCTTGCGTATCCCGTTTCTTTCGTAACCAGATATCTAAGGTTAAGCCGTCCGCATCAATTGCACGATAAAGATAATGCCAACGTCCCTTAATTTTGATATAGGTTTCGTCCATTTTCCATGAATAGAAGGATTGTCTATTTTTCTTCTTCCAAAGATAATAGAGGACTTTGCTGTACTCTTGTACCCAACGATAAATCGTAGTATGACAAACATTTATTCCACGATCATATAACAATTCCTGAACTTCACGATAGCTTAGATTGTAACGCAGGTAGTAACCAACAGCGACAATAATGACGTCTTTTTTGAATTGTTTGCCTTTAAAATGATTCATTACTCTGTCCTCTCTGTCTTTTTTCTCAATTTTACACTAAAATAGATTTTTTGGAAAACTTTACAACAGAACCGGGCACAGTTTTAAATTTTGCTTCTGATGCTATGCAAAGAACTGAAATCTATCAAAATGATAAGGTTCAACAACAAAATCATTTTTTATACTAGGACACAGTTAATGTTATATTTTGTACTATTCGGTACAAAATGTTTGTATTTTAAAAAAAAAAGATGTTAATATAATTATACCAAGTGGTACAAAACAATGTTGTTAGATACAATCTAATCTAACCATTTGTTTCTAAAAATATGGAGGTGTACAACTTGAGAAATACGAAAGAAAAGATATTGACGGCTACAGAACAGCTTATATATAAAAAAGGTTATACAGGGACTTCTATTAATGATATTTTAGATGAAACTGCGACAGGCAAAGGGCAATTCTATTATTACTTTGATTCAAAAAAAGAAGCTAGCCTAGCAGTCATCGATAATCATGTTAAAATTTGGCAAAAACATTTGCTAAATGGGATCCTATCGAGAGATGAAAGTCCACTGGCAAACTTGAAAGAGATGCTGGATTGGATTTACAGTGATCATGCGCAAAAAAAAATATACTACGGCTGTCCTGTAGGTAATCTCGTTATTGAGCTTTCCGCCCTAGATGAGGATTTTAGAAAACCTCTTGAACAACTATTTTCAGATTTACAAAAAAAAATTGCGGAAAATCTATCAGCTTTAACAGGACTGCTGGTGAAACAAAATCTTCCTGCAGCACATGCAATTATTGCTCAAATTCAAGGAAGTCTTCTACTCTTGAAAGTGACTCAAGATTTAAATGTTCTGGAATCAAATTTTGATTTATTAAAAACTAGTTTTGAAAAAGTGGGAGAAAAATAATGAAAAAAATGGATATGATAGTTATCGGATCAGGTTCTGCCCCGCCTACTGCTGTGATACGACGTAAATCTTTATGTCAGCAGTTGAATCTAAAGAAAAAGTCAAGATTTTGCAGGCCGATGCGATTCGGAGAGAATATCCCATTGCCATTGTTCAAAAAAGATGGCAAAGTTGTCAAACATTCATAGACGTTCTTGGTAAGGGGATACTTAAGCAACTCATTACAGAATTATCATAAAAATTTTATATTTAAAGGAGAACAAAATGTTCAATAACAAAAATACAGCATTCGTCGTTACAGACCCACAAGTCGAATTCCTCAAACCAAAAGGTGCAGGCTATGGTCTAACAAAAGATATCCTCAGAAAATATCATACCACTGAGAATCTTACAGAACTCTTCAAACATGCTAAAGCAAAAGGCTATAAAATCTTTATTTCACCACATTACTTTTACGACCATGATCAAAACTGGAAATTTGGTGGTCAAGGCGAACAAATGATGTTGAATAATAAAATGTTCCATCGTGAACACCAGTATCAAGAAACAGTGAAAGGTTCAGGAGCAGACTTCGTGGAGGAACTCAAACCTTACTTGGATGAAAATACTATCATCACAAGCCCCCACAAAATCTTCGGTCCCGAATCAAATGACTTGGCGCTTCAACTCCGTAAAAACGGCATTGATACTGTTATCTTGGCTGGAATGAACGCAAATCTCTGTGTGGATTCACACTTGCGTGAACTTGTAGAATCAGGTTTTCACGTTCACGTTGCAGCTGACGCAACAGGAGCACCTGGTCAAGAAGCCTATGATGCAGCAATAACAAATTTTGGATTTGTTGCAGATCGCACCATGAGTACAGCAAAAGTTCTTGAAGAGCTTTGAAGCAATAGGTAAACAGGCAAATTAAATGAAAATAATATTTGATGAACTAGCTACTGAAAAAATTAAAAGCTTCGGTGCTGTGGTAAATCTATCGTGGATAATAAGTTAGTTCAAAACTAAAATTTGGAGGTTTTTAAATGAAAAAAATAGACGTAAAAAATATCGTTGTTGGTTTTGGTAAAGGTGGAAAGACCTTGGCCAAATTCCTTGCTGGAAAAGGAGAAAGTGTCGTCGTTATTGAACAATCACCTCGAATGTATGGTGGGACTTGTATCAACATCGGCTGTATTCCATCAAAATTTTTGATTGTCAACGGTGAAAAAGGTTTGAAATTCACAGAAGCTGCAGAAAAAAAAGCGATGCTTACAGGTAATTTGAATCTAAAAAATTATCACATGATTGCAGATGAAGCAACAGCTGAAGTTATTGATGGCAAAGCAAAATTTGTCTCTGATCACGAAATCGAAGTGATGGATGCTGAGGGTGAAGTCATTGCACAACTAATTGGCGAACGTATCTTTATCAATACTGGCGCGACACCTGTCTTGCCACCAATTCCCGGACTTGTGGACAGTAGAAATGTTGTGACTTCAACTGAATTAATGGATTTGAAGCAGCTTCCTGAACATTTGACGATTATTGGTTCTGGTTATATTGGTCTTGAATTTGCTTCAATGTTTGCAAGTTACGGATCAAAAGTAACAGTTCTTGATATTTTCGATAACTTCCTTCCTCGTGATGATGAAGATATTTCGAAGTTGGTTCGTTCCGACCTTGAATCTAGGGGGATTATCTTTAAGCTTGGCGTGAAGATTGTTGCTATTACTGACAATAGCGTTGAAATAATAAATAAAGAAGGCAAAAAAGTTTCAATCTTATCAGATAAAATTTTGGTTGCAACAGGTCGCAAACCCAATACTGCTGGACTTGGACTTGAAAACACTAATATTCAACTTGGTCAACGTGGAGAAATTGTGGTCAACGATAAACTTGAAACCACTGTTCAAAATGTATGGGCACTTGGGGATGTGCATGGCGGTTTACAATTTACTTACACTTCCCTTGATGATTTCCGTATTGTAAGTAATAACCTTTATGGAGATGGTAAGCGGAGTCTGTCTGACCGCAAAAATGTACCAACCTCTGTTTTTATCACACCTGCCTTGTCTAAAGTTGGCCTTAATGAAAAAGATGCTAAAGCAGCGGGCATCGATTACCGTCTCTTCAAACTTGCTGCGACAGCCATTCCAAAATCAGCTGTCTTGAATCAGTCTAAAGGCTTACTCAAAGCTTTGGTTGATCCAGAGACAGACAAAATTCTTGGTATTACAATTTACGCAGAAGAATCTTATGAAACAATTAATCTCATAAGTCTTGCGATTGAAGTAGGCTTGCCTTACACATTATTGCGTGACAAAATTTACACTCATCCAACCATGACTGAAGCATTAAATGATTTGTTTGCCGCTAAAAATGAAATAAAATAAAATAGTCAAATTTGATGGAAATCGAGTATGAGTTACTGACATACTACCAATAACCTTTTATGTCTTGATAATTAAAACGAAAGTTTTTAATAGTTATTTTAAGTCAATTTAATGAATTGCCCGATTAGCCTTGAAAAGTTGAGCAATATGAGCAGATTATGACAGTTTTATGAGAAGATGAGAGTGTTTATCTTTCTTAATTAAACGAGATGACAAAAAAACGAAGTTGTGATAAAACAAGGGTAAAGAAAAAGGACTTGCGCTAACAAGTCCTAGTGTAGCCGATTAAAAGTCGGTGGCAGTATAATGTTCTAAGAACCGTTAACTGTAGTGACCCCCAAAATATAGACTTTTCAAATCTATATTTCGGAGGTCTTTTCTTATGGTCAAATATTCCATAGAATTAAAACAACGCGTTATTCAAGATTATTTATCTGGCAAGGGAGGCTCTACCTATCTTGCTAAACTGCACAACGTAGGTTCATCTAGTCAGGTTAGACGCTGGATTCGCAATTATCGAGCAGAGGGACTTCCTACAGCTCACTCCAAAGTCAATAAAAATTATTCTATGGAGTTGAAAGAAAATGCGGTACAATGTTATTTAACAACTGATTTAACGTATGAAGCTGTGGCAAGAAAATTCGAAATTACTAATTTTACCTTACTTGCAAGCTGGGTTAATCATTTCAAAATTTATGGAGAAGTCCCAATAAGCAAAAAGAGAGGACGGCGTAAAAAACTAGAAAGCATTGCATCGTCTATGACTCAGAACCCAAATGATTCTCAACGAATTAAAGAACTTGAACAAGAATTACGTTATGCGCAAATTGAGGTAGCTTATTTAAAAGGACTTCGGAGATTGGAGAAAAATGCTCTAATGAACAAAAATCAAGACTCATCTACAGTCTCCGTAAAATTTTCAAACTCAAAGAAATCTTGAAAGTTACAGGATTCCCTAAAGCCACTTATTATTATTGGGTTAACTGTTTTGAACGGGTAAACAAAGATGAGCTTATCGAAAAAGAAATGCTTAAAATACGTCAAGAACATGCCAATGCAGGTTATCGTCCAATGAGTGAATTACTTAAGCAACGTGGCTATCACGTCAACCACAAGAAGGTACAGCGCTTAATGAAGAAGCTAGGGCTTCGTGTGACGTCTTATTGGCACAAATCACGTAAATATAATTCATATAAAGGAAAAGTAGGGACGGTGGCTAAAAATAAATTACACAGACGATTCAGAACTTCCATTCCTCATCAAAAAATCACAACAGATACGACAGAATTCAAATATTATGAAGATGGAATTCAGAAAAAGTGTTATCTCAATCCTTACATTGATTTATTTAATAGCGAGGTGATTAGTTATCATATCTCTAAACAACCCTCTTATCAATTAATTGATATTGCTTTAAATCAAGCCTTAGCTGTGACATCTGATTGTCCTTATCGACGTACTTTCCACTCAGATCAAGGATGGGGATACCAAATGAGAGACTATGTTTCTAAATTAAAATCTCATAGAATTTTTCAGTCTATGAGCCGTAAAGGAAACTGTCATGATAATTCAGTTATGGAGAATTTCTTTGGGCTACTTAAACAAGAAATTTACTACGGACATATCTTCTCGTCTTTCGAAGAACTTGAACAGGTTATTGTAATCTGGATTAGGTACTATAATACAAAACGAATCAAACAAAAATTGAACTGGATGAGTCCAATTCAATTTCGCTTGAATTACCAAAACAATTAAAAAAATCCAAGTATTTCTACTTGGATAAAAAGTCTAACTTTTGGGGTGCACATCAGAATCGACAAATGACGATAACGGTTATTTTTTAACAAACTTTTTATTTTAGTATTCGCCCCAATATTTAGACATTGTTTGTTTACCAACGCCAGGGTTGAAACTATTAGTTGGATCATTTTTCTTATAGTGCTTGATTAAGGCCGGTGCTGCCAAATATAGATGACCAACATTGTGTTCGGCTGGATAAACAGCGTGACGCTCATCCAAAATTTTAAGCATTTCTTTTTTAAGTTCATGCGCATCGACGCCAGGTTTTAGAATATAATCCTGGTGCATAACGTGATCAAGTAAGTGACCATAATAAATTTTGTGTTCTATTTTGTCTTCAATCTCTTTAGGCAAATGCTCGAACCACTTATAATCATTACTTGCCAACGCGATATCTAGTGGCAAAATGTCAATACTATCCTGTTTTAATTCTTGATATCGAATCGCAACCCCAGCTGTTACATAGCGGTGAGTTTCCGCTTTACTGGTCTCATTGGCATCGGCTTCAAAGTAGTCGCCACTGGCTTTGTCAAAATAAGATTTGAGATACTCTCGCGCTTCTTCAATACCATTACCAGCCATTTTCAATTGTAGGTAATGGTCGTACTTTTCGTAATAATCATCTAACCGCTTTGGCATTTGATTAGGAAATAAATTACTTAATGTTTGAAGCAAACGATCTGGGAAATAAGGTTTGAAAAACGGAATGTGCTTCAAAAAGCGTTCGCCCCATGCTTTTAGCGCAAACATTTGGGGCAAATGACCCGTACCAATTTTTTCAATCACAATTAGTGAGTCTTTACCATATTTCTTGGCCAATTTATAAGCATTTTTATGCATATATTCACCAGAAACAGGCAATTCTTTGAATGTCGTCATAATATGGCGACGAATATCTTCCAACTCATCGGGATTATTCGTTCCAATGTAAAACATTTGTGTTTTTTTATCCATTGGGAATGTATCTAAGCGGACAGCCAATGCCGCAACGTGACCGGACGATCCAGATACTTCATACAATTCTTTAGGATTTGCATTGTATCGAATAGGCTTATCAGATTCAACGTCACGCACAACCTGTTCATGATGGAACATTGAACCATGATGTTCAGTAGCTGGTACTTGATTCAAATCAAAATTGCGGTTCTGCAAATTAGTAATAATCTCTTCGGGCGTTTTGCCCAAATCAATGCCTAAATGGTTAACTAAGTGCATTTCGTCATGTTCATCAATCCAAACATACAATGATAGCTCTGTATAAGCTGGACCTCTTCTGATCAAAGCACCACCAGAATTGTTGTTAATACCACCAATGACCGATGCACCCAAATTAGATGAGCCAATGACTGAATGTGGTTCACGTTTAAGTGGTCGCAATTCATTTTCTAAGTGAAACAGTGTCGTACCGGGGAATGCTAGTACTTGTTCCCCATTATTGATTAACTGTAAATCTTTAATTTTCATGCCGTTCACAACAACTGCAGAACGGTCATAACCTGGGGCTGGTACGGATCCCTCAGTCAAACTAGTGTTGGCTGCTTGCATAATAATGATAATATTGTTATCATGCAAAACATTAAGCACACGCCACATTGCCATTAAAGTGGTTGGAAATACGACTGCAACTGCATCGCCCTTACCTGAGCGGTACCCTTTCCTAAAACGTAAAGATTTTGCTTTGTTAGTAATGACATTTTTTTTACCAACAACATTGACTAGTTCTTCGACTAAGTCCATATTAACTTCTCCCCTCTATAACGTTTGTAAAAAACGTTTTAATCATTACGCTTTCAATTATACGCTTTTTTTGATATTTTGGTTAATAGGTAGATTGTAAAATTAATCCGACGCTGTTCGGACAAAAAAGATCAGCTTCCCTTAAAATGGTGTTTACCACAAACCCATTTTTAGGAGCTGATCTTTTGTCTAGTATAACCTATTCTGAACGAATTAAAATCGAAACCTTTTGTGAACTAGGCCTGTCCAATATCCAAATGAGCAATCGCCTAAAACGATCACCTGCCACAATTTCTTATGAATTAGCTCGATGTGAACCTTACCAGGCCGAAGTGGCCCAAACAGATGCTGAATACAAGCGGTCACGATGTGGCCGAAAGACTAAATTGAATGACAAATTAAGGCAAATAATTTTAAACCATTTACGGCTAAGTTGGTCACCAGAAATGATAGCTCACGAATTTAAACTAGCGACTAAATCAATTTATAATTGGTTAAATCAAAGGAAAATTGAGTTTTCTTTAAATGATTTGCCTGAACATGGCGTGCGCCAACGGCGTAACCTTGACCAACGTTCTAAAGGTTCTGTTGCGAAGTTTTTTAATTTCCTGTATTTATTGTAAAATGTAAGAAAAAAGGTTAGTGAGGCTTGAGAGATGAATCATTTTAAAGGCAAACAATTCCAACAAGACGTCATCATTGTCGCTGTTGGTTATTA